>Ga0187893_10000959_pt1 | contig 72495 bp, 79 predicted proteins | sample MA1701074metaG_FD_139574 | JGI IMG/M metagenome (GOLD analysis project Ga0187893, IMG submission 139574) | White microbial mat communities from a basaltic lava cave in the Kipuka Kanohina Cave System on the Island of Hawaii, USA - MA170107-4 metaG ...
CGCCCGGCGGGGAGCTCGATGGTTTCGCGGAGGGATTCGATCCGCATCGTGCCCGCATAGGTGCTGGCGGTTGTCACGCGGGCACCGGCGGTATAAGTCGCAGCCACCGCGCGGATCTTCCAGCCGCGCCCGGCGCAGGCGCGGAACATCGGGTCGCCCATCGCCGCAGGGCGGAAGTCGGTGCGCGAGTCGCCGTCCGATGCGCGCGTGGCGGTGGCAATGATCATCGTCACGTCACCTTCGATGCGATGGCGGGTGGTCACGACTTCGTTGACCTTGCCGCGCACTACGGCGACGCTCGAGCGCTCGGGCGTGAATTCGGTCCAGCGGTGCGTGTACTGCGTGACGCCGCCGGGCGACTGGCTGCGGCGGTAGGAAAAGGTGGCGGTCGGCTTCGGCTTGCCGAATTCCACGCAGGAGTCGGGCGCCAGCTTCGGCTCGGCAGCGGCAGCCGCCACCGGCAGGCCGCACAGGACGATCGCCGCGGCGAAGGGCGCGAAGCGCGCGGCGCGGATCACGTCCCCGCTTCGCGCGGATAGATGCCCATCTGCAGGATGCGCCAGTTTCCGCCTTCGTTGAGGTACTCGACCTCACCGTAGACCCGGTGACGTTCTCCGGCTTTGTGGTCCTTGTGGAAGTAGGTATCGGCGACAAACTCGAGCTCGGCCTCGTACTTCACGATCGCCGACTGCATCTCCGGCGGTCCTTCGAAGCGCACGTCGGTCTCGGCGTACGAGAGCAGTTTCGCCGCGTCCGGCACGGTCATATTGGCATTGGCGAGCAGGCGTTGCTGGGCAAGGGCCGGATCCGGACCGGTGCCGCCGACGGACCCCGTGACCGGCGGCGCATCGGCGGATGGCGCTTCCGCCTCCGGTTGCGGAGCATCCGAGCCACCGCCACAGGCAGCGAGCATGCCCAGACAGATTGCGGCGCAAACGCAGGAGACGAGGTTCCGTTCACGCATCGGGTGACTCCCTGGCAGCTGGGGGTTCTGGTGACGGGCGGAGTATACGACCGCGCCCGCGTGATCCACTCGCCGGGCGCGCGGGGGGTCAGTGTGATAGAGTGCGCGCGGCATCAAGACCGGGCGAAGGTTTCGCGTGCAAGTCCATAATTTCCCCGGACTTTTCTGCGACGGCGTTCAGCTGTGGCGGGGCGATCGTCACGTGCTGCGCGGCGTCTCCTGCGCCCTGCGCGCCGGCGAGGTTCTGCACGTCGCCGGCGGCAATGGCGCCGGTAAAACGACGCTGCTCAGAGTCTGCGCGGGTCTCCTGACGCCGGAGCAGGGCAGCGTCCGCTGGGGCAGCGCGCCGATCGCCGCCGACCGCGACGCCTACGTCAGGGCGATGACTTTCCTCGCGCACAGCGACGGCCTCAAGGCGGAGTTCAGCGCGCGCGAGAACCTCGCCTACGACGCCGGATTGAAACAGGCGCTGGCGTCGGGCGCGATCGATTCCGCCATCGCGCGCGTCGGTCTGGGCGCGGCCGGCGACTTGCCCGCACGCGCGCTGTCCGCGGGCCAGCGACGCCGGCTCGCGCTCGCGCGCGTGCTGCTTGCGGGTGCCGCGCTCTGGATCCTCGACGAGCCATTCACGAACCTGGATGCCGCGGGCGTCGAATTCGTGGCGGAAGCGATCGCCGTGCAGGCCGAAGCGGGAGGCGCGGTGCTCTTCGCGGCGCACCAGGCACCGGCAATACCGCGCCGCGCGGCGCAGCGGCTGGATCTCGCCTGATGCCGCGCAGCACCGCCTCCGCGATGCTCCTGGTGTACCGGCGCGATCTCCTGATCGCCTTCCGGCATTGGGACCAGGTCGCGCAGCCGGTCGTGTTCTTCGCGATGGTGACGACGCTCTTTCCACTCGCGATCAGCCCGGAGCTCGGCGAACTGCGCGCGATCGCGGGCGGCGTGCTCTGGGTCGCGGCGCTCCTGGCCGCGCTGCTCGGCCTCGAATTCCTGTTCCGCTCCGACCATGCGGACGGCACGCTCGAGCAGATGCTGCTCTCGGGTCATCCCGCGGCGCTCCTCGCGCTCGCCAAGGGCGCCGCACACTGGAGCGCCTGCGGCCTGCCGCTGGTGCTGGTGTCGCCGCTGCTCGCGATGAGCCTGGGCGTGCCGGCGCAAGCCTTATGTACCGTGGCGCTGTCACTCCTGCTCGGCACCGGCATACTGAGCGCACTGGGCGCGATCGGCGCGGCGCTCACCCTCGGGCTGCGCCGGGGCAGCACCTTGCTGTCGCTCCTGGTCCTGCCGCTCGTGATGCCGGCGCTGATCTTCGGCGCGCGGGCGGTGGACCTGGCGATCCACGGGGAGCCGGCCACCGGGCCGCTGCTGCTGCTCGCGGCAATGCTTATATTCGTGGTGACGCTCGCGCCGCTCGCGGTCGCGGCGGCGCTCCGGATCAGCGTGGAGTAGGGAATGGCCTGGACCTGGCTGCACAAGCTCGCATCGCCGCCGCATGCCTACCGCATCGCCGGCCGGCTGGCGCCCTGGTTCGGCTGGCCGGCAGGGATCCTGCTCGTCGCCGGACTCTACGGCGGACTCGTGCTGGCGCCGCCGGATTACCAGCAAGGGGAGGGATTCCGCATCCTCTACGTGCACGCACCCTCGGCGTGGATGTCGATGCTCGTGTACGGGACGATGGCGACGGCCGCCGCGATCGGGCTGGTCTGGCGTATCAAGCTCGCGCATGCCGTGGCGGCGGCTTCGGCGCCGATCGGCGCCTGGTTCACCTTCGCGGCGCTCGCCACCGGCTCGCTCTGGGGCAAGCCGATGTGGGGCACCTGGTGGGTCTGGGATGCACGACTGACGTCCGAACTGGTCCTGCTGTTCCTCTATTTCGGGTACCTGGCGCTGCGCGCGTCCATCGATGATCGCGAGCGCGCCGACCGCGCCAGCGCCGTGCTCGCCGTGGTCGGCGTCGTCAATCTGCCGATCATCCATTACTCCGTGAACTGGTGGAATACGCTGCACCAGGCTTCGACCCTGACCAAGCTCGGCAAGCCCTCGATCGCGGGCGAGATGCTTTGGCCGCTGCTCGCCATGATCCTGGCCTTCACGCTCTACTATGGCGCGGTGATGCTGGTACGCCTGCGCGCCGAGATCCTGTGCCGCGAGCGCGACGCATCCTGGTTGCGCGGGGAGCTGGCATCGTGAGCGCCGGCGAGTTCCTCGCGATGGGCGGCTACGCGGCCTATGTCTGGCCGAGCCTCGGCATCACGCTGTTCGCGCTGATCTGGAACGTGATCGCGGCGCGTCGTCTTCATGCGCGGGCGCGGCGCCAGGCACTCGAGCGCGCCGGCGCCGCGGGCGGGCAGTCGTGACTCCGCGCCGCAAGCGCCTGTATGCCGTGCTCGCCATTCTCGCCGGCGTGAGCGCGGCCGTCGTGCTCGCCGTGGTCGCATTCGAGGACAACCTGCTCTATTTCTACAACCCGACGCAGGTCATGGCGGGTGAGGCGCCGATGGGCCGCAGCTTCCGCGTCGGGGGAATGGTGACGCAGGGGAGCGTGCAGCGCAGTGCGGGCTCCCTGGAAGTGCGCTTCGTGGTGACCGACTTCCGGCATTCGATCATCGTGCGTTACGACGGGCTGCTGCCGGATCTGTTCCGCGAAGGTCAGGGCATCATCGCGCACGGCCGGCTGACGGAGTCCGGAGAATTTCGGGCCGACGAAGTGCTCGCCAAGCACGACGAGAACTACATGCCGCCGGAGGTGGCCGAGTCCCTGCAAGCGCCTGCGGAGTCCGGCGGATGATCCCGGAAATCGGTCACTTCGCGCTGATCCTGGCGCTCCTGCTCGCCATCGCACAGACCTTGTTCGGGCTCGGCGGGGCGGCGCGTCGGCACGCCGGCTGGATGGCCGCGGGTCGGTCGGCCGTCGCCGGCCAGTTCGTGTTCACGGCGCTGGCCTTCGGCGCGCTCACCTGGGCCTTCGTGCAGCGCGATTTCTCGGTGCTCTACGTCGCCACGAACTCCAACTCCGAGCTGCCGCTGTTGTACCGGATCGCCGCGGTCTGGGGCGGTCACGAGGGCTCGCTGCTGCTCTGGGCGCTGGCACTCGCCGGCTGGTCGCTGGCGGTGACGGCGTTCTCGAGGAGCCTGGAGGCGCCGTTCCGCAGCCGGGTGATCGGCATCCTGGGTTTCATCAGCATCGGCTTCCTGCTGTTCATGATCGCGACTTCGAATCCATTCCAGCGCCTGGTGCCGCCGGCGCCGGATGGCAACGACCTGAACCCGCTGCTCCAGGACTTCGCGCTCGCCGTGCATCCGCCGATCCTGTACCTCGGCTACGTGGGATTCGCCGTAGCCTTCTCCTTCGCCTGCGCGACGCTGCTGGAAGGCCGCCTCGACGCCGGCTGGGCCAGGTGGACGCGCCCGTGGACGCTTGCAGCCTGGATGTTCCTGACGGTCGGGATCGCGCTCGGCAGTTGGTGGGCCTACTACGAGCTGGGGTGGGGCGGCTGGTGGTTCTGGGACCCGGTCGAGAACGCGTCCTTCATGCCCTGGCTCGCAGGGACGGCGCTGATCCATTCGCTGGCGGTCACGGAGAAGCGGGGGCTGTTCAAGAGCTGGACGCTGCTGCTCGCAGTGACTGCGTTCTCGCTCTCGCTGCTTGGGACTTTCCTGGTGCGGTCGGGCGTGCTGATCTCCGTGCACGCCTTCGCCACCGACCCGGCGCGCGGCGTCTTCGTCCTCGCATTTCTGGCGACGGTCGTGCTCGGGGCGCTCCTGCTGTACGCCTGGCGCGCGCCGCGCCTCAAGTCCGCCGCGGGCTTCGAGATCAGTTCGCGCGAGAGTTTTCTGCTGTTCAACAATGCATTCCTGGTCGCGGCGCTCGGACTGATTCTGCTCGGGACGCTTTACCCGCTCTTCATGGATGCGCTCCGGCTCGGCAAGATATCGGTCGGCCCACCCTACTTCGAGCTCGTTTTCCTGGTGCCGATGCTGCCGCTCCTGGCGCTGCTCGGCGTGGGCATGCACGCGGCGTGGAAGCGCGGGACGCTCGCTGGCAAGCGGCGACGCCTGGTGCTGCTCGCCCTGAGTGCGCTGGCCGCCGCCTTGGTCGCGGGCGCCGCGGTCTACGGCGAGCTGCGGCCGCTCACGACGATCGGCTTCATGCTGGCGCTCTGGGTCATCGGCAGCGCGATCCTCGAGCTGGTGCAAAGGCTGCGCGGGCGGCAGGCCTTGTCGGGTGCCGTGCTCGGCATGGTGATCGCGCATTTCGGTCTCGGGCTCGCCGCGCTCGGGATCACGGGGGTGCAGTCTTTCAGGATCGAGAAGGACGTCGCCCTCGGCGTGGGCGAGACCGCGACCATCGCCGGCTACGATTTCCGGCTCGCTGCGCTCCGGGACGTGCGCGGGCCGAATTTCGTCGGCGTCGAGGCGGATGTCCTGGTCGCCAAGGACGGCCGGGCAGTCACGACGCTGCGCCCGCAGAAGCGCCTGTACCACTCCGGCGGCAACCCGATGACCGAGGCCGGTATCGAGGTCGGTGCCGCGCGCGACCTGTTCGCCGCGCTCGGCGAGGATCTCGGCCAGGGCCGCTGGAGCCTGCGCATCCAGTACAAGCCGCTGATCCGTTACATCTGGCTCGGCGCGCTCCTGATCGCGCTGGGCGGCGGCGTTGCGGCCTTCGACCGGCGCTACCGGCGAGCCGCCGAGGCCCGTGAATCCGCCGCAGCCACGGCAGGCGCCTCCGGATGAAAGTCCCGCTGCGATTCCTGCTGCCGGCGATCGCTTTCACGGCGCTGGTAGTCGTCTTCGTCGTCGGGCTGCGCCAGGACCCGGGCAGGATCCAGTCGCCGCTGATCGGCAAGCCGGCGCCGGCGTTCGCGAACGAATCGCTCGCGGATCCCGCCTGGCGCGTCGCATCCGCGGATTTCGCGGGCCGTCCATGGCTCCTGAACGTCTGGGCCACCTGGTGCGCGGGCTGCCGCGAAGAACACGAGCTGCTGCTGGCGATCGCGCGCGAGAATCGCGTGCCGATGGTGGGGCTCAACTGGCGCGACGACCGCAGCCTGGCGCTGCGCTGGCTCGAGCAACTCGGCAATCCCTATCTCGCCGTCGCGTTCGACCCGGAGGGGCGAACGGCGATCGACTGGGGCGTGTACGGGGCTCCCGAAACTTTCCTGATCGGCACCGACGGCAGCGTGCGGCAGAAGCACATCGGCCCCATGACACGCGACATCTGGGAGCGCGAATTCGTGCCGCTGCTGCCGGTGCCGGCGGGGGAGGGCTGATGCGGATCGCTGCGCTCCTGCTCCTGGGGCTCGTTGCCGCGCCCGCACTCGCGATCGAAGGCGGCCAGGCCTTCGCGGATCCCGTGCAGCAGGAGCGCTACGAGCAGCTGATCCGGGAGCTGCGCTGTCTCGTCTGCCAGAACCAGAGCATCGCCGATTCCAATGCGATGCTCGCCGCGGACCTGCGCCGGGAAGTGCGCGACATGATGGTGGCCGGCCGCAGCGACGCGGAAATCCGCGCGTTCATGACCGAGCGCTACGGGGACTTCGTGCTGTACCAGCCGCCGGTCGCGCCGCGCACCCTGCTGCTGTGGCTCGCGCCGGCGATCCTGCTGTTGGCCGGGATGGCCGTGGCCGGCGTCGTGGTGCTGCGGCGCGCGCGCGCCGCGAAGGCCGACCCGGCCGCGCTCGACGAGGGCCCGGAGCGCCCGTGACGACTTTCATCCTGATCGCCGCGCTTGGCTCGGTCGCGGCGGTCGTGCTGCTCGCCTGGCCGCTGCTCAGGGCGCGGTCATCTCCGGAAGGGGCGCGGCAGGAACGCGCCGGCATCGCCGCGACGGTGATCGCCGCCATGCTGCCGCTCGTGGCCTTCGCGACCTACTTTCTCACCAGCAACTGGTCCTGGGATCCGGCCGATCAGGTTGCGCCAGCCGGCGCGGCGAACATAGAGCGCATGGTTGCGCAGCTGCGCAGTCGCCTGGCGCAGCAGCCGGAGGACATCGAAGGGTGGAAGTTCCTCGGCCGCTCGGCCACGGTGATCGGCGACTATGCGCTCGCGAAGCAGGCGTTCGGCGAAGCCTACACGCGCAGCCGCGGGCAGGACCCGGATGCCGTGACGGGCTTCGCGGAGTCGCTGGTGCTGAACGACGAACGTGCCATCGATGGCCAGGCCGCGCAGCTCTTCGAGCAGGCGCTGGCGCTCGATCCGGACAATGCGCGCGCGCTCTGGTACGGCGGGATCGTCGCCTATCGCCGCGGCGACCTGCCGCTGGCACAGCAGCGCTGGGTCGAGCTGCAGAATCACGAATTGCCGCCCGATCTTCGGCAGGTGGTCGCGGAGCGGCTTGGCGAGATCGAGCGCGCGCAAGGCGGCGTCGCGAGCGCGCCCGCGCCGGTTGCAGCCGGTGGCGGCATTGCGATCACGATCGCAATCACGCCGGCGCTCGCCGTGCAGGCGCCCGCGCAAGCGGCGCTCTTCGTCATCGCGCGCCGGGGGGTCGGCGGGCCGCCGATCGCGGTCGTGCGCCGGCCCGCGGGGCCCTGGCCCGTGTCCCTGACCATGACCGACGCCGATGCGATGCTGCCGGGCACTTCGCTGGCCGGCGCCGGCCCGCTCAGGATCGTCGCCCGCATCTCGCGCCTGGGCGGCCCGATCGCGGCGAGCGGCGACCTGTACGGGGAGGTCGGTTATGATTTCGCCTCGGCCAATCCGGTAATCGTGACCATCGACCGGGTCGTTCCGTAATCCAGCGGCCGGAGGAGTGCGATGGGCCGGCCCGCCGCCGTCAGCTACCGATTCCAGCGGCTGCCTTCGACCTTCCGCTACTTCCCGCGGGCCGTGTTCGGCCGGCGCACGGCGCTCGTGCCCGATGGTCAGTCGGTGCCGCGCCTCGAGGGCAGCGTGGAATCGGTTCGCGCGCGCCCCGCGCACCTTGCGCGGTACCGCAAGGTGTGCGGCTTTGCCGCGGACGACGCGCTGCCGATCACTTACCCGCACCTGCTCGCGATGCCGCTGCACGTCGCGATGCTGACCCACGCGCGCTTCGCCGTTCGCCTGATGGGGCTAGTGCACATCGGCAACGAGATGCACCAGGCGCGGCCGATGCCGGAAAGCGGCAGCTTCCGGATCCGAAGCTGGATCGAGGGGCACCGCGACGGCGACCGCGGCCATGAGTTCGACCTCTATACCGAGTGCGACGACGACGCCGGTGTCGCCTGGCACGAGAAATGCGTGCTGCTCGCCCGGCGCGCGGCGGCTCGCGGGCAGGCCGCTCGCAGTGCGCGCCAGACCCTGCGCTACGAGAAGCCCTCGGAGGGCGACGCCCCAGCGCTGACGGAGATCGCGGCACCGCGCTCGGTCGGCCGGCGCTACGGCTGGCTTTCGGGCGACCTGAATCCGATTCACCTCGGCGACTACGGCGCGCGCCTGTTCGGCTTCGAGCGCGCCGTGGCGCACGGGATGTGGTCGATGGCGCGCTCGCTCGCGGCCCTCGGGCCCGCGGTCCTCGCGCCGCCTCTGCGCGTGCACGTCGAGTTCAAGCTGCCGCTGTTCCTGCCCTCGACGGCGCGGCTCGAGCATTGGCCGCGCGACGGACGCCACGTCTTCGTATTGAAGGATGCCGAAGGCCAGCGGCCGCACCTGGCCGGCTCGACGCGGCCGGGCTGAGCGAATGGCACGGCCGGTCGAATGGCTGATGCGCAGCCTGCTGAGGGCAAGGCCGGGGGAGGAGCGCGCCGTCGGCCTCGCCTTCCTCTATTTCTTCATGCTGCTGTGCTCCTACTACCTGCTGCGGCCGGTGCGCGACGCCATGGCCATCGGTGCGGGGCTCGAGAACCTGCGCTGGCTGATGACCGGCACCTTCGTCTCGATGCTGGTGGTGACGCCGTTCTTCGGCGCGCTGGTGTCGCGCGTGCGCAAGCAGCTCTTGCTGCCGGTCACCTACGGTTTCTTCGCATCCAATCTTCTGGTGTTCTATCTGCTGTTCAAGTCGAGGCCCGACGCGTTCTGGCTTGCCGCGTCGTTCTTCATCTGGCTCTCCGTCTTCAACTACTTCGTCGTCTCGGTGTTCTGGAGCTTCATGGCGGACGTGTTCCGGCACGAGGAGGCCAAGCGGCTGTTCGGGCCGATTTCGGCGGGCGGCGGCACCGGCGCAATCGCGGGCTCGTTCATCACCCAGGACATCGTCCCGGCGCTTGGCGTGGATGCCGTCGTCGGCCTGGCCATGCTGCTGCTGCTCGGCACGCTGCCGTGCATCCGCGGACTCGCGCACTGGGCCGAGGCGCGCCATGGCCGTTTCGTCCTGCCCGCGGAGGATCCGGAGGCGCGCATCGGCGGCGGCGTGCTGGCGGGTTTTCTGCTCGTCGCCCGGTCCCGTTACCTGCTCGGCATCTTCGTGCTCGTCTCCATCGGCTCGATCACCGGTCTCTTCATGTACAACGAGCTGCTGCGGCTGGTCGGCGAGGCGTATCCGGACGCCGCCAGCCGCACGCAGTACTTCGCAAGGCTCGACATGGCGGTCAACATCCTGGCATGGGTGTTCCAGGGCATCGTCGTCGCCTGGCTGATCCGCGTCGCCAACCTGAGTGGCGCTCTGGTGACCATGCCGCTGATAGCGGTGGTCACCTTCATCGCGATCCCGATGGCATTCGTCGCGGCCATGCCGGTGCTCGCGGTCCTCGCCGTGGGCCAGGTGCTGCGCCGCGCCGGCGAGTTCGGCATCGCGAAGCCGAGCCGTGAGGTGCTGTTCACGATCGTGGACGTCGAGACCAAGTACAAGGCCAAGAATTTCATCGACACGGTGATGCAGCGCGGCAGCGACTGGGTCGGCGTCTGGCTGCACGTGCTGCTGCAGTCACTGGGCTTCGGCCTGTTCGGCTTCGCCGCCTTGTGCGGCGGCGCCATGCTGGCGGCCGGCGCCGTTTCCTGGGGACTCGGTCGTTCGTTCGAACGCCGGCGCGCGGGCACCTCCTGAGCGCCCCGCGGTCCCAGGAGCCATGGACCGAATCACCCGGCGGGAAACCCTGGCCTGGATCGCTGCGGCGCTTGCCGCGCCGCGTGTTGCCGCCGCCGCCGGGCCGGTGATGCGCGCGATCCTCGCAACCGGGGAGCAGCTGCCGGCGCTCGGGCTCGGCACCTGGCGGGTGCTCGACGTGCCGGCATCGGGTCCGGAGTTCGACGCGGCGGAACGCACGGTGCGAAGCTTCCTGGCCTCCGGCGGGCGGCTGATCGACAGCTCGCCCATGTACGCCCGCGCCGAGGAACGGATCGGCGACATCCTTGCGCGCATCCGGCCGCCGGCGCCCGCATTTCTTGCCACCAAGATCTGGACCCGCGGCCGGGCCGCCGGCCAGGCGCAGCTGGCGGAGTCGCGGCGTCTGCTGCGTGCCGGCACGCTCGACCTCGTGCAGGTGCACAACCTGCTGGATCTCAACGCTCACCTCGCGACTTTGCGCGCGGCGAAAGAGCAGGGGGCGGTCCGCTATATCGGTGTCACGCACTACACTGCCGGCGCGCACCCGGAACTCGAGCGCGTGATCCGGCGCGAGCGTCCCGACTTCCTGCAAGTCAATTATTCGCTGGCCGAGCCGGAGGCGGGCGAGCGCCTGCTGCCGGCGGCGCGCGAGTTGGGCGTCGCGGTGCTGGTCAACCGGCCATTCACGACCGGCACCATGATCGACCGCACGCGCGGCAAGCCGCTGCCCGCGGTGGCAGGGGAAATCGGCTGCCGGACGGCGGCACAGCTCTTCATCAAGTGGGTGCTGGCGGATCCGGCAGTCACGGTGATCCTGACCGCGACGCGCGATCCGGTCCATGCCGCGGATAACCTCGAGGGCGCTTCCGGCGCGGTCCCGACCCCGGCCCAGCGGACGGCCATGGCCCGCTGGTTTGCGGACCTCTAAACCTAGGGTGCACTCCCTAGGCGCCATGCGGATACTCGCCGGCGTCGGGTAGAAGCAATCGATACAAGGAGTCCGCAATGATCGAGAACCTCAACGAATTCCTGGGCACCGTGGCCCGCACCGAACTGGGCAGGGCCGCACGCCGTTCCGCCCGAACGATCTGGAATGCGCACCTGAGCGCCTTCGAGACCACGCGCAGCGAGGCCGGCAAGGTCCTGGGCGCCGCGCTGGAGCAGGGCCAGAAGGTCACGCTCCGCGGCCGCAATACGGCCGAGGGCATGGTCGAGAACCTGGCCGGCGCCGCCGATGAGCGCTTCGCGAACATCGAAGCGGCATTTCAGCAGGGTGTCAGCCGCGTGATCCGCCGCATCGGCCTGCCGACCGCGAAGGACGTGAGCGCGCTGTCGCGCCGTGTCGACGCGCTCGCCGCCAAGGTCGGGGCCCGCACCGCGAAGAAGCCCGGCCGTCGCGCTGCCTGAGTGATGCCGCAGCGCTGGTGTACGATGGGTTCACCCGTCGTGCACCAGCGCCATGCCGCAGAGCCCGAAGTCCGCCTCCGGACGCCGCACCCGCCAACGCATCCTCGAGGTCACGCTCGCGCTCTATAACGAGCAGGGCGAGCCGAACGTCTCCACCTCGCTGATCGCCGCCGAGCTCGGCATCAGCGCGGGTCATCTTCACTATCACTTCCGCCGGAAGGACGAACTGTCCGCCGCGCTGCTCGAGCGCTTCGTGGCTGAGCTCGACGGCTTGCTGCCGCCCGCGAGCTGGCGTGCCGACAATGTCGAGGACGTCTGGCTGCTGCTGCACCTGATCCTCGAGGCGCTGTGGCGCTATCGCTTCCTGTTCCGCGACCTCTCCGGAATCATGGCGCGCGACCGGCGCGCCGGAGCCCGGCTCGCGACCGTTTTCGAACGCTCGGTGCAGGCCGCACGCGGCATCTGCCTCGGGCTCGTGGAGCGCGACCTCATGACGGCGACGGGCGCCGAGATCGACGCACTCGCTGCCAACATCGCGGTCGTCGCGCTCTATTGGCTGTCGTTCGTATCGGCCCGCCATCCGCGCCAGGACCCCTCCGGTGCCGCGATGGCGCAAGGCGCCTATCAGGTGCTGATGCTGGTGGCGCCGTTCCTGCGTCCGGAGGGTCGGCTGCACCTGGAACGGCTGGCTCAGGACTACGTCGGGGCCGGGGGAGGGCACCCGGGCTGAGCTTGCATGCTTCCCGCCGGCCCTGCCCGTGGCTTAAGCTCTGCGTGCACCCCGTTCGCGCGGAGAAACCGGAATGCTGAAGCGCAGAACCCGGATCGTCATCCTCGGCGTGCTGCCGCTCGCAGCGACGGCGACTTATCTGTACGCGGATATCACGGTCACCCCACCGACCAAGCCCTGGCACGTCACCGAGATTACGGCGAGCCAGGCACGCTGCGATTCGCCGGTCAAATACACCTTCGAGGTCAGCTGAAAGCCCGTGTTCGAGACCTGGAACCCGTCGCGGGCGCCTTCCATCTGGCCGCACTACGCGGTCAAGACCTACAACTGCGCGGCGACCAGCGTCATCTACTGCCACATCCACTGCGTCGTACGCGCGTCCCAGTGTTCGATACGGCAGCCGGGCTCCTGGATGCGCATCACGACTTATCTGACCGACGACCGGACCGCGACCGGCTCCTGGATGCAGATCGGCGGAATCCTCCGCCCTAAACTCACCTGGGGGGAAGGGGGCTGGAAATGCGTCAATCCCGGCTCACCCCAGACCTAGCTCTGGCTGCGCCGTAGCCGCGTCCATACATTATTTACCATAATATACATTATGCGAACTATGATCCGGGCCGTGTTATAGCGACCTAGATCACCGATTCGCCCCCGGCCCCGCGTGCAGCAAGGCGACCAGCTCCGCCATCGGCGGCGCTGCGTCGAACTGAAGTCCTTGGTCCGGTATGCGCGCCCAAGCCGCTCTTGAGCCGAGATAAAGCTGCGCGCCGATCTCGAGCGGGCCGGCGCCGTCCAAGAGCCCGCTCGGCACCCAGACGTAGCCGGTATCGCGCAGCGGATTCGGCACCGGCGCGCCACAGCGCGGGCAGAAGTGCGAGCGGAAGCCGGTGCTGCGCTGCCACTTGCTGATGTTGCCCTCGCCCTTCAGCCAGCGGAACCGCGCGGCGGCCACGATCAGGCCGGTATTCGACACCGAGCCGCCCTGCTTGCGGCACAGCGAGCAATGGCACTGATAGAGCCAGGGAAACGGACCCTCAACCTCGAAGCGAATCTCCCCGCACAGGCAGCTGCCTTCCATGTCCCTGTCCTCCTGGCGTGTCGAACACGCGCCGGTGATGGAAATAGACGAGGCTCGCGGCACGCCGGAGCATCGCCGTGCCGATGAAGAGGTTGGCCAGCGAATCGCTCTGCAGTCGATCGAACGCCCAGCGCAACAGGCGTTTGGTGCGGAACCGCGGGTAGGTGCCCGGAAACCAGCCGCTGGGATCCTCTCGCCTGCCGGTGAGGAACTCCGCAACCGCGCGGCCCGCCGCAATGCCGTGCTTCAGCGCCGTGTGGATGCCGCCGGCGGTCACCGGCGACACGAGCCCCGCGGCATCGCCTGTCAGCAGAACACGCGGTGCAGCCAGCGGATGCACGGGGCCGCCGCAGGGGATCTTGCCTGCGCGCACCGATGTCGGCTCCAGGTCACGCAGATCCACGACCGGTGAGATCTTGTCGAGGAAGTCCTGCATGGCGGCGTCCGGCGGCCGTGTGGCGCCTCGCATGCGGTACGCAAGGCCGACTTGGGCGCCGGTCGGCGATGAGAGCATCCAGCCGATGTAGCCGGGCGCGATGCGTCGGTCCAGAAAGCAGTGCAGCCTCCCCGGTTCCGGGATCGCGTTGTCCCGATACTCGTACTCGATGCCGAACAGGAATTGGCTGCTTTCGCCCAGGCCGAACTGCCTGGCAACAAGCGAATGCGGCCCGTCGGCACCGACCAGATACCGGGTGGTACCGATGCCGTCGACGGCGATTTCATCGCCGGCGCGTCGCACGCCGCTGAACACGCTGCCGCATCGCACGCTCGCGCCGGCATCCTGCGCCCGACCGCCCAGCCAGCGCATGACGGCCGGCGTGTTCGTGGCCAGGAAGTAATAGCCCCGCGCCTGAAGATCGACATGGTGCAGATTGGGTGCGTATAGCCGGACGCCGGGAATGCGCCGTACCAGAGGCTCGGGCAGATCGACGAGCAGCGGACTCTGGTCCACCGCATCCTTGACGATGATGCCGGTGGTATGAAGCTTCTCGCCGACGTCCGCGCGCTTCTCGAGCACCAAGACGGCCTGCCCAGCCCGCGCGAGTGCAGTGGCGCAGGCCAGGCCGGCGAAACTCGCGCCGACGACTACGCAGTCGGTATCCGCCACGGTCCGGCTCCGTCGCGCCGAGCGGCGAACACGCTGCCGCGCCGAGACTCCATGGTTGCCGATCATACAATCCCGGCGCACTCGGCTTGTGCGCTGTCAATCGCTCCGGGATCGCCGCAGAATGCAGGCCGTGGACGACCGGCAGCAGGACATTCCGCGCGCGCTGACCGGGATGCTGGTCCCGGCCCTGGTCACGCTGCTCGTGCAGTTCTTCAACCTGCCCATGGAGCTCGAGTATCGCCGTCCCCTCCTCTCGTCCGAGCCCTGGCGACTGTTCACCGGACATTTCGTGCACCTCTCCTGGCTGCACGCCGTGCTCAATTGTGTGGCGCTCCTGATCCTCGAACGTCTCTTCGAAGGACGATTGCGACGCGCGGAACTCTGGCTCATGCTCGCGGCCTCACCGGTCCTGATTTCGGCCGCTCTCTGGATCGCGCTGCCGGATCTCGAGTGGTACCGCGGGCTGTCGGCAACGCTGCATGCGATCTTTTTCGCGGGCTGCATCGCGTGGATCGCCGCCGCCCGCCACGGCCGCTGGCTGCCGGTCGCGGCGCTCGCGGGCGGAGTGATCAAGGTGCTGCTCGAGCAGCCTTGGGACGCGAGCTTGCCGTTCCGGGAATGGCTCGGAGCCGCGGTCGTGCCGCAGGCGCACCTCGCCGGCGCGCTGTGCGGTGTCGCGGCGGGATGTTTCTTCGCCGTCGCGCGGCGCGGGACTACAGCGCCGACGGAAGCAAGGGATCGGCGAAACTGACCCTCAGTTCAAGGTCGCCTGCGCGCGCAACAGCTGCCGCTTGAGGGCCGCGTTGTGCACACGCAGCTGATTGGCCTCGTTCCTCGCCGAAATCCAACCGCTGCCGAGGAAGACCCCGGCGCCAACCAGCAGGACGATGAACAGAGTGGTCATGCGCTGTTCACAATACGCTGATTGACGGGCATGCGTGCGAATATCGGAACGATTGCATCAAAAGCCTCGCGGATAGCGTATAAGTATCAGCGAGAGGCTCTTGCGTTGATTACCGTCGACCCTGTTTCCGCGAGACTGGCCGAGGCTCTGCGTTCATACCATGCGGCCTTCGGCCACAATGTACCGGCCGAAATCGTGGCCATGTACGCGGCGCGTTGCGGGCCGTTGATACTCGAGATCCGCCAGGCGATTGCGCTCGGGAAACCGGTCCCGGCCTGGTCGGCGCGCGCGAAGGCGGTCAGCCCGCTCGCCTGACGCCGATGGGCAGCGCGCCCCGCCTTGCCATCAGATACAGCCAAAACAGCCAAAGCAGGTCCGTGCCGGCGGCACCGCCACCTCCGCGAATCCCGGATCCGGGCTGCGCGCCGACGTCGTCATTCGCGATGGTGACGTCCAGGGTGGCCGCGCCATCGAAGGTCGCGCCGCCAGTCAGGTTCGCGAGCGTGATCCGGAAGGTCTCGTTGGGCTCGTTCTGCGCGTCGTTCTGGATCAGGACGCTGATCGTGCGTTCGTTCAGGTCTCCGGGGCCCCAGCTCAAAGTACCGCTGGCGGCCGAATAGTCCAAGCCGGTCGTCGCCGTCAGGTCGCTGGTCGAGTAACTGACGCTCACGTCGCCGGCGTAACCCGCGTTGCGCCGCACCGTCACGTTGACGACGGTGGCGCCCTCAGAAACGCTGGCCGCGGCGGCGGCAAAGCCGATACGGCCCGGGTTTTGCGCGAAGCCCGCGGAGAGGTCACGCAGCACGAAGAGGCCGTTCGAGATGTCGCTGACCACCACCGTGCCCGACGGAAAGAACGGGTACACGCCCCAGGCGCCGTCGGTGCCGGCGCTGTTCGCCACCGGTGCCAGGAAGGTGTCGAAATGCGCGACTTCACGCAGCTGTTGCGGGATCGTCGTGTCGAACACCACGAGACCGCGGCGGTAATGCGAGACGTACAGCAGATTGCCCGTGGTGTAGCCGTTGTGGTCGGTGGTCGTATCGGGGCCCTGATAATTGGCGACGATGAAGGGATTGCGCAGGTCGTTGAGGCTCATCATGTAGATCTGCGTGAAGCGGCCGAGGCGGATCTCTTCCAGCTCGTCGTGAACGAAGATGTGGCGCTGGTCTGCGCTCGGCCAGCCCGAATGCGTGTAAGTGGAGTCGGAATACGCAGTCGACGAGAGCCGCACGGGGTTGGCCTTTTCTGTCACGTCCCAGAGATCCACTGTGTTCTCGTTGAAGTCCACGTAGATCTCGCAGGGGTTGTGTCCCTGATCGCATTGCGTCGTGCGGGCGTCGGTGACGTAGAGGCTGGTTGCGTCGTGCACGTACTGGGTGCCCGCCGGCGCGACACGGATGAGCTGCGGCTGGGCGGCGTTTGCCAGGCTGTACACGCGCCAGGCGCCACTCGCCAGGTTGCTGCCCGCGACCCACAGGTATGCCTGTGCACCGGGCAGCGCCATGTTGGTCGCGTAGTCGATGTTGGAAACGTAGTCGGTATGCTGGTCGCTGGTATCCAGGATCGTCGCCGCGAGCGAGATCGAAGCCGGCAGCGCGCCGAGCGCGATGACCTGCACGCCTGAGCCGGGCGCCTCGGTGGTCACGTAGGCAAAGGCGCGGAAGCGGTTGGTCGGCGCGTGGAACTCCTGGTAGATCTTGACCTCGCGCCAGGCGGAAACGTTGCCGGGGATCGTCCCGACCTCGCGCGGATTCGCGGCGTCGGTGACGTCCACGACCGCGGTGCCGTTGTTGAGGCCGACGACCGCGTACTCGCGGTTGTCGTTCAGGTTCACGAAGCCCCACACGTTGGCCGCGGAGGTCGGGCGCGTCGAGAACTGGTTGAGCGCGATCTGTGCCCTGAGATCGATGTTGCGACACGGAAACTGGCCGGCCTGTCCCTGCACGCAATTGGCGGGCACGGCCGCGCCCGCCTGCAGCGCCGGCGCCGGGCTGTCGTCGACGATCCCGAGCCGCCCCGACGCGAGGTCGGCCGCCCACTTGAACCCGAGCCGCATCAGCGCCTGGCGAAAACGCCGGTCCACGCCGACCAGGATGGTCGGCCAGCGGTCCGCGTCCTGCTCTTCAAAGTGGCTGCCCGGTTCGTACCCGCCCTGCGCATGGTTCACGCCGAACAGGAAGGTTTCCGGTTCCACGCCGCTGAGGTCGTAGATCCCGGCGGCGACCTTGACGGTGTTGCCCGGCTCCGCCTGAAAGAGCGCGTACTGGATCGTGCGGCAGGGTTCGTGATGGTCCAGACATTGTTCCGCGTTGATGCCGCCGTTCTCGACATAACGCGCGCCGATGGTGTCGTCATGACCGGCGAAAGCGCCGCCGGCGGCGATCCACGACAGCGTCAGGAGCGGAATTCGCAGCGAGTGTGAGCGCATCTGGACCTCACCCTGCAATCCACCGGAGATTATAGTGCCACCCGAAGTCGGGAGGGCGTGACGCGCGTGACAAGCTGCCGAGCGAGATGGAGCCGCGGTCACTGACGGTCGAGACTGTGGATGGCTGGCGCCTGCGCGCATGCCGCTACACAGCGGCTCATCGCGCCCGCGGGACCGTACTCCTGGTGCCCGCCATGGCTGTGCCGCAGAGCTACTATGCGTCCCTCGCCGCCTGGCTAGCCGGCCGCGGTTTCGATGTGCTGACTTTCGATTTCCGCGGCATGGGCGAGTCCGCGCCGCGATCGCTGCGCGGATTCGAGGCCGATATCCTGACCTGGGCGCGGCAGGACGCCGCCGCGATGCTGGCGTTCGGGCGCGATCTTGCCGCGGGCCGGCCCGTCGTCTGGATCGGCCACAGCCTCGGCGGCCAGATCCTGGCGATGACGCCAGGCAATGAGTCGCTGACTGCGGCGGTCACCGTCGCGAGCGGCGTCGGCTACTGGCGGGAGAACGCCTATCCGCTGCGCTACTACTCCTGGTTCCTGTGGTTCGTCGCCGCGCCGTTGGCGACCGCCGTCTGCGGCTACTTTCCCGGACGGTCGCTGCGCATGGTCGGCGATTTGCCGAAAGGCGTGATCGAGCAGTGGTCGCGCTGGTGCCGGCATCCGCAATACGCGGTCGGCGTCGAGGGCCCTTCCATGCGCGAGCGCTACCGCCAGGTCCGCCTGCCGCTGCTGTCGCTGTCCTTCAGCGACGACGAGTACATGTCGGAGCGCAATGTGGCCGTGCTGCACGGCTTCTACGAGAGCGCCCGCCGCGAGCTGCGCCGGATCGCGCCGCGCGACGTCGGCCTGCGGCGCATCGGGCACTTTGGCTTCTATCGCCCGTCGGTAGGCGAGCGGCTATGGCCGGCGATGCTCGACTGGATCGAAGGCGCGCTCAGCAGGGAGCGCGCAGGCTAAAGTAGTCCCTTGAGACGCTTCTTTTCGCGCTTGATCGCGCGTTTTTCCTCCAGCGTGTGCTGTGGCTTCTTCTTGCCTTCTTTCTTCCGGTCCATGCCCTTGCTCATGACTCGCTCCTCTTGCGCGGGATCTGCAGCGACTGCCACGAGCGCAGGCGCCAGTCCCCGCCCCGCTCCACGTATACGGCCGTATAGTGCAGCAGCAGTTCCACGGACGCTCCGCCTGCCGAAACCTTGAACTTGCCGTTGCCGTGCACGAGTGCCACATCGGGCGCCAGCATCGATACCTTTCGTTCGACCGGCTCGACAGAGAGATAGCGGACCCTGCCGCTCGCAATCGCCTCGATCAGCTGGTCGCGGCCTTCGACGACGCCGGTCGAGTGCACGTACTCGAGCTCCGCGTCGAACCAGCGGTTCATGCCCGCCCGGTCAGCCGCAATCATCGCCTGAAAGCGCGCGTCCTCCGCGCCGAGCGGCCCGCTGCCGGCCGCCGGCGTGGAATCCACGCGCTTGAATTCGAGCGTGAAGCCCTTCTTGCCGCCATCCGAAACCCGGACCGACAGGCCCGATTCGCCGCTGCGCCGGTACTCCAGGCGCTTTGGGAAGTCGTGCGTGGCGTTCTCGAATACATACGATTCGTCCGCGCAACCGGTGAGGCGGAACGCCACCGGAAATTCGTTGTGCGCGACCTTGGAGACGTAAAAGACGCCGCCGCCCATGCGGACCAGACGCAACTCCTCCCCTGCCCTGACCGCGCCGTCGGCTTTCGCGCGCTCGAGGCCCATGCCGATGAAGTCCTGCGGGCCGAGCTCGCGCCAGGATTCGTGAAAGCTGGACTTGCTGCCATCGGCCGTCCAGTCGCCGAGCAGCCAGCGCAGCGACTCGAGCGAATCGCAGTCGGCGCCGTAAGCGGCCAGCGGCAGCAGGCACGCCACCCAGACAATCGGTCCGCGCCGGAATTGCATGGGCGCATTCTAGCCCGCCGCAGACGCGCGGCATGAGGTCCCGGCCGGCACGGCGGGTTGGGGCCGTTCCCGAACGGCTCAGAACCGCGCGGTGGCCTGGATCGCGATCGAGCGGCCCGGCTCGACGAAACGCCAGGAGCTGAACGCGCCGAACAGGCTGGCGAGCGGTGTCACGTTGCCATACGGCAGGATCTGCTCGTCGAATATGTTCTTGCCGATCACCGAGACGTCCCAGCCGCCGCTCTGGCTGCCGAGACCCAGCCGCGCGTTGACCTTGTAGTACGACTCCTGGACCTGTTTCGGGTCGAGCGTCGGCGCGACGAAGTAATGGTCCGTGTAATAGGCATCGGCGCCCGCGTGCAGGCGGAGATTCGCCCCGATCGGCCGAACGTAGGAGCCTCCCAGGGTGATGACCCATGGCGCCACGAACTCGTTGGTCTTGCCCTTGTAGCTGCAGTTGAGGCCGTCAGGTGCATCGGGAATCTGGCCGGGGAAGCACTGCCCCGTGTAGTCCAGGTACTCGAAGTCCGTATAGGCGGCGCTGCTTGTCAACAACAGGTTCGCCGTCGCCTGCCAGCGCATGTCGATCTCGAGCCCTTTGATCTCGGCCTCGCCTGCATTCCGGACGTTGAAGCCCAGCACGCCGTCGAAGGTGCTGACCTGCAGGTCCTCAAAGTCGGTCTTGTAGAGTGCCGCGTTCAATTCGAACGCGCCGCCGACGCGCAGCTTGGCGCCCAGTTCCAGGTTGGTCGCCCGTTCCTCCTGGTATTCGAATGTTCCGATTCCCCGCAGCGGCGTGCAGTTCGGCGGCGTATTCGGCGCCGTGCAAACAGGCGTCGGCGGTATCGGCGAATTGTTGGATCGGGCGTCGAATCCTCCCGCCTTGGCGCCCTTGCCCCAGCCGACGTAGAGCATCGTCGTGTCATCCGGCTCCCATTCGAAGGTCAGGGACGGCAATGTCTGATCTTCCTCGCGTGAGCCGGAAATCTGATGCGCCCTGACGTTGAATCCGTTCCGGTACACGATCGGCGCGACGACCGCCTGCATGCCAGTCAGAGGCTGACCGTTGATGTCGGTGATTGCCAGCGAGCGGGACGCGTCCTTTTCGTCCTTCGTGTAGCGCAGGCCCAGGGTCGAGCGGAACTCATCGGACACGTTCCATCTGAACTGGGCGAAACCCGAGTAGCTCTTTGAGTCCTGCTTGAAGAATCGCGGTGTCCCCGTCGCCGCGAGATTCGGGTTCACGGCCGCTGCCAGGATGCTGTTGGCGGGCACCTGGATCGAGTCGAAGAACTGCAGGTCCGACGTCTCGTAGTAGACGCCGACGATGTATTCCAGCTTGTCTCCGGCCGGCGAAGTCACGCGCAGCTCCTGGCTGGTCTGGTCGAATTGCTCGGCCATCGCGACATTGAATACGTTGGCGCCCGTGAAATCGCAGTCGCAGAGCTCGCTGAAGTCGTACTTTGAATGGCCGGTAATCGAGGTCAACGTGTTCTCGCCGAGCTGCCAGTCCACCTGCAGCACGAACTCCTCGGTGTCGTTGTTGCTGAAGTCGCCGTTCGACGAGCGGACGTAGTCGGGCCTGTTGTTGAGCACGCTCGAATGCTGGCCGAAGACGTTGACGAGCACCTGGGCGTAGGTCAGCCCGGCGAATGGCCCGGCGGGAATCGGCGTTTCCTGGTCAATCTCGATTTGCCGGCCGCTGACGTCAAATTCTCCGATCTCGGCCTTGAGCGCGGCGGTCACGTTGTCCGAGAGGTCCCACTCGAGCCAGGCGCGGGCCGTGGTCTCCTCGCGACTCGGGTCGTCGGTCGATCGCGTCGCGTTCATCAGATGGCCGTCGACCTCGCGGTAACGCGCCGCAAGCCGGCCACGGAAATTGTCAGAGAACGGCACGGATACGCTGCCGGTGAACTCCTGCTCGTCGTACTCGGTCTCGTACAGGGCCGAGACCATGGCCTCGAACTCCTCGCTCGGGCGCGCGGTCGTGATGTTGAGCGCGCCGCCGACGCTGTTCTTGCCGAACAGGATCGACTGCGGGCCGCGCAGCACCTCGACCCGCTCGAGGTCGAGAAAAGGAGCGCGGGTCTGCTGCGGGCGGCCGCGGTAGATCCCGTCCACGTAGGTTCCCACCGACTGCTCGAACCCCGGGTTGACGCCGGAGAAAATGCCGCGGATCGAGATGTTGTTGCCGATCGCCGTCTCGGTCATGAACAGCGTCGGCACGTAGTTCTTGAGGTCTTCGATCTTGACGATGCCGGCCTCTTCGATCTTGACACCGGATACGGCGCTGACAGCCAGCGGGACGTCCTGCAGCGACTCGGCGCGCTTCTGCGAGGTCACGATGACCTCGCCGAGGGTGGTGGGTTCCTGCGCGGAAGCGGCCGCTGCCGCCAGGGCCAGGATCACTCCGGAGGCGACGGCGCGGCGGCGCAGTGCGTGCTCATTCATGCGGGACTCCTTGCTCGGGAGCCTTCTTGGCGATGTGCAACAAACGGGCGAGGCCCCCCTCACGTTTGTTGTGCGCAACCGTAGCACCAGCCGCGGGGGGCGCAAAATGCAGCAGGATCAGTGGCCTCCGGCGGTATCATAGCTGTATGAATCCGGCATCCCCCGGCTTGCGGCTGCGTCAGGCAGCCGACGCCGAGCGTCCCCTCCAGGTGGTCGGTACCGTCAACGCCTACAGCGCCCTGCTCGCCGCCCGCAGCGGCTTTCGCGCGATTTACCTTTCAGGTGCGGGCGTCGCCAATGCCTCCTTCGGTTTGCCCGACCTCGGCATCACCAGCCTGAACGACGTGTGCGAGGACGCGCGCCGGATCGCCGGTGCGACCGAACTGCCGCTCCTGGTCGACGCCGACACCGGCTGGGGCGCGGCCTTCTCGATTGCGCGCACCACGCGCGAGCTTTCGCGCGCGGGCGCGGCCGGCATGCACCTCGAGGACCAGGTGCAGGCCAAACGCTGCGGCCACCGCCCCGGCAAGGCGCTGGTGAGCGCCGAAGAGATGGCCGACCGCATCCGCGCCGCGGTGGACGCGAGACACGATGCCTCGTTCGTGATCATGGCGCGCACCGACGCACACGCCGTGGAAGGCCAGCGCGCGGCGATCGAGCGGGCCGCAGCCTACGTCGAGGCGGGCGCGGACATGATCTTCGCCGAGGCGCTCGGGACCCTGGACGAGTACCGCGAGTTCACGCGGGCACTGCCGATCCCGGTGCTCGCCAACATCACCGAGTACGGCCGCACGCCGCTCTACACGACCGCGGAACTCGCGGCCGCCGGCGTGCGCCTCGTGCTCTACCCCTTGTCGGCATTCCGCGCGATGAGCCGCGCCGCGCAGGATGTCTACGCGGCGATCCGCCGCGACGGCAGCCAGCGCGCCGCGGTCGACGGCATGCAGACGCGCGCCGAGCTCTACGAGGTGCTGGGCTACCAGGCCTACGAGCGCAAGCTCGATGAGCTTTTCAGCCGTGAGCGGGAGCGGTGAGGATGGCCGCGCCGGGCGAAACCGCGGGATTCAAACCCAAGAAATCGGTGGCGCTCTCGGGCGTCGCGGCTGGCAACACCGCGCTCTGTACCGTCGGCAGCAGCGGCAACGACCTGCACTACCGCGGCTACGACATCCTCGACATCGCCGAGAGCTGCGAATTCGAGGAGGTTGCACACCTGATCGTGCACGGCCGGCTGCCCGCCGCCGCCGAGCTCACCGCCTACAAGAGCAGGCTCGCAGGATTGCGCGGGCTGTCGCCGCGCCTGCGAACCGCACTCGAGCTCCTGCCTTCCTCCACCCATCCGATGGACGTGCTGCGCACCGCCGTCTCGGTGCAGGGCTGCGAATCGCCGGAGGCTTCCGGCCACGAAGCTTCCGGCGCGCGCGCAATCGTGGACCGGCTGGTGGCCTCGCTCGGCTCGATGCTGTGCTACTGGCACCACTTCACCCGCAACGGCCGCCGCATCGAGGTCGAATCCGACGACGACTCGGTCGGCGGGCACTTCCTGCGCATGCTGCACGGCCGCGAGCCGCGGCCTTCCTGGGTGCGCGCGATGCACACCTCGTTGATCCTTTACGCCGAACACGAGTTCAATGCCTCGACCTTTGCCGCCCGCGTGATCGCGGGCACCGGCTCCGACATGCACTCCTGCATCGCGGGCGCAATCGGGGCGCTGCGCGGCCCGAAGCACGGCGGCGCGAACGAGGTCGCCTTCGAGATCCAGCAGCGATTTCCCGACCCGGCCGCGGCCGAAGCCGACATCCGCCGCCGCGTCGCGGCGCGCGAGGTCATCATCGGCTTCGGCCACCCCGTCTACACCGCCGCCGACCCGCGCAACGAAGTGATCCGGCGCGTGGCGAAAAGCCTCGCCGACGAGACCGGCGATTCCCGCGCGTTCCGGATCGCCGAGCGGATCGAGGCCGTGATGCGCGAGACCAAAAACCTGTTCGCGAACCTCGACTGGTACAGCGCCGTCTCCTACCACCTGATGGGGGTGCCGACCGCCATGTTCACGCCGCTGTTCGTGGTCTCGCGCACGACCGGCTGGGGCGCGCACGTGATCGAGCAGCGCGAGGACGGCAAGATCATCCGGCCGAGCGCCCGCTACACGGGCCCGGCGCCGCGCAAGGCGCCGCCGCTCGACCAACGCTGAGGGCCGCTGCACGCCATGAGCCATCACGACATCCGCTCGGCCGAGCGGCCCGCCCCGGATCAGGTGCTCGTCGAGATCGCGTCCTACGCCCGCGACGCGCGCATCGACAGCACCCTCGCCTACGAGACGGCGCGCTATTGCCTGATGGACACGCTCGCCTGCGGCTTCCAGGCGCTGGCCTTCCCGGCCTGCACCCGCCTGCTCGGCCCCGTCGTCGCGGGCGCCACGATGGCGGGGGGCGCACGCGTGCCGGGCACGAGCTACGAGCTCGATCCGGTGCAGGCGGCCTTCAATATCGGCGCGATGGTGCGCTGGCTCGATTTCAACGATACCTGGCTCGCGGCCGAATGGGGCCATCCTTCCGACAACCTGGGCGGCATCCTCGCGGTCGCCGACTGGCTGTCGCGCCGCGCGACCGCCTCGGGCGGGCGCCCGCTGACGGTGCGCGAGCTGCTGACCGCCATGATCAAGGCGCACGAGATCCAGGGCGTAACCGCGCTCGAAAACGCCTACAACCGTGTCGGCCTCGACCACGTGATCCTGGTGCGCGTCGCGACCACCGCCGTGGTCACGGCCATGCTCGGCGGCACGCTCGAGCAGGTGACCAACGCGGTGTCGAACGCCTGGCTCGACGGCGGGGCGCTGCGCACCTACCGTCATGCGCCCAATACCGGCTCGCGCAAGAGCTGGGCCGCGGGCGATGCCTCGAGCCGCGGCGTGCGTCATGCGCTCATCGCCATGACCGGCGAGATGGGCTATCCGTCGGCGCTGTCCGCCGCGAAATGGGGCTTCTACGACGTGCTGTTCCGCGGCCAGCCGTTCCAGTACCCGCAACGCTTCGGCAGCTACGTGATGGAGAACGTGCTATTCAAGATCAGTTACCCGGCGGAGTTCCACGCGCAAACGGCAGTTGAGTGCGCCATGCAATTGCACGCCGAGCTGCGCGGGCGGCTGGACGCAATCGAGCGCATCGTGATCGAGACCCAGGAACCCGGCGTGCGGATCATCGACAAGACCGGTCCGCTCGCAAACCCGGCAGACCGCGATCACTGCCTCCGGTACATGGTCGCGATCCCGCTGATCTTCGGCCGGCTCACGGCGTCCGACTACGAGGACGCGGTGGCGGCGGACCCGCGCGTGGACGCGCTGCGTGCGCGCATGGAGGTGCGCGAGAACCCGTCGTTCACGAAGGATTACTACGCGCCGGACAAGCGGTGCATCGGCAATGCGATCCAGGTGTTCTTCCGCGACGGCAGCTCGACCGCGCGGGTCGCCATCGACGCCCCGATCGGCCACCGTCGGCGCCGTGCCGAGGGCTACCCGGTACTGGTGCGGAAATTCCAGGGCTCGCTGGAAGCGGTCTATCCGGACAAGCAACGCCGCCAGGTCGAGGCCCTGTTCGCCGACCCCGCCCGCCTGGACGCCATGGCGGTGGACCAGTTCGTCGCGCACCTCGTGCGCAACTGAGACGGTGGAGCGGGCCTCAGTCCCCGAACATCGAGAGTTGACCCCGATCGGCCGCCCGGGATGACCGCACCGGCCGCGTGCGGCCACGGCGGGGCCGCTCAGCCGCAGGACCCCCGGCCAGGTCTCCCAGGTATCGCGCCAGCTCTCGGAGCGCCTCGCGCTGCAGCGTATAGATGATGAACCGGCCCCGCGGCCGGCCTTCGAGCAGGCCGGTCCGGCTCAACTCCTTGAGGTGGAAGGACAAGGTGGAGGCCGGGCAACGGACTGCCCGCGCGATATCCCCGGCTGCCGCTCCCTGAGGCCCGGCCCCGGCTACCCGCGCCAGGATCTGGAGGCGCCTCCCCTGGGCCAAAGCGGCCAGTCTAAGTACCTGCTTCTGGGCGGCTGCGTCCGTCATACGCCCGGATCCTGAGGGTGGTTTCGGAACTATAGAGGGAAAAAACTTGACGGGCTGCAACAAACCGCGGCACTGGCCTCTTCACAAGCGGGGAAATCGCGCTATATTCGGCTCGTATCGATTTGATGTAACGGGGAATATCGAATCGATATCCGGCGTTTGACCTGCAGGTACAACTGTCGTTTTCATCGAACTCGAATTGATTCCAGCGAGGGAGTGACGGACGCCGTGAGTGTCGCCGCCTGGGAGAGTCTGCATAAGGCCGCGCTCGAGCTGGCCAAATCATCGGGGTTGAAACAGCGCCTGACCGATGCCTGGTCGCGCCACCTGGAGGATCTGTCTTCCAGCGACATGCCGGGAGAGCTGCGCGAGGACTTCGACGCGCTGCGCCTCGCGCTGACGCGTGTGCGGCCGCAACGCGGCGAAACGGCGGTGGCTGCCACCGTGCGCAAGATGTCGATGGGCGAGGCCGACGCCTGCGCGGCGCGCATCGTGGCCCTGCTCGATGCCCTGCATCGGAACATGGCGGTGGCCTCCGCCAAGGCTGCCGGCCGCGCGTCCGCCGACACGGCGACGATGCGCATCCCGACCCTGATCAGCGTCAATCGAGCTTGAATTCGATCGTGTCCCAGCGCGTCGTGTTCTCATGACGCGCCTGGCGACGGATCGCGTCGGCCATCTCCCGCCCGTTCCAGGGCACGACCTCATCGGCCATTTCGCGCAGCTTCGCCGGCACCGATTCAGTCGTGCCGAACGGCTCCATGACCACCAGCGGCTTGGCGCAGGACTGGGCATAGAGTCCCTGGTACTCGATCAGCACCGGGTCGCGCGCGTGCAGCGACGACAGCAGCACCACGACTTCCGCATCCGCCATCTGCCGGCGCAGGTCCTCCCGGATCGCTTCCTTTTCCTTGCTGCGCGGCACCTTCTCCGGCGTCGCCAGATTGGTGTAGAAGAAATTCGGCTGGCTTTCCAGGTACTCGAATACCCGGAAGTACGCTTCGTCGGGAGCGTACAGGTGGGTCACGAAGAGCCGGATCGGGTTGTTGTCCTTCACGCTGGACGTCCCGCGCGCTGGCAGGCCCCTAGAATACGACTTTTGCCGGAACCGGGATACGTCGGCTGATGCGGCTGCTGCTCTACAACATCCGCTACGCGACCGGCACCGGACCGGCATTTCACCTGCCGGTGCCGGGCGCGGGCTACCTGCGCAGCAGCCGCCGCGTGCTCGAACAGATCACCGACTTCATCGCCTCGCGCGATCCCGACATCGTGGGCCTGATCGAGGTTGACACCGGCTCGATCCGGAGCGGCATGGTCAATCAGGCCGAATTCATCGCCAGCCACCTGGCGCATTTCTCGACCTATCAGTGCAAGTACGGCGAGGATTCGATTCACCAGTTCATGCCGATCGTGCGCAAGCAGGCGAATGCCTTCCTGGCGGCGCCGCGCGTGCACGGCGAGCGATTCCACTACTTCGAGACCGGCATCAAGAAGCTGATCATCGAGCTCGAGCTCGCGGACGTGGCCGTGTTCCTGGTGCACCTGTCGCTGAAATTCCGGCACCGGCATTACCAGCTGCGGCATCTGCACCAGCTGGTCCGGCGCCAGACCAAGCCGGTGATCGTCGCCGGGGATTTCAATACCTTCTGGGGCGAGCACGAAATCTACCTGTTCATGCAGGCCGCGGGCCTGCGCAGCGCCAACGTAGCCGGCCTGCCCTCCTATCCCAGCCGCTGGCCGCGCAAGGAGCTCGATTTCGTCCTGTATGGCCAGGGCATCCAGCCGAAAGGATTCGACATCCCGGCGGTGCCGCTCTCGGATCACCTGCCGCTCGTGTTCGATTTCGAGGTCGAATCGCGGCGCGTGCCGAGCGCGGATGCAGCCGCCGCCACGGGGGCGTGAGCAGCCGGGGCCGTGCATAATCGGGCCTCCGGTCCCAGGGGAGACCCTTCGATGCCGAGTTCGCCCGCGCATTGGCGCCTCGAAACGGACGCCGACGGCGTCGGCTGGCTGACGCTCGATCAGCAGGGCGCGGGCGCCAACACGCTCGGCAGCGCCGTGATGGCGGAACTCAATGACCGGCTGGCCGAAGTCGAGGCCGCGCGGCCCAGGGCGCTCGTGCTCCGCTCGGCCAAGGACAGCGGTTTCATCGCCGGCGCCGACATCACCGAGTTCAGCGGTCTCGGAGATCCCGACCAGGCCTACCGGCTGGTGCGCACCGGCCAGCAGGTGTTCGACCGCATCGAGTCCCTGCCGATGCCGACCGTCGCCGCGATCCACGGCTTCGCGCTGGGCGGCGGGCTCGAGCTCGCGCTCGCCTGCCGTTACCGCGTGGCGGCCGACGACGGCCGGCTGAATCTCGGCCTGCCCGAAGTCATGCTCGGGATCCATCCCGGCTTCGGCGGCACGGTGCGCACGCCGCAACTGATCGGCGCCCCAGCGGCGCTCGATCTGATGCTGACCGGCAGGTCGGTGCGCGGCGCCGCCGCGCAGAAGCTCGGCCTGGTCGACCGCCTGGTACCGCGCGACCAGCTGGACGCCGCGGCGAAATCGATCGCGCTCGCAGGACCTGCGCCGCGCCGCGCCGCGCTCGGCCAGCGCCTGCTGTGCCGGCCGCTGTTGCGCTCCCTGGTGGCAGCGCAGGCGCGCAAGCAGGTCGCGCGGCGTGCGGACCCAGGCCAGTACCCTGCGCCCTACGCCATCCTCGAGCTGTTCGAGCGCCACGGCGCCTCGGGCACCGCTGCGTACGAGGCCGAAGCGCGCTCCATCGCGCGCCTGTTCCTGAGCGAGCAGTCGCGCAACCTGGTGCGCGTGTTCTTCCTGCAGAACCGGCTGAAGGACCTGGGAGGAAAGTCCGCGCGCAGGTTCGGCCACGTGCACGTGGTGGGTGCGGGCGTGATGGGCGGGGACATCGCGGCCTGGTGCGCCTCGCGCGGGCTCATCGTCACGCTGCAGGACCGCGAGATGAAGTACGTGGAGCCCGCGCTCCGGCGCGCGCAGGAATTCTTCGGCAAGCGCGCACGCGACCCGGCGCAGGCGGCAGCGATGGCGGCGCGGCTCGCAGCCGACGTCGAGGGCTCGGGCGTGCCGCGCGCCGATATCGTGATCGAGGCGATCTTCGAGAATGCCGACGCCAAGCGCGGTCTCTACGCGCAGCTCGAGCCGCGCATGAAGCCGGATGCGCTCCTGGCGACCAATACCTCGAGCATCGTGCTCGAGGACCTGGCGCGTGGACTGGCCGATCCCGGCCGCCTGTTCGGCCTGCACTTCTTCAATCCGGTCGCCAAGATGATGCTGGTGGAGGTCATCCGCTCGAAGCTGACCCGGTCCGGGATCATCGAGGATGCGCTCGCTTTCACGCGCAAGCTCGAAAAGCTGCCGCTGCCCTGCTTGAGCTCGCCCGGTTTCGTGGTCAACCGGATCCTGATGCCCTATATGACCGAGGCCATGCTCGCCGCCGATGAAGGCGTGCCGCTCGCGCTGATCGACCGCATCGCGGTCCGCTTCGGCATGCCGATGGGCCCGATCGAGCTCGCCGACACGGTCGGCCTCGACGTCGCCGCGCACGTCGGCAGGATTCTTGCCGATGCCTTCGGCATGCTGGTCCCGAAGGGCACGCCCGCGTTGATCGCACAGGGCCGGCTCGGCCGCAAGAGCGGCCGCGGATACTACGAGTGGCGCGACGGCAAGCCGCTGAAGCCCGAAGCCCAGGGCCGAGCGCCGGACGAGCTCGAGGACCGGCTCGTGCTGCAGTACCTCAATGAGGCGGTGGCCTGCCTGCGCGAGGGCGTGGTAGAAGACGCGGACCTGCTCGACGCCGGCATGATCTTCGGCACCGGCTTCGCGCCGTTTCGCGGCGGGCCGCTGCACTATGCCCGCGCCCGCGGCACGGCCGCGATCGTGGCCCGCCTCGAGGAGCTCGCGGCGAGCCACGGGCCGCGCTTCCGCCCCGACGCCGGCTGGGCCGCGCTGGCCGCGCGCCCATGAAGGCTATGCTAGGATTCGCGCCCGCATGAGCGACCCGACTGCCTGGACGCCCGCGGCCCGCCGCCATGGATGAGCACAAGCCGGTCGACCTCGAGATCCTGCGCGGCTTCAGCCCGCTCGACGGGCTGAAGCGCGAGAACCTGCACGCGCTCGCGCGCAAGACGCGGCTACAGGAAATGGACGTCGGACGCGTGCTGTTCAAGGAAGGCGAGTCCGACAAGCGAACGATCTACCTGGTGGGCGGGGAGCTCGAGCTGCGGGTCGGCGATCGCACCGTATCGATGCTGCGCGCCGGCACGCCCGAGGCGCGCATCGCCGTCGCGCCCGGCCAACCCCGGCGCTGCTCCGCGCGCGCGCTTTCCGATATCACCTTTATCTCGGTGGACTCGGACCTGCTCGACGTCCTGATCACCTGGGACCAGACCGGATCCTACGAAGTCAGCGAGATCTCGGGCGCGTCCGCCGCGGACGCGGACGACTGGATGACGGTGTTGCTGCAGACCAAGGCCTTCCACCGCATCCCGCCGGCCAACCTGCAGGCGCTCTTCATGCGCATGCAGCATGTCGCCTGCAACGCCGGCGAAGTCGTGATCAAGCAGGGTGCCGAAGGCGATTATTTTTACGTCATCACCAAGGGCTCGGTGATCGTGACGCGCGAGACGCCGATGAACCGCGACGGCCTCAAGCTCGCCGAGCTGGGCGTGGGCGAATCCTTCGGCGAGGAAGCGCTGATCTCCGACGGCAAGCGCAACGCCACCATCACCATGCAGACCGACGGCGCGCTCGTGCGGCTCGGCAAGGACGATTTCAGGGAACTGCTGAACGAGCCGTTGCTGCACTGGGTGGAGCTCGAGCACGCGCGCGAGCTGGTGACGCGCGGCGCGCGCTGGCTCGACGTGCGGCTGCCCTCGGAGTACGAGGCCTTCCACCTGGAAGGCGCGATCAGCGTCCCGCTCTATTTCATCCGGCTCAAGGTCAAGACGCTCGACCCGAAAGTGCCGTACGTCGTGGTCTGCGACACCGGGCGTCGCAGCTCGGCGGCGGCGTTCCTGCTGTCGGAGCGCGGCTTCGACGCCTATTGCCTGCAGGGCGGGCTGGCGGGCAACCGGCTCGGCCCTGCGTAGCGCAAAAAGGGGACGCAACCCTTTTCTGCAGCGCAGAAAAGGGTTGCGTCCCCTTTTTTGCTCACATCGTGTGCGTGGCCTTGTCGCCGCCAAGCGCGCCGGCGAGGTAGGACTCGATCTTCTTCTGCGTGGTGCCGCGGTCCTGTTCGCTGAACTGGACCCCGATGCCCGCGGTGCGCTTGCCCTGCGCACCCTTGGGCGTCAGCCAGATCACGCGGCCGGCGACCGGCAGCTTTTCCTCCTCGCCCATGAGGTTGAGGAGCATGAACACTTCGTCGCCGAGCCGGTAGCTCGAATTGGTCGGGATGAACAGGCCGCCGTTCTTCACGAACGGCATGTAGGCGAGATAGAGCGCGCTCTTGTCCTTGATGGTGAGCGTCAGGAGCCCCGGCTTGGTCGATGGCGCCCGCATCTTCACGGCGCTCACTCCGGCACCGCACGGCCGGTATCCGCCAGGAAAGCGGCGACCGATACCAGCAGTCCTTCGAGCAGCAGCTGCATGTTCAAACTGCCCCCCGCCAGGCGGCGCGCCTCGCGCAACTCGTCCAACAGCAGATAACCCGACCGTATCTTCCGGTCACGGCCCGTGCCCCGCAACCATGGTAGTCGATTATTGTTAACCAGGTCACCCGCTAGGCCGGCGGCCCGGAGCTCCGCGGCCAGCCAGGTCTCCAGCCACTGCAGGCGCGCAGCCGGGGCGTCCTCGGCCCACGCGCGCGCCTGGTCCACGAGCCAGGCGCCCGATTCCGCGCCCGCCGCGAGCGCCTCGCGCATGGCGCCGTCCAGCTCGGCGCGACCCGCCTCCGCGTGCTCCGCGGCCAGGAACGGCGCCCCGCTGGCCAGGTCGAGCAGACCGTCCCATCGACCTTCGGGCGCGCGGGCTCTCAGCCAGGCTAGCGCGTCCGGCCGGGCAGGCAGCGGCACGCGCAAGCGCATGCAGCGACTCGCGATGGTGCGCGGTATGCGGTCGGCTCGGCTGGTGGCAAGCACGAGGTAGGTGTCGCGCGCGGGTTCCTCGAGCGTCTTCAGGAGCGCATTGAAGGAGTGGATGTTCATCGCCTCCGCGGGCTCGATGAGCGCGATCTTGGCTCCGCCGCGGTAGCTCTTGAGCGCGAGATCCGCGAGCAGCTCGCGCACCTGCCCGACCGAGATCTCCTTCTTCTCCGGCGCCACGCGCAGCCAGTGGAAGTCCGGGTGATTCCCGGCCTCGAACAACCGGCAATCCGCACAGAGACCGCAGCGGCCGACGCCTTCGCGGCAGCACATCATCGCCGCGAGCCAGACGCCGATTTCCAGCTGACCGCCGCCCGCCGGGCCGACCAGCAGCAATCCATGGGGCATGCGCCCCTGTGCGCGCATCTGCTGCAGGCGCTCGCGGAGTGGCTCGAGCCAGGCGGCGTGCGAACACTCGAGCAGCGGCCCGGGGAGCGGCGGTGGCGCCTCGTCCTGGTTCCGATCCGGTTCCGCCATGGCTCAAGGCCTGCCCGGAAGCGCGAAGTCAATCGCGCGCGAAATGGCGGCGGCGACTTCCGCCTCGGACACGCCGGCATCGATGACCCGCACGCGGGCCGGTTCCGCGGCGGCGATCGCCAGGTAGCGCGCACGCACCCGCGCGAAGAACGCAGCGTCCTCCGATTCGAAGCGGTCCGCGCGCTGACCGCGCCCGGCGCGCCGCCCGAGCGCGACTTCGGGCTCAGCATCGAGCAGGAGCGTGAGATCCGGCTCGAGACGCGGGTGCGCGATGCGCGCGAGCTGGCGAATCCAGGCCTCGTTCATGCCGCTGCCGCCGCCCTGGTAGGCCACGGTCGCATCGGTAAAGCGATCACAGAGCACCCACTGTCCGCGGGCGAGCGCGGGCCGGATCACCCGTGCGACATGATTGGCGCGCGCGGCGAAGATCAGCAGAAGCTCGGTGGACGGATCGACCGGTCCGTCCTCCGGCTCGAGCACGAGTCGCCGCAGCCGCTCCGCCAGTGCGGTGCCGCCCGGCTCGCGCGTCACCACCGGAACGATGCCGCGCGCGCGCAGGTGGGTGACCGCATGCGCGACCTGCGTCGTTTTGCCCACGCCTTCCGCGCCCTCGAAGGTGATGAACCGCCCGCGCATGGCTAGGGAAACTCTGCATGGGTGGCATGGAGCGCTACCCCCTGGGGCCGGGCGGATAGGCGATCGCGCGGCGTCCCTCGTCGCTCATGTATCAGGATACACATCGCTCCTCGTTCCTGGCCCGATCGCCTATCCGCCGCGGCCGCGCCCATGCCACCCATCCAGGCTTCCCTACGCTCCGCCGGCGCGCAGGTTGGCAAGGTGGCGCGCCACGTTCTCATTGTGCGCGATCAGCGACTTGGCGAAAAAATGCCGGCCGTCGCCGAGGCCGGTCGCGACGAAATACAGGGCATCGGTCGCCGCAGGCCGTACAGCGGCTTCGAGCGCGGCGCGGCCGGGCAGTGCGATCGGCGTCGGCGGCAGCCCGGCGCGCGTGTAGGTGTTGTAGGGCGTATCGGCCTGCAGATCCCGGCGCCTCAAATTGCCGTCGAAGGCTTCGCCCATGCCGTAAATGACGGTCGGGTCGGTCTGCAGGCGCATGCCTTTGCGCAGGCGGTTCAGGAACACGCCGGCGATCAATCCGCGCTCGTCGGGCGCGCCGGTCTCCTTCTCGACCAGCGAGGCAAGAATCAGCGCCTCGTAAGGATCAGCCAGCGGCAATCCCGGCGCGCGCGTGGCCCAAGCCGTCGCCAGTGCATCCTGCATGCGCGCATGCGCCTGGAGCAGGATCTCGCCGTCGGTGGCGCCGCGCGGAAAATGATAGGTATCGGGGAAGAACTGCCCCTCCGGATGGCGCGCGCCGAGCCCCAGTCGCTCCATCAACGCGGTGCCGCCGGCGCCCTGGAGTTCGGCTTTGACCGCGGCGTGCGCCAGGATCAGCGCGAGCGCCTCGCGCACCTTCCATCCCTCCGGGATCGTGACTGAATGGAGCTTCACGCGCCCGGCCACGAATTGCTCGAGCAAGGCTGCCGGCGTCGCGCCGGGCTGCAGTTCGTACTCGCCGGCCTGGATGCGGGTCGCGAGCCCCTCGCGGCGCGCATACCTCACCCAGGCACCGGCCTGGTCCAGCAGCCCCAGTCGCGCGAGCGATCCCGCGACCGCCTTCAACGACGCGCCCTCGGGCACTTCGAATACCAGCGGCTGCCGGAGACCGGCGATGGGCGTCTCAATCCACGAGCGCTCGTAAGTCTGCCAGCCGAGCCAGCCGGCGATCGCGGCCAGCACGCACGCGAAGGCAACCGACGCCGGCCTGCGCCTCACTGTGTTTCGAGCCACGCGTTGAACTCCACGGCGCATCGCGGCAGGCGCAGGGCATGGCCATCGAGCTCGCGCACGGGCCAGGCCCCGATCAGCGCATTCGTGAGCAGGAGCCCCTCGGCAGTTGCGGCCTCCGCTGCCGTCATCGCGCGTTCGCTGACCGGAATCCCCTGCCCCGCCGCCCAGCTCAGGAACGCCCGGCGCATGACGCCGGCCACGCCGCAAGCGGCGAGCGCCGGCGTCACGAAGCCGCCGCCGATCGCCAGGAACAGGTTCGCCTGGGTGCCGCCGATCACCTCGCCACGATCGTCCATCATGAGTCCTTCGGCAATCGATTCGTCCTGCCATTCGGCGCGGGCCAGGACTTGCTCCAGCCGGTTCAAATGCTTGATGCCGGCCAGCGCCGGGTTACGGCCCAACCGGGTCCGGCACCAGCGTACCCGCACGCCGAGCGTCCAGCAGGCGGGATCACGTCGCGGCCATTCGGAGGCCGCGACGACGCGGCGCGGTCTGGCTTCCGCCGGCGGCCGATATCCACGCCCGCCGCTGCCGCGCGTGACCAGGATTTTCACCACGCTGCGGCCGTTGGGAGCGACGCGCCGGATTTCCTCGCGCAGCAGCTCGCGGCCCGGCACCGGCAGCCGCAGGCGCGCGGCCCCCGCCTCCAGCCGTTCGCAATGCCAGTCAAAGAAGCGCGTCCGCCCTTCGACCACGGCCAGGGTCTCGAACAGGCCGTCGCCGTATTGCAGACCGCGGTCCGCGGGATCGACCGCGCCTTCCTCGCGCCCGTCCACGAGCACGCGACTCATCCCTGGCACCCGAGCGCGCGCAGCATGCCGCGCGCCTTGGCGCGCGTCTCCTCGAGCTCCCGCTCGGGGACCGAATCGGCGACGATGCCGGCGCCCGCTCGCAGCTCGATGCGTCCGTCGCGCAGCGTCATGGTGCGGATCAGGATGTTGAGGTCCAGGCTGCCATCCGGCGCGAGGTAGCCCATCGCACCGGTATAGGCGCCGCGCCCTGCTCCCTCCAGCTCGCCGATCAGCTGCATGCAGCGCACCTTGGGACAGCCGGTAATGGTCCCGCCCGGGAACAGGGCACGGATCACGGCGCCGGGGGTGACGTCCGCACGCAATCGCCCGCTCACGTTCGAGACGATGTGATGCACGTGGGCGTAGCTCTCGACCGCCATGAACTCGTCGACCCGCACGCTGCCGGCCTCGCAGATCCGACCCAGGTCATTGCGCTCCAGGTCGATCAGCATGACGTGCTCGGCGCGTTCCTTGACGCTGCCGGTCATCTCGGCGATCGCAGCCAGGTCGGAGCCGGCGCGCCGCGGCCGCGTGCCGGCGATGGGGCGCGTGTCGATGCGCCGGCCGCGCACGCGCACCAACCGCTCGGGCGAGCTCGACAGGATCGCCAGGCCGTCGAACTGGGCCAGCCCGGCGAAGGCGCCGGGATTCGCCCGGCGCAGCCGCTCATAGAGCTGAGGCGCTGAAAGCCCATCGGGCACAGGCGCCTGCCAGCGGCGCGCGAGATTGGCCTGATAGATGTTTCCGGCGGCGATGTGCCCGAGGGCAAGCCGGCAGGCATCGAGGTAGAGTCCCGGTTCGTCCTCGCCGACCGGCGCCGCCGGCGCTGCCGCGGCCGGCGCGAGCGGCTCGGCCGCGGCCAGATCCGCGCACAGCCGTTCGAGCGCGGCATCCGCCCCCGCCTCGGCGACTGCCGCCAGCCGCCGGCCTTCATGGTCGTAAATGAGCGCAGCGCGCATGCGCCAGGCCATCGCGACCGTCGGCCAGGGCGATGCGGGCAGCCGCAGGGTCGGCTCCACCTCGCCCGCCAGCTCGTAGCCCAGGTACAGGAACCAGCCGCCGGCAAAGGGCCAGGGCTCGGGCGGCGGCGTGCGTTCCATGCACCCCCACCATTCGTCCAAGCGCGCACAGAAGCCGCCGGCGCGGCCCGGGCCCAGCAGCCCGCCTTCGCAATCCAGGATCAGCCGCTCGCCCGGCGCGGCCAGCAGCAGGCTGTGGCGGGCGAGTGGCGTGCCGGTGGCGGCGCTGTCGAGCAGGACCGGATAGCGCAAGGGGTCGCGTGCGTGCAGCGCCAGCATCCATTCGGCCGGAGACCCGACCGTCAGGGCCAGCTCGCGGATCAGCCAGGGCGGGCGCATGCCGGACCCGGTCAGGCGAGGGCGCGGAAGATCAGCGTGCCGTTGGTGCCGCCGAAGCCGAAGGAATTGCTGGCGGCGGCGACGATCTTCATGCGCCGCGCCGTGTGCGGCAAATAGTCGAGGTCGCAGCCCTCGCCCGGGTGATCCAGGTTGATGGTCGGCGGCGCCACCTGGTCGCGGATCGCGAGCACGCAGAAGATCGCTTCGACCACGCCCGCGGCGCCCAGCAGGTGCCCGGTCATGGACTTCGTGGAGCTGATCGCGAGCTTCGCCGCATGCGCGCCGAAGGCATTCTTGATCGCGACGTTCTCTGCCATGTCGCCGAGCGGCGTCGATGTCGCATGCGCGTTGACGTACTGCACCTGGTCGGCATTAATGCCGGCATCGCGCAGGCTGTTCTCCATCGACAGCCGCGCGCCCGCGCCGTCGTCGGGTGGCGCCGTGATGTGGTAGGCGTCGCCGCTCATGCCGAAGCCGATCAGCTCCGCGTAGATGCTCGCGCCGCGTTTCTTCGCGTGCTCGTACTCCTCGAGCACGACGCTGCCTGCGCCGTCACCCATCACGAAGCCATCGCGGTCGCGGTCCCACGGACGGCTCGCCTTCGCAGGCTCTTCATTGCGGGTCGACAGCGCGCGCGCCTGGCAGAAGCCGCCGACCGCGGTCGGCGTCTGCGCCATCTCGGCGCCGCCGGCGACCACGACGTCCGCGTCGCCGTACTGGATCGTGCGCGTGCCGATTCCGATCGCGTGCGTGGAGGTGGTGCAGGCCGTGATGACGGCGAGATTCGGGCCGGTGATGCCGTACATGATCGACAGGTGCCCGGAGATCATGTTGACGATGGAAGCCGGGATGTAGAAGGGCGAGATCTTCTTGGGGGTCCGGGTCTCGAGGTACTTCGCGTAGTTGTCCTCGATCGTCCAGAGGCCGCCGATCCCGGCCCCGAATACGAGGCCGATGCGGGAGCGGTTGGCGTCCGTCACCTCGAGCCCGGCATCCGCGATCGCCTGCGCGCCGGCAGCGACGCCGTATTGCATGAAGAGGTCCATGCGCCGCGCCTCCTTGGCGGGCATGTACCTGGTGGCGTCGAAATCGGGCACGCTGCCGGCGATCGAGCACGGGAAGCCGCTCGTGTCGAAGCGCGTGATGCGGCCGATGCCGCTCCTGCCTGCGAGCGCGCCCGACCAGCTGTCGGCGACGGTGTTGCCGAGCGGAGTGACCATGCCGAGGCCGGTGACGACGACGCGCCGCTTGCTCAAGGCAGGACCTCCGGCCGGAACGACCGGCATGACGCAGCGAGCCCCGGCAGAACTGCCGGGGCTCGCACGCGGAAGGCTTCAGGACTTGGACTGGTGCTGGACGATGTAGTCGATCGCCTGCTGCACCGTGGTGATCTTCTCGGCATCCTCATCCGGTATCTCGGTCTCGAACTCTTCCTCGAGCGCCATCACGAGCTCGACCGTGTCCAGTGAGTCGGCACCCAGATCGTCCACGAACGAGGCGTCGCTGGTGACCTCCTCGTCCTTGACCCCGAGCTGCTCGGCGACGATCTTTTTAACCCGTTCTTCCACTGTGCTCATCGTTTTGACATCCCTCACCTTGTGATGCCCATGACGGCAGGTGCCGGCCGGGGGTCGCCATTCTATGACACGGACCCCCCACTGGCTACCCGAATCCCTTGTTACGCGCTGTTTCTGCTGGCCTTTTTCAGGCCATGTGCATGCCGCCATTGACGTTCAGCGTTTCCCCGGTGATCCAGGCGGCGCCGGGGCCCGCCAGGAAACAGACCGCGGCCGCGACGTCCTCGGCCTGCCCGAGGCGGCCGAGCGGAATCTGGGCCGCCAGCGCCTCGCGCTGGGCCTCGCTCAGGGCGCGCGTCATGTCGGTATCGATGAAGCCCGGTGCGACGACATTGACCGTGATGCCGCGCGAGGCGACCTCGCGGGCCATGGCGCGCGAGAAGCCGCCGATGCCGGCCTTGGCCGCGCAGTAGTTGGCCTGGCCGGGATTGCCAACCTGCCCCACCACCGAAGCGATATTGATGATGCGGCCCTTGCGCGCCTTCATCATGCCGCGCAGCACGGCCTTGCTGGCACGGAATACCGAGCCGAGGTCGGTGCGGATGACCGCGTCCCAGTCCTCGGGCTTCATGCGCAGCAGCAGGGTGTCGCGCGTAATGCCGGCATTGTTGACGAGGATCGTAATCGCGCCCTCTTTCGCCTCGACCTCGGCGACCGCGGCGTCGATCGCATCGCCGTCGCCGACGTCCAGCGCGATGCCGCGCCCACGTGCGCCGGCCGCGCGCAACGAGTCCGCGATCGCGGAGACGCCGCTCGCGCCGGTGGCGGTACCGACCACGGTGGCACCGGCGCGGGCGAGCGCGAGCGCGATGGCGCGGCCGATGCCGCGCGAGGCGCCGGTGACCAGCGCGATCTCGCCGGAGAGGTCCTGGGTCGTCATGCGGGGGAACTCCTTGAGGCCGCGAACGCGGCAGCGAGTGAATCGGGCGCATCGAGCGCATGGATCGCGAGCTCGCGGCCGCCGGGCGCGCGCTTCACGAGACCCGCAAGCACCCGGCCCGGGCCGCATTCCAGGAACAGCTTCGAACCGGCGCCGATCATGGCCGCGACGATCGCGGTCCAGCGCACCGGGTTGAACAGCTGGCGGTAAAGGCCGTCGCGAATCGCCGCCGCCGAATCATGGATTCCGGCATCGAATGCGTACACACGCACCGCGGGCGCGCGAACCGGGAGTGACTCAAGGTGCGGACGCAGGGCATCGGCCGCGGGCTTCATCAGCGCGCTGTGCGCAGGTACCGACACCGGCAAGGGCAGCACGCGCTTGGCGCCCTTCGCCTTGCAGGCCTCGATCGCGCGCGCGACGGCCGCGGCATGGCCCGCGATCACGAGCTGGCCGGGCGCGTTGTAGTTGACCGGCTGCACCACCTCGCCCTGCGCCACTTCCGAGCAGGCGCCCTCGATCACCGCATCGTCGAGGCCGAGGATCGCGGCCATCGCGCCGGTCCCCGCCGGTACCGCGCGCTGCATGAGCTCGCCGCGCAGGCGCACGAGCCGGACCGCGTCGGCGAAGCCGATCGCACCGGCCGCGACCAAGGCGCTGTACTCGCCGAGGCTGTGGCCGGCTGCGACTGCGGGCGGCGCGCCGCCTCCGGACTCCCACGCACGCAGCGCCGCAATGCCGGCCGCGAGCATGGCCGGCTGCGTGCGCTCGGTTGCCGCGAGCGTTTCCTCCGGCCCGTCCTGGCACAGCTTCCAGAGGTCATAACCGAGCGCGCCCGAGGCCGCCGCGAAGGTCTCGTGCACCGCCGGTGCCGCGGCGGCGAGCGCGGCAAGCATGCCGACCGACTGCGAGCCCTGGCCCGGGAACACCATCGCAATCTGCAAGCGCCTGCCCTCCCCGATGCCGGGATTATAGGTGCAGAGCGGCGCCGTCCGGCGGCCAGGTCGCCGGGCGCGCGGAACCGCTCTGCTATCATCGGGTCCATGATGTCGTGGCCGCGCCCCGCCCCGGGGCAGGAGCATTTCATGATTCGGGGACTACGCCGCGAGTCCGGGTTCACGCTGATCGAGATCATGGTCGTGCTGGTGATCATCGCCATCCTCGGCGCGCTGATCGGCCCGCAGATACTCGGCCAGGTCGGCGAGGCGCGCATCAAGGCGACCAGGCTCGACTTGCGCAATCTCTCGACCGCGCTCGACATGTACCAGATGGACAATTTCCGCTACCCGACGACCGACCAGGGCCTGCAGGCGCTGGTCCAGAAGCCCGGGCTCGACCCCGTGCCGCGCAACTGGCGTGCGCAGGGTTACATCCGCGGCGGCACGCTGCCCGACGACCAGTGGGACAACCCGTACCGTTACCGGCAGCCCGGCGACGGCGGCCGGCCGTACAATCTCTACACGCTGGGCGCGGACAACCAGGAAGGCGGCGAAGGCGAAGACGCCGACTTCAGCATCTGGAACCTCGACTGACGCGCGCGGGCGCCTGGCAGCAAGCCGCCATGTCGGGCCGCAGGAATCGCGGCATCACGCTGATCGAGATCCTGGTGGTGGTCGTCATCATCGCCATCCTCGCCGCCGTTGCCACGATATCGGTCGGCGTGCTCGGCGAGGATCGCGAGATCGAACGGGAATCGGAGCGGCTCGCTGACGGCATCGCGCTGCTCCAGGAGCAGGCTCAGCTCGAGGGGCGCGACTACGGCCTGCGAGTCGAGTCCACCGGGTACGAGTACCTGCGCTACGACGCCTTCGAACAGCGCTGGCGCGCGGTCGACGGCGATCCGGGCCTGGCGCCGCGACAGCTGCCGGCCGGGCTCGCCTTCGAGCTTGTGCTCGAGGGACGGCCCGTGCTGTTGCGCGCGGAACAGGAGCCCGAGCGCCGCCTGCCGCAGCTGTACGCCTGGGGCAGCGGCGACATGACACCCTACCGGCTGTCGATTCTGCGCAGCGGCGGCGCCGCCGTCACGCTGATCGGCGCCGCCGACGGCTCGATCGAGATCGCACGCGATGCGAAACCCTGAGCGCGCGCTCGGCTTCACGCTGGTCGAGGTCGTGGTGGCGCTCGCGATCGTGAGCGTGGGCATGCTGGCCGTGTTCAAAACGATCGGCGACACCGCCTACAACGTGGAGTACCTGCGCGATCGCACGATCGCGGCCTGGATCGCCGACAACCGGATCACCGAGATGCGCCTGGCGGGCCAGCTGCCTTCGATCGACGAGACCGAAGGCGAAATCGAAATGGCCGGCCGTCGCTGGTTCTGGGTAGCCCGTGTCTCGCAGACGCCGGTCGAAGGCCTGCGGCGCATCGACGTCGGCGTGCGCCGCGAGGACGATGCCGAGGGCACCGCGCTCGCCAGCCTCGCAGGCTTCGTGGGTCAGGCCGCCGCCAGCGCCGGCCCCTCAGCCACGCCGTGGAATGCCGCGCCGCCCGGCCCGGGCGACGGCGGGGAAGAAAACTGATGCGGCGCCAGCACGGCTTCACGCTGCTCGAGATCCTGGTCGTGGTCGTGATCCTCTCGGTCATGGGGCTGATGTGCTTCCGAGCGGTGCGCGACGCCCGCCAGCAGGCGGAGATCGCGGCCTCGCACATGGACCGCCTGCGCGAAGTACAGCGCGCCGTGCACCTGTTGACCACCGACCTGCGGCTGCTGGCTCCGCGCCCGGTTCGCGAGAGCATCGGCGACGGTTATCGCGCGGCGCTCCTGCGCGATCCGAACGCGGTCAATCTGCTCGAGCTCTCACGGGCCGGCTGGCCGAATGGCGCCGGCACGCCGCGCGGCACGGTGCAGCGCGTTCTTTACCGCGTCGAGGAGCGCAAGCTACTGCGCGAGCACTGGAACGTGACCGACGCGACGCTTGCGACGCCACCGGTCAAGCGCGAGCTGCTCGGGGGCGTCGAGCGCATCGAGTTGCGCTACCTGAACGCGGGTCGCGAGTGGGACACGCAATGGCCTCCGCTCGGCGGCACCGGCGACCGCGCATTCCGGCTGCGGCCGCTCGCGGTCGAAATCACGCTGGTGCTCGAGGACTACGGCGAACTGAAGCGCCTGGTCGAAGTGCCGGGATGAGACAGCGCGGCGTGGCCCTGATCATGGCCATCGTGCTGGTCGCGATCGCGACCGTTGTCGCCGTGCACCTCGGCACGCGCGCCGCGCTCGACCAGCGCCGCGCCGCCGGTCTGGTCGCCTTCGACCAGGGCTGGCAGGTAGCCCTGGGCGCGGAGGCCTGGGCGGCGGAGGTGCTGAACGACGACCGCCAGGACTCGCAGACCGATCACCTCGGCGAGGCCTGGGCACAGCCGCTGCCGCCGCTACCCGTGGACGGCGGCGAAGTGCGCGGCGCGCTCGAGGACATGCAGGGCCGCTTCAACCTCAACAACCTGCTGGCCGGCGAAGGCACGGTCAACGAGGAGAACGTGGCGCGCTTCGAGCGGTTGCTCGAACGGGTGGGCGCCGAGCGGCGCTGGGCCCGCCTGCTCGCCGACTGGCTGGACAGCGACACCGTGCCCGGATTTCCCGACGGCGCCGAGGACGGCATCTACCTGGCGCAGCAACCGCCCTATCGCTCCGCCAACGGCCCGATCACGAGCACCACCGAAATGCTCGCACTGCCCGGCATGACGCTCGAGGAATTCGAACGCATCCGGCCTTATGTCGCGGCGCTGCCGGCCGGATCGCGCATCAACCTCTGCACGGCAAAGGCGCCGGTGCTGGCGGCACTGGTCGAGGGCGGCACCGACTTCGGCGATGCGGACGCGCTCGCCTCGAACCGGCGCGACGACTGCTTCCCGACGCTCGCCGACTTGCAGGCGACGCTCGATGCGGATCGCTACCAGACGCTGCTGCCGCAGGTGGCCGAGACCACCGGCTGGTTCCGCGCCCTGACCGCGGTCCGTATTGGCACCTCGGAACTCACCCTGTACAGTCTGATCGAGCGCAACAGCGCCGGCGGCAGCCGGACCGTGTTGCGCTCCATCGGAACAGAATAGCCGCCGGCATGAATCAATCCCTGGTGCTGCGCCTGTCGGATCCGCCCTGCTGGGTCATCACCGGCGCGGACGGCGGCCGCATCGGCCCGGTCGCGACCGGCACGCTCGCGGACGCGGCACCGATCGCCGCGGAACGCCCGCTGGTCGTGATCGCGCCGGGTGCGAGTGTAACGCTCGCACGACCCGAATTGCCCGTGCGCGGCGGCACCCGCATCGCACAGGTCGCGCCCTACGCCATGGAGGAACTGCTGGCCGGTGAAGTAGAGCAGTTCCACTTCGCGATCGGCGCAACCGACGCTGCGAGCCGCACGCTGGTCGCTGCCGTGCGGCGCGAGGAGCTGCGCGGCTGGCTCGACGCGCTCGCGGCGGCGGGGCTCGCGCCGCATGCGCTCGTCGCCGACACCCTGTGCGTCCCGGACAACCCGGGCATGACTGTCGCGGTCATCGACGGCGGACAATTGCTCGTGCGCGCGCCGGGCGAGCTGGCGGTCGCGCTCGATGCCGAGCCGCTGACCGAGGCGTTTGCGCTCGCCGGCCTCGAGGGCGAGGACCGCCACGTGCAGCTCTACGTATCGCAGCTCGACTGGCAGCGTTCGCGCGAGATGATCGAGGCGCTCCGCGAAGTCACCGGCAGCCTGGATCTGCAGCTGCTGCCGGACGGCGCCCTGCCGCTGCTCGCCGCGAGCGCGGTGCGCGCCGACACCGCCTCGCTGCTGCAAGGTGAGTTCGCGTGCCGCACCGGCTGGCACGCAGAATGGCAGCGCTGGCGGCTGGCGGCTTTCCTGGGACTCGCCGCGCTGCTGCTGCACCTCGGCGTGCGCGCCTTCGATCTCGTGCGGCTGTCCTCCGAGCGGCAGCGACTCGACGCCGCGATCGAGCAGGCTGCGCGCATCGCGCTGCCGGACCTCGAGCGCATCGAGGATGCGCGTACGCAGGTCGCCGCGCGCCTGGGCGCGGGCGGCGCCGATCCGGGCGGCCTCCTGGCGCAGCTTGCCGCGGTCGGCGGCGCGCTCGCCGGCAGCCCGGGCCCGACCGTCCAGTCACTTGCCTGGCGCGACCGCGCGCTCGAGCTGCAGATGACGGCGGCCAGCACCGACGCCTTCGCGCGATTCGCGCAGGCGCTCGCCGCCCGCGGTCTCGCCGCGGACGTCGCCGCGACGCAGCCTGCCGACCAGGGCGTGCAGGCACGGGTCCGCATCCAGTCGGGACCCGCCACGTGAAGCTCGGCGCCTGGTACGCCTCGCTGTCGGAGCGCGATCAGCGCGTCGTCGCCTGGGGCGGAGCCGTGGCGGCCGTGCTCCTGGTCGGGGGACTGGTGTGGAAGCTCGGCACCGCGGTCGATGCCGCCACAACCCGCGTCGAGGGGCGGCGCGCGGACCTCGCCTTCATCGAATTGGTGACGCCGCGGCTGCAGGCTATGCCTGCGGCGCGCCCCGGCGAATCGCTCGCGATCGCCGTGGACCGGCTCGCCCGTGAAGGCGGCCTGTCACAGGCGCTCGCGGGCGTCGAGCCCGCATCCACGGGTGCGATACGCGCCCGCTTCACCGCGGCGTCTTTCGATGCGCTGGCGGTCTTGCTCGCACGCCTGCAGCAGGAGCGCGGCGTGGTCCCCGAGACCGCGAATGTGACCGCGACCGGCGAACCGGGGCTCGTGGATGCCACCCTGGTCCTGCGCGGTCGATAGTGACGCGGCGTAGCCTCTGGATCGCGGCCGGCAGCGCGGCCTTCCTGGTCTGTCTGGTGGCGATGGTTCCCGCCAGCCAGCTCGCGCGTCGCCTGCCGGCGCCGATCGTCCTGCAAGGTGCCGGCGGCACGATCTGGTCCGGCCATGCTTCCGGTCTCCTGGTGCACGGCACTGCGCTGGGCCCGATCGAGTGGTCCTGCCGTCCCTGGCGGCTGCTGCTGCTCGAGTGGTCCTGTCGCCTGAGACTGCGCCCGCCCGGCGGCGAGATCGCCGCGGATGTGGCGGCCGGCCTCGACGGGGAAACCCGCGCCGAGAACCTCAACGGTCGATTACCGGCTTCCGCCTTCGAGGGTGTCGCCACGCCGCGAGGATGGACAGGCCTCGTGGAACTCGACATCGAGCGCCTGCGCCTGATCGGGCAGCGGCCGGTCGAGGTCCACGGGCTCGTGACCGTGCGCGGGCTCAAGGCGCCGGGACCGAACGGACAGCTGCTCGGCGATTTCGAGCTGGTGGCCGGCGAAGGCGCGGTCGGCACCGGGACGATGAGCGGGCGGCTGCGCGACCTCGGCGGACCGCTGCGCGTGCGCGGAGCGCTCGAGCTGCGGCCGGACGGCAGCTACCTGCTTTCGGGCGAAGTGGCGCCGGGACCGGGTGCCGGGCCCGCCATCTTCGATACGCTCGCCTTCCTCGGTCCGCCCGATACTCTCGGGCGTCGGCCATTCACGATTGAAGGAACTCTGTGACGCTATAGCTCGCGCCAGGCGTCGAGCAGCGGGAAGTACAGCCCGACCCGCAGCGGACGTTGCGGCTCGAGCAGCTTCATTGCGCGTGCGTAGCGTTCGAGCTGTCCGCGGTAGCGCTCGAGCTCGCGGTCGAGGAATGCCTCGCGCTCGCCGCCTTCGTGCTCGCTGGTCTTCCAGTCCACGACCCAGCGCGTACCCGACGCGTCCACGAAGCTCCGGTCGATGCGCAGGCCGTGCGCCACGCCGTCGATCATCGCGGTGAGGGCGAGCTCGGAACGCCCGTCCCGTGCCTGCGGATCGAGCAGCCACGCCGCGCGCTCGCTCGCCGTCACGGTCGACATGGCGCGGCGGATGCGCTCGAGCGCGCCCGGCTGGTGCGCGTCGTCGATGCCGAGCGCCAGCAGCGCGCGACGCCAGCGTGCGACCGGTGGCTCGGCCGACGCGACGGCCGTGCCCGGTTCCGACAGGCGCTGCAACTCCGCATGCACCACCTGGCCGACCGCGCGCGCGATCGCGCCCGCCCAGTCGAATTCCGGCCGGATCGAGCCCTCGGGCTCGCCGGCGATGCGCAGCGTCGGCGCCAGCGGCAGCGCCGGCGGTTCGGGCGCCCGCCAGTCCGCGACCAGCCGGCGCGGTGGCGGTGCCGTCAAGCGGCGCCGGCCGGAGCGCTCGCGCGCTGCCGCGTCCGCCGCCGGCGCGCCGAGCGCCGCCTCGAAATCGGGGCGCAGCGCCGGCCACAGGAAGGCGAGCAGGCTCGCCGCGCGCGGCGGCCGGATGCGCAACCCGTCGTTCCCGTCCTGCACCGTTGCGCTGCCGATCAGGTGCAGCCGGCGGCGCGCGCGCGTGACCGCAACGTAGGCAAGCCGGCCGAGCTCAAGCCGCTCGCGGTCGGCATGCAGCCGACGCATCCAGCGCTCGAGCGCATCCGCCCCATCCTCTTCCGTCGCGTCGGTCCGGCTGCCGAGCACGATGCCACGCTCGCCGGGGCCGGTCGCAACCGTCGTCCAGTAGAGCAGCGGACGCTCCCCTCCGCGCGGCCCGCGCTGCAGGTCCGGCAGGATCACGACGTCGAATTCAAGGCCCTTGGCGCGGTGAATCGTCATCACCTGCACGCGGGCATCGGCGCTCCCGACCGGAGAGGCCAAGACGCCCGACACTGCAGCCTCGATCTCGGACGCCTGCGGCCGGCAGCCGGCCTCGCGCTCGAGGCGGTCGAGCGCCGCGAACAGGAGCTCCGCGTTGGCCAGATCCGACGGGTCCTCGACGGTCGCCGGGCCGCCGAGCGCGAGCCAGGCAGACTTCAGCCAGCCGCCGAGCGAGCGGCTGCCGCGCGCAGCGATCCCGGACTCCATCGCCGCCCGGAATGTGCGTGCCCGCCGCGCGGAATCGGCGGTCAACGCGGAAGGATCACCGAGCCGCTCGCGGATCGTCGCGGCGCCGTCCGCGAGCGCGAGCAGGTCCGCGAGCGGCAGGCCGCACCAGGGCGCGCGCAGCGCGGCGAGCCAGGCCGTGCGATCGCCGTCGTGCAGCAGCGCGCGCGCGAGCGCGACCAGGTCCCGGACCGCCGGGCGATCGAGCAGCGTCTCGAGCTCGACCCCGCGATAGGCGATGCTGGCATCGCGCAGCGCCGCCAGGATCGGCGGCAGCGACGGACGCCCTCGCACCAGGATGGCGATGGTCGGCTCATCCAGCGATGCGAGCGCATCGGCCGCGACCGCGGCGACTTCGGCCGCCATGGCGCGCTCGTCCGCGCCGAGGAGCGCGTGCACGCGCACGCCGTCGCCCGCCTCGCCCGGGCCGACCGCAGCCGCCGGGGTGTAGCGCACCGCGCCCCGCTCGAAATCGTCGTCGGACGGCAGCAGCGAGGCGAAGCTGGCGTTGACCCAATTGACGATCGCGGCGCTCGAGCGAAAGTTTCGCCCGAGACGCTCGGGCGCGAGCGCGACGGCGCCGATGCCCTGACGCTGCGCTTGCAGGAACAGCGTGACATCCGCCTCGCGGAACGCGTAAATGGACTGCATCGGGTCGCCCACGCAAAATAGGCTCCTGCCATCGGCAGGCTGCCAGCCAGAGACCAAGAGCTCGAGCAGGCGCGCCTGCGCGGGCGAAGTGTCCTGGTACTCGTCCACGAGCAGATGGCGGATGCGGTAGTCGAGCGAGAGCGCAAGCTCGCTCGGCGCCGAAGCGTCGCCGAGCGCTGCGCGCGCGGCGGCGGCGACCGCAGGGTGATCAAGGCGGTCGCGCTCGGCGAACAGCGCGAGCAGCTCCGCGGCCGCGTGCGGCAGCACCGAGGAGAGCGCATCGATGCGCTCCCACTGCGCATCGCCGAGCGCGGGCGGCGGCAGGATGCGCAGGCGATCGAGCGTCGCGGCGACGTGGTCGTGGCGGGCGAGATCCTCCAGGAAGGACTTCATCGCCTGCTTGAGCGATGCCCACCCCGGACCATCGCCGGCAGCCAGGAAACCCTGTTTCGCCGCCACCTGCCTGCGCAGCTCCGGGCGTTGCTCCGCTTTCAGCAGCAAATCCGCCAGCGCGCACCAGGCCGGTGCCGCCGCGGCGGATGCCGGAGGCAGGCCCTCGAGTCCGGCGAGCGCGAGTGCGGGACTCTCCGGCGCGCCCGCGGCGGCGGCACGGCGGCAGATCGCGAACAGCGCCTGCCAGTCGATTCCCGCGAGCGCGACGCCGACCGATGCGAGCTCCGTCTCGATCGCCCGCCGCAGGAGCCCGTCGATCGCGGCGCGCAGTCCCGGACCCGGCTCCGGGCCCAGCAGCTTCGGCAGCCACAATTCGCGCGCACCGAGCATCTGCTCGATCAGCCCCGCCAGCTGGCGCGGATCGTGATCGAGCGACCGCGCGAGCCTCTCGAGCCCGGCGGCGACCGGCCCGTGCGCCGCGTCGAGCCAGGCGACCGTTCGCCGCGCCGCCTCGGCATAGAGCGTGCGGGCGTCGTCCACGAGGGTCGCGGTCATGCCGATGCGTGCGGCGAGCGGCAGCCGCCGCGCCAGCCAGTGGTTGAGCCCGTCGATGGTTTGCACGTGCAGGCGTGCCGGGTTGTGCTCGAGTCCCCAGCCGAGCTCGCGGCTGCGCCCGAGCGCGGCGGTCGCCAGTCGGTGCAGCTCGCGCGTGCGTTCGTCGGCGTCGCCGGACAGAGGCCCGGCGGCCAGCGCGAGCGCCTGCACGATGCGAAGTCGCATCTCGGCGGCCGCCTTGCGGGTGAAAGTGATCGCGACGATTTCCTCGGGCCGCGCGACTCCCGCGAGCAGGCGCAGGTAGCGCAGCGTCAGGAGCGTCGTCTTTCCCGAGCCTGCTGGCGCCTGCACGATGAACGAGCCGGCGGGGTCGATCGCCCGGCGGCGGGCCTCGCGGTCGCGGTCGAGCGCCTCACTCGCCACCGCTGCCCTCCACTTCGACGTCGGCCGGCGATGCCGGCTCGACGCGGCAAAGCGCCGCGAGATGGCAGCTGCGGCAGGTTTCCGCCCCGAGTTTCGGGTCGACCTCGCACTCGCCGGCAACGATGCCCCTGGCGAGACGCTCGAGCCAGGCGAACCAGCGCGCGGTCACGGCCGGCCAGTCGAAGCCGGATTCCCGCTCCTCGGTCAGTGCGAATTTCTCCGCCGGCTTCAGACCGGGGATGATGCCGTCGGCGCGGGCGATGCCGACGTAGCGCGCGCGCCCGGCATCCGCGGCCGCAAAGGCGATTCCGGTCGGGCCACCCGGATGCAGAACCGCGTACAACGGCAGCTGCGGGGCGTCCATGCGCGCACCGCGCCAGGCATTGCTCTGCGTCCGGCCGGTCTTGTAGTCGATGACGACGAGCTCCTCGCCGATTCGATCCACGCGATCGACGCGCAGCGACAGTTCGAGTCCGCCGATGGCCAGCGCAAGCGCCTGTTCGGTCTCGACCACGGCAAATGGCGGGCGCTCGAGGTCGAGCGCGAGCAGTCGTGCCGCTGCCTGGCGTTGCCAGGCGCGCTCGAGCGCGAGCGTCACCGGTCCCGTCCCCGCGGGCGCGAGGGTGTCGAGCGCCGCATCGACCGCAGCGGCAATGTGCCGGCTGCGGGCGGGTTCGCCGAGCGCGACCAGCGCAGCCTGGTCGCCGATCGCGCCCCAGAGTTCGTGAAGCGCACGGTGCAGAACGATGCCCCGAAGTCGCCGGTCGAATCCCGCCTGCGGCTCCGCGAGCGGCGCCGCACCGAGCCGGAACTCGGCGCAGGCGCGAAACGGGCATTGCGCCTGCAGCTCGAGCAGGCGAGCGCCGCCTTTCCCGCGGGCCGCCGCGAGCGCCGGCAGCGGTCGCTCCGGTATCGTCTCGATGCGCGCGCTTGCGAATGCGAGCCGCTCGCGTGTCGGCGGCGCGAGCGGCAGCGCGAGTTCCGCCGCATCCGCCGGCAGCAGCGGCGTGCAGTCCACCCCGGTGTCGTTCTCGATCTCAGGCCAGGACAGCACCAGCGCATCGGACTGCGCACGCCAGCGCCCGACGATGGCGCGCGCCTCGGCGACGGCGCCTTCCGGCGTCACGGCGGGCATGCCGAGCGCTCGCTGAAGTTCGATCGGCAACAGCGGGTCGACGGCCGCCGGCCGCGGCCACACCGTCGCGGTCAATCCGGCAACCCAGAGGCTGTCGAGGTGCACACCCGGATCCTCGAAGCTGTCGAGCACGAAAACGGCGGGCTCGCCGCTCTCCGGCTGGAACGGCGTCACGGCGAGGCGGTGCAGCTCGCCGAGCGCCTCCGCGGCCGTCATCGGTCCCGCAACGGCCGCGAGTGCGGCGAGCTCGTGCAGCAGCTCGCGGAAATGCCGCGCGGCCTGGTACTCGCGGCTGCCAAGCGTTGCCTCGCCCGGCCAGCCCCAGGCAGCGAGCGCGGCGCCGTAGGCTTCGGCCCAGGCGCCGGCGGCGCGCCGCTTCTGGCCGTCGAGAGCCGCACCCGCGGCCATTGCCGCCTGCGCGAACGAAGTGGCGCCGCTCTGCCCGGCAAGCTCCGCGAGGCGCGCACTTCGGATGCGCAGGACGGGCGATTCCCGCAGCGCCAGGTCCGCGGCAATGCGCGGCCCGCGCTCCGCCTCTGCGCCGGCGATGTACGCGCCGAGCAGAAGCCGGCTGGCTTCCGCCCAGCTCACGGGTCCGACCGCCGCAGCCAGAGCCACGAGCGCGGCATCGGCGACGGGTTGAGCGACGAGCGGATAGCCGCCCGCGAGATCGAAGGCACGCTGGCCGCGGTCGGCAGCCGGCAACTCGAGCCCGGGCTCGAGCGCCGCGGCCAGCGCGCGCTCCAGCGCGCCGCGCTGTGCGTCCATTTCCGGGACGATGAGCGCGTGCACGCCGTCGGGGACCTGCGTCAGGCGTTCGCGCAGCCATGTCAACATGGCGTCACGCTCGCCATCCGGATCGGGCGCACGGTGGCGATAGCAGCCGCCCCGCGCCGGCGCCGGTGCCAGCGTCTCGACCTTGCGACCGGTCGCCGCGAGCTCCGTGAAGAGCTGCGACTCGGCCGCCGTCTGCCGGCGGAATCCGGCGAGCAGGATCGGCGGACCGCCGGCCGCCAGCACGCGATGTTCGGTGCAGAGCCGCGTGAGCTCCCCGGGGTCACAGCCATGTCGCTGGCGAAGCTCAAGTTCGATGGCCTGCGCCCAGCCGGCGAAGGCCTGCTGATCGCGCGTCAACGGCCAGCGCCTGACCGCCGCGAGATCGCCACCGTGTGCCCGGAGCCTGAGCCAGCTGCCGCGGGCGCGGGCTGCGAGATCCGCTGGATCCAGCAGGGCTTCGGTGCCGGCGGCGATTTCGCGTCGCCACAGCCAGCGCAGGGCGACCGGTGCCAGGACCGCGGGAAGTTCCGGCCGTGCCGCCGAGGCCTGGCGCCATTGCTCGGCGAGCCAGGCTTCGAGCGGCAGCACCTGCGCGGTTGGCCAGACCGGTTTTCCCGCTGCGACCTGGGCACGATCGTGCAGGCGGCGCAGGATGCGCGCCTGGCGCAGCTCCGGCACCAGCAGGAGGCCACCGGCCTCCAGATGGGCGATGCAACAGCCGTTCGCGTTCACTCGCGGCGAACCTCCTGGCGCCCGGCAGCATAGGCCGGCGCCAGGCTCAGGAGGCGACCCTGCGCCGGATCAGACGGCCGGTGCCGGCGGCAGGCCGCCCGGCCATTCCTCCGCCCGATGGCAGGCGACCTGGCGGCCGTCCGGACCCGGCCGCAGCGGCGGGCGCTCGGCACGGCAGCGCGCCAGGGCGTGCGGGCAGCGCGCGGCATAGGCACAGCCATCTGCACCGGCACCGGTATCGCGCGCCGGCCGCGCGTTCGCCGCGCGGGCCAGGAGCCGGGCACGCGCGCCCGCGTCGATGCCGGGCACCGCGTCGAGGAGCTCGCGCGTGTACGGGTGCAAGGGCTGGCCGACGATCTGGCCGCGCGGGCCGGCCTCGACGATGCGGCCGCGGTACATGACCGTCACCCGCGCGCACAGGCGCGCGACCACCGCGAGATTGTGACTGATGAAGAGACTCGCGAGCCCGCGCCCGGCGCGGATGCGCTCGAGCAGTTCGACGATCTGTCCCTGCACGCTGACGTCGAGCGCGCTCACCGGTTCGTCGCAGACGACGAAGGCCGGGTCGACGACCAGCGCGCGCGCGATCCCCGCGCGCTGCAGCTGCCCGCCGGAAAGCTGGTGCGGATAGCGCTCTGCGAGCTCGCGGCCGAGGCCGACCTCTTCGAGGCGCTCGATCGCGCGGCGTTCGCGCGCGGCGGCCGCGAGGCCGCGTTCGAGTGCACGGAGCGGCTCGGCCACGCTCTCGGCCACCGTCATGCGCGGATCGAAGCAGGCATGGGGATCCTGGAACACGCATTGCAGCTCACGCCGCAGCGGCCGGAACGCCCGCCGGCCGAGATCGTCGATGCGTTGTCCGCGCCAGCGCACCTCCCCCGCCGCGAGCGGAACGAGCCCGAGAATCGCGCGGCCCAGCGTCGTTTTCCCGCAGCCGGATTCCCCGACCAGGCCCAGCATCTCGCGCTCTCCGACGGCCAGCTGCACGGAGTCGACCGCCGCGAGCATGCGAGCTTTGGCACCGGGTTGCCGGTAGCGCACCGTCACGCCGCGCAGCTCAAGCAGGCTCATCGCAACCCCGCCAGCGTCGGCACGGCGGCGAGCAGGCTCGCGCCATAGGGATCTCTGGGTCCGGCTAGGAAGGCGGGGGACGCGGTCGTTTCGAGCAGCCGCCCGCCGCGCATGACCGCGATGCGGTCGGCGAGCGAGGCGACCACGCCGAGATCATGGGTGACGAGCAGAAGCGCCATCCCGAACTCGCGGCACAGCGACGCCAGGAGCGCGAGGATCTCCGCCTGCACGGTCACGTCGAGCGCGGTGGTCGGCTCGTCGGCGAACAGCAGCCGCGGGCGCGCCGCGAGCGCGAGTGCGAGCGCCACACGCTGGCGCATGCCGCCGGACAACTCGTGCGGATACTGGCGCAACCGGCGCGCCGCCTCCGGCAGCCGGACCGCCTCCAGCAGACGGACCGCTTCGGCGCGCGCGGCCAGCCGGTCCAGCCCGTGCGCCGCCTGCGCGACTTCCGCGAGCTGGTCGCCAATGCGACGGTGCGGCGTCAGGCTGCCCGAAGCGTCCTGGAACACGAAGCCGATGCCGCGGCCGCGCACCGCCGCGGCGCGATCGCCGGTGCCGAGCAGCTCGACGCCCTCGAATCGCGCGGAGCCGTCCGCCCGGCCGTTCGCGGCCAGCAGCCCGACGCAGGCCAGCAGCAGCTGGCTCTTGCCCGAGCCCGATTCGCCGACGATCGCGAGGCATTCCCGGGGCGCGACGTCAAGGTCGACGCCGTCCACGGCCCGCACTGGGCGCGCCCCGCTGAAATCCACGGTCAGGCCGCGGATCGCGAGCAGCGTCATCAGGCGTCCCTGGGGTCGAGGGCGTCGCGCAGCGCGTCGCCCAGGAAATTGAATGCGAACACGACCAGGACCAGCACGCCGGCCGGCACCGCGAGGATCCATGGCGCCGTTTCCATCTCGGCGGCGCCGTCGGCAATCAGGTTGCCGAGGCTCGCGAGCGGTTCCTGGATGCCGATGCCGAGGAACGAGAGAAAGCTCTCGACCAGGATCACCTGCGGCACGGTGAGCGTCGCGTAGACGATGACCGGGCCAAGCAGGTTCGGCACGATGTGGCGCAGCACGACGGCGGTCGTGCCCGCGCCGCCGACGACTGCGGCCTCGATGAACTCGCGCTCGCGGAGCGCGAGCGCCTGGCCGCGCACGATGCGGGCCATCGTCAGCCAGCCAAAGGCGCCGATCGCCACCAGGATGGCAACCGGACCGCGCCCGAAGACGACCGTCAGGATGATCACGAAGAAGACCTGGGGCAGCGCATAGAGCACGTCGACGAAACGCATCATCAGCGCGTCCGCGCGCCCGCGCAGGTAGCCCGCGAGCGCGCCCCAGCCGACGCCGATCACGAGCGCGACCAGCGTGGCGGCAAGCGCGATCGCAAGCGACACCCGCAGGCCATAGAGCGTGCGCACCAGGAGATCGCGTCCGAGCCGGTCAGTGCCTAGCCAGTGGCCGGGCGCGGTGAACGGCGCTGCCGCCATATGCGCCCAGTCGATCTCGTCCTGGCGCCAGCCGATCAGCATGGGACCCGCGAGCGCGGTCAGGGCGAGCAGGCCGAGGATCGCCAGTCCGGCGATGCCGGCACGGTCGCCGGTGAGCCGGCGCAAGGCATCGCGCCAGAGCCCGCCGCTCATGCGTGCCTCCCGCTGCGGATGCGCGGGTCGAGCCAGGCGCAGGCCAGGTCGGCCAGCAGATTGAGGACGATCATGAGCGCCGCATACACGATCACCATGCCCATGACCAGCGTGTAGTCGCGATTGAGTGCGCCCTGCACCAGATGCCGTCCCATGCCGGGCAGGCCAAAGATGGTTTCGACCACGAGCGAACCCGCGAGCACCGCGGCGGCGGCGGGTCCGAGGTAGCTGACGACCGGGAGCAGCGCCGCAGGCAGCGCATGGCGCAGCAGCACTACGCGGCGCGGCAATCCGCGCGCGCGCGCCGCACGGATCCAGGTCGATCGCAGCACCTCGAGCAGGCTCCCGCGCGTCAGGCGCGCGAGATAGGCGATGACCGGCAGCGCGAGTGTCAACACCGGCAGGATCAGGTCGGCGGGGCGGCCGGGCTCCCAGCCTGCGACCGGCAGCCAGCCGAGCCAGATCCCGAACACCAGGGCGAGGAAGGGCGCCACCACGAACACCGGCACCGAGATGCCGGCGACCGCCAGCGCCATCACGGCGCGGTCCGCGCCGCGACCGCGCGCGAGCGCGGCCCAGGCGCCCAGCGGAATGCCGAGCGCGAGCGCGAGGAAAAGCGCGGCCAGACCGATCGCCAGACTCACGGGCAGACCGCCCGCGATCAGCTCGGTCACGGTGAAATCGCGGAACTTGTAGGAGGGTCCGAAATCGCCCTGCAGCAGGCCGCGCAGGTAGCGGCCGAACTGGAGGTGCACCGGTGCGTCGAGCCCGTAGGCGGCCTCCAGATTCGCGCGAATCTCCGGCGGCAGCGCCTGCTCCTCATCGAAGGGACCGCCGGGCGCGGCCCGCGTCAGCGCGAACGAAAGCGCGATCACGACCGCGAGCGTCGGAATCGCGGCCAGCAGTCGTCGGGCGACGAAGGCCAGCGTGCTCAAGCGCGCGGCGCGGGCAACGGATGGCGGCGATTCCGCGAAGTCACTCGAAATACTCTCATTAACTGGTTGATTCGATGGGCTATGTTAGCGCATCAGCGGCGAATTCCGATAGCATGCACCCCAGCCTCGGGGAGGACTGATGCGCCGGATCCTGGTCGCAATCAAGCGGGTGATCGACTTCAACGTCCGGGTGCGCGTGCGCCCGGATGGCGCCGGCGTGGTCACCGACGGCGTCAAGATGAGTATCAATCCCTTCGACGAGATCGCGCTCGAGGAAGCGATCCGCATCCGCGAGCGCGGCCTGGCGGACGAGGTGGTGGCTGCCAGCCTGGGTCCGGACGAAATCCAGGCGCAGTTGCGCAGTGCGCTCGCGATGGGCGCCGACCGGGCGATCCTGGTGCGCAGCGAGCTCGCGCTCGAGCCGCCGGCCGTTGCCCGCGCACTGCTCGCCCTGGTCAGCCGTGAGAGCCCGTTCCTGGTGATACTCGGCAAGCAGGCGATCGATGACGATTGCAACCAGACCGGCCAGATGCTGGCGGCGCTGTGGGAACGGCCGCAGGCAACCTTTGCCTCGAAGCTCGAACTGTCGGACGGTGCCGCGCGCGTGACGCGCGAGGTGGATGCAGGTCTCGAGACCATCGAAGTCGAGTTGCCGGCGGTGGTCACCACCGACCTGAGGCTCAACGAGCCACGATTCCTCAAGCTGCCGGACATCATGAAGGCCAAGAAGAAGCCACTCGACGTGATCGAGCTCAAGGCACTCGATGTGGATGCCACGCCGATGCTCAAGGTCCTCCGATACGAGCCGCCCGCGCAACGGCAGAAAGGCGTGATGGTCAGGGACGCGGCGGAGCTGGTCGTCGCCCTGCGCCAGAAGGGGCTGGTCTGATGAACCGCATTCTGGTGGTCGCCGAGCACGCCGGCGGCAAGCTGAATGCCTCGACCGCCAAGTGCGTGAGCTGCGCGGCGGCGATCCCCAATGCGGAAATCACGGTCGTCGTGCTCGCGGCCGAGGGCGCCGAAGTCGCCGCAGCCGCCGCTGTGCTCGCGGGCGTGGCGAAGGTGCTCCTGGTCAAGAACCCGGCCAACGAGCCTGTGCTCGCCGCCGTGCTCGCACCGCAGCTCGCCCGAGTCGCCACCGGCTGCAGTCACGTGCTGGGGCCCTCGACCACCTTCGGCAAGGATCTGATGCCGCGGGTCGCCGCCCTGCTCGATGCGCCCCAGATCAGTGACGTCATGGCCGTCGAGTCCGCCACGCGTTTTCGCCGCCCGGTCTACGCGGGCAATGCGATCGCGACGGTGGAGGCTCCGGCGGGCCGCACCCTGGTCGCCACCGTGCGCACAGCCTCGTTCCAGGCCGCAGGCAAGGGCGGTCCGGCACCCGTCGAGCAGGCCGCCGTGGACGCCACGCTGCCGCGGCACACGCGCTTCGTCTCGGTCTCGGCTGCCGCCAGCGACCGGCCCGACCTGCAGACCGCCGCGCGCGTGGTCTCGGGCGGCCGCGCGCTGGGCAGCAAGGAGAATTTCGCACTGATCGAGCGGCTGGCGCAGCGCCTCGGCGCCGCCGTCGGCGCCTCCCGTGCGGCCGTGGACGCCGGCTATGCTCCGAACGAGCTGCAAGTCGGCCAGACCGGCAAGATCATCGCACCGGAGCTCTACCTCGCGATCGGGATCAGCGGCGCGATCCAGCACCTCACCGGCATCAAGGATGCCCGCACCATCGTCGCGATTAACAAGGACGCGGAGGCGCCGATCTTCGAGGTCGCGGACTTCGGCCTGGTCGGCGACCTGTTCGCGATCATCCCCGAACTAGAGAAGCAGCTGTAGTCGAATACAGCAGCCAGAGCGAGAGCCCGGCGATCACGAGCCAGGTGCCGGCCGTGCCCCAGAAACGGCCGAAGCTGCGGCCCGGGCTGTGCGAGAGTCCCCAGGCATGCAGCACGCGGCTGACCACCAGCAGGCTGCCGGCCAGGTGCACCGCGGCCGTCGGCAACTCGCTCAGCTCTGCGAGCACCAGCAGCACGATGGCGAGCGGCACGTACTCGGCGAAGTTCGCCTGCACCCGCATCACCTGATGCATGCCCTCCTCGCTGCCCGCGCCCAGCCGGACGCGGAAGCGCCGTCGTGCCAGCACGACCTGCGCCGACAGCACGATCAGCAGCAGCCCGAGCAACGCGGCGTAGAAGATCGACGGCGTATCGATCGACATCACAGCTGTCCGAGGATGTGTTCGGCGCTCGAGACCTTGAACTCTCCCGGCACCTCGACGTGTACCTGCCGGACCACGCCGTCCTCGATCACGAGCGCAAAGCGCTTGCCGCGCATGCCCATGCCGTAGCCGCGCGCGTCGAGCTCGAGCCCGAGCGCACGCGTGTAGTCGCCGTTGCCGTCGGCTGCCATCACGATCGCGTCGCCGACGCCCGAATGCTTGCCCCAGGCGTTCATCACGAATACGTCGTTGACCGCGAGGCAGACCAGTTTCCCCACGCCCCTGGCCTTAAGCGCACCCGCCTGCGCGATGAATCCCGGCAGGTGCTTGGCGTCGCAGGTGGGAGTGAACGCACCCGGAACCGAGAACAGGATGACGCGACCCTGGCCCAGGAGCCCGGCCGCCTCGACATTTGCCGGGCCGTCTTTTCCCATCACCTTGAGCTTGCCGTCCGGGATGCGGTCGCCCGCCTGGATCGTCATGGTCGTTCTCCCTGCGCTGCCGGGATCAGGCCCGGCGCGCCGCCGGTTGTGACGCCGGGAAGGGCCCCGCCTTCAGCAGCATGCCGGGCACGGCGTGGCCGAGTTGCGCCTCGATATAGCGTGCCGCCTCGATCGCGCGCGCCAGGTCGACGCCGGTCTCGACGGCCATGCGACCGAGCATGTAGACGAGGTCCTCGGTCGGGATGTTGCCGGTCGCCGCCGGTGCGAAGGGGCAGCCGCCGATGCCGCCGAGGCTCGCGTCCAGGACCCTGGCGCCGGCCGTCACGGCGGCATAGGCGTTCGCGAGCCCGGTGCTGCGCGTATTGTGGAAATGGCCCCGCAGCACCATGCCGGGCAGCGCCGTGGAGACCCTGCCGAATACCTCGGCCACCTGGCCGGGCACGGCGACGCCGATGGTGTCGGCAAGGGCGATCTCGAAGGGGGCCGCATCGGCCAGCTCGCGCGCGATCTCGACCACTCGTTCAGCTGCCACTTCGCCCTCGAACGGGCAGCCGAATGCGGCCGAAATCGTCACCTGCGCTTTGATCCCGGCTGCGCGGGCGGCGGCGGCGATCTCGCGCCAGGCGCGGATGGATCCTGCGCTGTTCGTGCCCTGGTTGCGCTCATTGAAGGTATCGGTCGTGAACACGACCATGCCGATCTCGTCGCAGCCAGCGGCCGCGGCCCGGTCGAAACCGGCGCGATTGAGCACCAGGCCGATGTAGCGCAGGCCGGGACTGCGCGGCAGGGCCTTCAGGATCGCCTCGGCGTCCGCCATCTGCGGCACGCGCCGGGGATCGACGAAGCTGGCGACTTCGATGCGCGTCAGGCCGGCGGCCGCCGCGCGGCGGATGAACTCGAGCTTGGTCGCGACCGGCACGGCGGCCGGCTCGTTCTGGAGGCCGTCGCGCGGTCCGACTTCGACCAGCTCGATGCTGCGCGCCCCGGTCATCCCGTCATGCTGGACCAGAGATCGGCGACGCCCTTGAGCTTCTCGTTGGCCGCCGCGGCCGCCTTGAAGGCATTCTTCGCCTCGGCCGTCCGCTTGGTCTCGACCAGCGCGATGCCGAGCAGCATGTGGAGATCGTCGGGCCGCTTCAGCTTGCCCTTGGTGACGCCGCGCTTCGCCGCCTCGCTGGCCTTGCCGTAGTTGCGCAGCGTGAAGTATTGGGTCGCGACCTTCGCTTCCGGCTCGCCGGATTGAATGGCTCTCGCTTCCGTCTCGGCCTGTGCCAGCGTCTGCCTGATCTTTTCGACCTGCGCCTTGGCGTCCTTGAGGATGCGGTCGTTGCGATCGTCCTTCTTGATCGAGCCGTTGGCCATGCCTTTCTCGAGCATCGCGACCGCCTCGCCCGGGCTCGCCAGGTCCAGGGCGGTCTCGGCGTACTTGGCGTAGTGCTCGCCGGACAGCAGCCCACGGGCGGCCCCGAGCCGGTAGATGTTGATCATGACGACCGAGTCGCGGTTGGTCTTGACCTCGTAGGCGCTCGCAATCCACTTGAAGGAGTCGCGGCTCGGCGAGATGACCATCAGGCGGTGCAGGGTCTGCATCCGCATGGCCTCGTTGCCAGTCTGCTGATAGGCCTCGTGCAGCCCGAGCAGCAGCTTGGAAGTCACCGACGCGGGCTTGCGCGCCTTGTCTGCCGCCGCGATGGCTTTTTCGAGCGTGGGAGCCGCGCCACGGTAGTCGCGCATCAGCAGCTGGCAGTTCGCCAGCAGGATCAGGTCGTCGGTGTTGAGCCCGCCGGCCGTTGCCAGCCGGTCGAGCGTGGCCTTGGCGTCGCGATACTCGCGCAGCGTGTAATGAGAGGTCGCTTTCAGGCGCAGCTTCTTGGCGAGATCCGCGCCGCTGACGCGTCCCGTGGCGAGGCGCTCGTCGACGGTCTGGATCACGGTCCGGTGGTCACCGGCACTGCTCGCCACCCAGATCAGTGTCTCGTTGACGCCGTGTTCCTCCTCCTTGGAGAGCGGTGCCCTGGCCTTGGCTTCCTTCAGCAGGCGGATCGCCTCGTTGAAGCTGCCCTTCTGGCCGGCCGCCTGGGCCGCCTGCACCTTGTCGGCAACTTCCTTGCGCCAGCCGCCCGCTGTCTGTGCGCCAGCGACCGGCGCGAGCGCGAGGCCCGCCAGCCCCGCGAGCGGCAGGGCCATCAGGGTCGCCAGCACGCTGGCGCGAATGTTTTTATTCATCATCGTCGAGTTCTCCAGTTCTGCTCTGCCTCAACCGCCCGGGGTCGCGGCCTGCGCGTCCGGCGCCTCTTCGCGCGCGGCAATGGCCATCCACATGCGGGCAATGCGTGCGAGGTGACCCGCGCGCGCCGCCGCCTGCGCCGCCTCGAAAGCTGCGCGGGCCTCGTTCCTGTTGCCGGCCTGCAGCAACGCAGCGCCGAGCAGCAGGTTGGCTTCATCCAGGCGCGCGACATTGCCCTTGGCGATGCCCTGGCGCACCAGGTCGGCGGCCTTCGCCCATTCGCCTGCGCTGTAGTGGCCGAGCCCCACTTTCACCGCGACCTCTCCCTTGGCATTCTTTTGCGCCGCCGCGGCCTCGGCGGCGAGCGTCTTCTTGTCGGCCTGGACTTCGGCCTGCGCTTCCTTGAGCGCCTGCAAATTGGTGCCGACGTCCGGCACGATCTTGTCCTTCATACCGCGCTGCAGTGCACGCACCGCCTCGCCGGAGCTGCCGGCATTGCGCGCAAGGTCACTATAACTGTAGTAGTCGCCGACCACCGCGAGGCCGCCGCGCGGATCGCTGACCGCGAGCCGGTACGCATTCAACATAACCATGCGGTCATCCTGCGTGACGTTGCGCAGCAGGTTGGTCATGTTGCTGTAGTACTTCTTGTCCGGGTAATAGACGATCAGCTGCTCGAGGTTGTCGAGCCGGCCGGCGTTGTCCTTGACCTTGTAATAGCAGTCGTCGCGGATGGCAAACAACTCCTCCTTCGGGGACTCCCTGCGACTGACCGAAAGCTCGATCGATTTGCCGAGCGCCTTCCCGCAGGCCACGAAATCCGAATTCAGGCGATGCAGCCGGCCGAGCGTCTCGAGCTCGTCCGGTTGCGGGTCGGTCGTGACGTCGACGAACTTCTGGAAATGCTCGGCCGCCTTGGCCCGCTCCTTCTTGTTGTTGTAGTGCGACGCCAGTTGCCGGTGCATCGGACCGAGCTGCTCGGGCTCGGCATAGCCCTCGTTCAGGAAGGTCTCGATCGCGGCGGCGAAGGCCTCGGGCTCGCCCAATGCCTGGGTTGCCTGGAGACGCCAGGTCGCGATGATCTTCTTCTCGTCCGCATTCAGGGCCGGCAGCGCCTCGAGCGCGGGCAGGCTCGCCAGCAGTTCGGCCCACTTCTTGTCGTTGGCCAGCTTGCTGGATTCCTGGGCCAACTGGCGGAATTCCTTGCTGAGCTGCGGCCCCTGCTGCGCGGCCTCCTCCTTGTCCTTTTTCTTGGACTTTTTGGCGGGTTGCGGCACTTCCTGTTTCTGGGCCGGTTGCCGGTCATACTGCGGTGCCGCCAGCGCAGGGAACGCGAGGCCGAGCAGCAGCGAAGCGGTCGCAGCCATCCATTGCGATCGCAGGATTCCTGTCATTTCCGGTTCCTCGACATGGCAGGCGCCGCCTGACTTGCGTGGGGCGGGTTTATACCCCAAAACCCGCCCGGCTGTCTTGCATGCCCTTGATCGGGTTGACTGCCGCGTTCCCCGGGGGTTCCGGTCCGGCAGGTTTTTCGCGCGGGTTCAGTACCGGTTCAGGCTGCCACGCGCCAAAAAAAGAGGCCCGCCATGGCGGGCCCCTCCAACTCGCTGCCAGCGGCCCGCCGCTCAGCTACCCGCCGGCGGCTCCGCGATAAAGCCGACCTTGCGCATGCCGCCGCGCTGGAGTACCGCCAGCGTATCCGAGACATACATGTAATGGGCGCGCTTGTCGGCGCGGATGTGAACCTCGGGCTGCGGATCCTTCACCGCCTCCTGGAGCACGTAGTTCAGCAGGGAGGCCTGGTCCACGCCATTGTCATTCCAGTAGATCGTGCCGTCGAAGTCGATCGAAAGATTGATGTTCTCGGGCTTGGTCTCGGTGGGCCGGTTGACCTCCTTGGGCAGGTCGATCTTGACCGCATGCGCCATCACCGGGACGGTGATGATCATGATGATCAGGAGCACCAGCATGACGTCCACGAGCGGAATGACGTTGGGGTCGACCATCGGATCGCCCTGGTCTTCGCGGACTGCAATGGCCATCGCTTACTTTCCCGCGACGCGCGCGCCCGACAGTAGCGCGGCCTGGACGTCATGTGCGAAGTAGTTCACGCGCTCCATCAGCCCCTTGTTCCCGCGCAGCAGGCCGTTGAAGCCCAGCACCGCCGGCACCGCCACTGCGAGGCCGAGCGCGGTCATGATCAGTGCCTCGCCAATCGGGCCCGCGACCTTGTCGAGGGAAGCCTGGCCGGCGATCGAAATGCTGATCAGCGCGTGGTAGATGCCCCACACCGTTCCGAACAGCCCGACGAATGGAGCCGTCGCGCCCACCGACGCGAGCACGACCATGCCCTTCTGCAGCCAGGACTGCAGCATGTTGGTGCGCTTGTCGATATGGGTCTGCACCCATTCGCCGAGCTCGATATTGCTCGTGATGTCACGCGAGCTGCTCTTGCGATGGTGCTCCACCGCCTGCAAGCCGTCCGAGGCAATGTCGCGGAACGGGTTGAATTTGCCTTTGAGCTTGGAAATGCCGTCTTGCATCGAGGGAGCGCCCCAGAAGCTCTTCTCGGCTTCGCCCGCGATCTTGCGCAGCGTGCGCTGATCCAGCCACTTGGTGATCATGACGAACCATGACCACAACGACATGACGATCAGGATGACGAAGACGCCCTTGCCGACATAGTCACTCTGGGTCCAGAGCGCCGTTATGCCGTAGGGGTTATCGGTGCCGGTTTCAGCTGCCATTCTGCAGTTCCTCTAACAGTCGATGTTTTTCTCCGGAGAGTCACTGGCGCCCGTGGCGGCCCGCGTCCATCCGGTCCCTGACAATTCCCGCCGCATCACTCCAGCTTGAATACGATCGGAAGCGTGGCCTGGGCCTCGACCGGCACGCCATCGCGCTTGCCCGGATCGAACGGCAGCTTCCGGATCACGCATTCCGCGGCGCCATCGAGCCGGTCGAAACCGCTCTTCTGTGCGACGCTCATGGCGCCGGCCCTGCCGTCTGCGCCGATCGTGATGGTGACGACCACACGGCCTTCCTCGCTCAGGCGGCGGGAGGCCGAGGGGTAGCAGGCATTGATGGCGGCGGCGATGCGGTCGCCTCTGGCCTTGATCCTGGGCGGCGTGATCTGCACCTGGCGCGGCGGCGCCTGCGGAGCGGCGCGCGGCTGCTCCTGCCGGACCTGGACCGTGATGGCCGTGGTCGGGCCTTCGAAGCTTGGAAGCTCGATCAGGGGCGGAGGAACCACCGGCGGCGGCACGTCCACGGGCGGCGGCGGCGGCGGCTCATCGAGATTCTCGGGCGGAGGCGGAGGCGGCGGCAAGTCCATGATCGAGAAGTCCTGGACCAGCTGGAGACTGGCGCGCACGAGGCCCTGTTTGAGGGCCCAGAAGAATCCGACGTGGAGCGCGATGATGCCCACCAGAACGGCCGTGCGGCGTGATGCCCCAGACGTATAGGTGTTCGTCATACCCGACCTTTCGTGCCCCTCGTCGGTTCTCGCCGGTCGCCGGCGGCTGAAAACGCCGTCACGCCCCACCCATTTGATTAGTCGGCGCGCTCCGGCGCGCCCCGAAACCGGCAGCGGTCACCTTAGCGGTTGCCCCATCCTACTGCAAGCACCTGGCCGCGCCGGCTCGTGCCCGGCGCGGGGTTGCCGGCCCACACTCGAATCTGCGGCCCGGCGGCCCGTCAATTGAGGCGGAAAACGATCGGCAACAGGACTACCGATGCAACGCTTTGTCCGTCGCGCCGTGCCGGCACGAATGCGAAGTGTTTGATGACACAGCCCAGTGCCACGTCCAGGCGCGCAAAGCCGGAGCTGGCGTGCAAGCTCCAGCTCATGACCGAACCCCTTGCATCGAGGACGACGCGGGCGCTGGCCTTGCCCTCCTCGCCCAGGCGGCGCGATGAAGCGGGGTAGCAGGCCGACACCAATGGCGCGATGCGTTGCTCGGGAGTGCGCAGTCTTGCCGCCTGGTAATCAACAGGTCCGCTACCGGCAGAAGCACCGGGCGCAACTGCCGACTCGGTCGCCACCGGAGGATTCCGGGCATTCTCGAAATCCGGAAACGGAATGACGGGCCGTTCGACGACAACCGTGAATCCTGCGTAGGGGGCGCGCCTCCCCGGTTCGACAGGAACCGGGGGAGGCGGTTTCGGCTGGATTGAAATCGCCCTGGATCCCCATGGTGGCTTCGGGATCGGCCGCGGTACGAGTCCGGCTACGATCAGCAGAAACGCACCCATGTGCAGGCCGACGATGGCCGTGAAAACGGCCGTCCGACGCGATGCGTCCCGCGAATAGATGTGTGCCATGGAGCACCTCCCGTCAACGCCGCCGGTCCTCGACAAGCCGGTCCCGCCGCGTGCCAGGCGCAAGCGAAGTCGATCGGCAGCCAGGCGTCCCCGTCATCCTCAAAACGCGCGTGGATCTTCGATCGGGTTAGCGGTCCGCCGGCTCCAGGACGAGCTCCTCGGCCGGAGCACGAAGGTTGTAGTTCGATGCCATGGTATGGCCATAGGCCCCCGCGGTTGCGATCAGAAGCACATCGCCCTCCTCGCAGGCGGGTAGCGGGCAATCCTCGCCGAGCACATCGCCGCTCTCGCATATCGGCCCGACCACCGTGCAGCGGCCGACCGGCGGCTCGTCCAGGCGCGTGAGATTTACGATCTCGTGCCGCGCGCCGTACAGCGCCGGTCGCAGCAGCGAGTTCATGCCCGCCGCGACACCCACATAGCGCCGATTGCCCTTCCCCTTGACCTGGGTGACACGGGCAAGCAGCACGCCGGCCTCGGCGACCAGGAAGCGCCCGGGCTCGAGCCACAGTTCGAAGCCTGGATGCAAAGCGAGAAAGTCCAGCAGCGCCGAGTCCAGCGCCGTGAGGTCAAGCGCAGCCTGAGCCGGCCTCTCCGGCACACCGAGGCCGCCGCCCAGATTCAGCACGCGCGCGGACGGGAAATCCGGCGCCACCGCGGCGAGCGCGAGCGCAGCGTCCTTCCAGTGCGCTGCATCGAAGCTCCCGCTGCCGCCGTGCGCGTGCAGTCCGACGACGCGGGCGCCGCAGGCTGCCGCGAGCGCGGCGAGTTCGCGGACTTCGCCGGGCGGCACGCCGAACTTGGAACGCGCGCCGGCGGTCCGCACTTTCTCGTGGTGGCCATGCGCGAGTCCGGTGTCGAGGCGCAGCAGGATCTCGCGGCCGGCGAACATCGGGCCCCAGGCGCGCAGGATCCAGACATTGTCCACGGTGACGCGCAGACCCTGCTCGAGCGCCGCGCGGTATTCCTCGCGCGGGGCAAAGTTCGGCGTGAACAGCAGCTGCTCGCGACCGACGCCTGCCGCCGCGGCGGTCACCCGGCCGATCTCGCCCGGCGACACGCATTCGAACCCGAGCCCCGCTTCGGCGAGCGTGGTGAGGATCGCGGGGTGCGGATTCGCCTTGACCGCATAGAACACGCGCGCCAGCGAGCGCAGGGAGAGCAGCCGCCTTGCCTGGTCTGCGACGGTCGCGAGATCGTACAGATAGGCACACCCACGCGAGCCCAGCGCGTCCAGCAGCACCGCACGGCGCGCGCGCCACCAGGCTTGGTCGGAAGCTGGCATGGAGCGATTCTCGTCCGCGGCGCGGGAAAAACGAAAGGCCGCACCCGTTGCGGGATGCGGCCTTTCGGTGCCGGCGTGCCGGCTCAGGCTTCGTCGAGGTCGTTGAACTCGGCCAGCTCGCGCTGCAGGCGCTTCTCGGCCAGCACATCCTCGACCCGGCTCCAGGCGGACTGCTGTGCCGGGCGGCGCTGCCCCTTGGGGCGGCGCTCCACCACGATCAGCCGGTCCAGATCGCCGTCCTGCTCGCTGCTGCTGGATTCCCCGAGAAACTCGTCCTCGAGGTCGAAGGAGTCATCATTGCGCTCTTTCATTCCGTAGAATTCCTAGAGAAATCAATGACTTCCACTACAAACCCGACAATCGTCGGGCTGCGCAATATATACGAATAGCGGTATTAATCAACTTCCCCCTCGGGCGGCGACGCGAACCCCGTCGCCGCGTCCCGCGCCCAGGGATTCCGCGGCATTGCCGCAGCTGATCGCCACTTCGACCAGCCCCCAGGCGTTCACGAGCGCGATCAGTTCGCCTGCGGCGGCCTCGGCATAGGCGCTGACCGACCTTGCCCGCCGCCCGGCGATCTCGGCCTGCCAGAGCGGCACGCCCTCGAGGTGCCTGGCTTCGAGGTTGGTCAGCAGATTGCCGAAGTGATCGACGGTCACCACCGCGCCGCGCCAGCCATCCGCATCCGGTATCGGAACCGGCGTCGCCGGCAGCGCCACCAGCCGGCAAGGCTCGCCGAGAGCCGGGAACGACAGCCGTCCGGTCGCGAGTTCCGCTGCCAGCGGCGCGAGCAGGTCGCGCCCATGAAAGCTCGGGCCGCAGGCAGCCGCGCCGATCGCGGCGAAGACCTCCGCCGAAACCGCACGCACGGCCGCATCCCCGCCCTCGGCGAGCTCAGTCAGCAGCCCGTTGTCCGGCGCGAGGAAGTACTGGTCGCGCGCGCGCACGGCAACGAAACCGCGCGCGGTGCCCACGCCCGGATCGACCACCGCGAGATGGACGGTACCGGCCGGAAAATAGGGCGCGATTCGCGCCAGCCAGAATCCGGCCTCGGCCGGCATGAAGCGAGCGATGTCGTGCGTGATGTCCACCAGCACCGCATCGGGCGCACGACGCAGCACCTGACCCTTCATCACCGCGACGAAGGGATCCTGGTGGCCGAAATCGGTGGTGAAGGTGACGATGCCGCGCATGTCGCCAGCCGCGGCGGTCCAGCCTCAGCTCAGGACTTCTCTTCGCAGGCCGCCAGGCATTCGCCGTACTTGTCGTCGCAGGCCTGGATCTTGCCGGGGTCGCCGTTGCTGGCTTGCATGCATTTGTCCGACTCGGTATCGCACTGCTCCAGGCACTTCTCGTCGGCGAATGCGCGCGCGGTACCCGTCGGCTTTGCGCGGCTCTCCGGGCGGATGTCGTCGGCGAGCGCGCCCGACATCGTGAGCACGCACGCGATCGCCAGGAAGGTCCACTTCATGCCGCGCCGACTCATTGCCTAGGGCCCTCCGCGGGCACGCGTATCTATACGGTACCGCGCACCGGTCTGCAAATCAGGCATCAGCATCGTCCGCACGCCCTGAATGGATGCTGAACGGGGCCGACGGATTCTCAGGCGGCCGATTCCGCAATCGCGCGCTCGATCAGTACGCGCGCCGTCGGCCCGAGCGCGGCGAAGCGGCGGTCGGCGGTCTGGCCGTGGAAATAGCGGTAATAGATCTGCTGCACGATCACCGCCAGCCGGAACAGACCGAACACCCGGTAAAAGCGGAAATCCGGCAGGGCGAGTCCGCTGTGTGCGGCGTAGCGCTCGAGCACTTCCTGACGGGTCATCGCGCCGGGCAGGTGCGTCGGCAGCATGCGCGTTGCCAGGAGCTCGGGCGGGTCGTCGGCCTGCACCCAGTAGGCGAGCGAGCATCCGAGGTCCATCAGCGGGTCGCCGATCGTCGCCATCTCCCAGTCGAGCACGCCGACCAGGCGCGCGGGATTCGCTTCATCGAAGACCACGTTGTCGAGCTTGTAATCGTTGTGGATCAGCGCCGCCCGCCCCGTTTCTCCCGGCTGCCGGACTTCCAGCCAGGCAGTCAGCGCCGACGCATCCGCCGCGCTCGCGGTGCGGGCGCGTGCGTAGCGCTCGCTCCAGCCGCTGACCTGGCGCGCGGCGTAGCCTTCCGGCCGTCCGAATTCCGCCAGTCCAGCCGCCCGCCAGTCGAGCGCGTGCAACCGCGCCTGCACCGCCACCAGCGCCTCCTGTTGCGCGCGCACCAGGCCGGACGCCGGCGCCAGCTCCGGCGGGAAGTCGCGGCGCAGGATGATGCCGCGGATACGCTCGACCACGTAGAAGGGCGCGCCGATTACCGACTCGTCCTCGCATTGATGCAGCGGCTGCGGGCTTTCGGCGAACCGCCCTGCCAGCGCGGATAGCACGCGGAACTCGCGGCCCATGTCGTGGCCGGACTTCGGCCGCGTGCCGAAGGGCGGACGCCGCAGCACCAGCTCGCGGCGGCCCGCGATGAGCAGATAGCTCAGGTTCGAGAATCCGGACGGAAACTGCCGCACCGTGAGCGGCAACTCGAGCCCGGGCAGCTGCCGCGCGAGATAGTCGCCGAGGACCCCGGCATCGAGCGCCTCGCCCGCGCGCGGCGCTACTGCCTGGTCCACCAGACTCATCCGCCGCTGCCCTTCAGCAGCCGCTTGGCGACTGCGATCTTGTGCACCTCGTCGGGGCCGTCGTAGATGCGGGCGGCCCGCTCCTCGCGCCAGAACCACGCGAGCAGCGTGTAGTCGGTGACGCCGAGCCCGCCATGTACCTGGATCGCTCGATCCAGCACGCGTTGCATGACGCCTGCGACATGGAACTTGATCATCGCGATCTCGTCCCTCGCGGCGCTCGCCCCTTCCGCGCCGACGCGCGCCGCCGCATGCAGCACCAGGAGGCGAGCGGCCAGGATTTCGGCCGCACATTCGGCGATCCATGCGCGCACGATGTCGCTGTCGCCGAGGCGCCGGCCGTCCGGTGCAATCACGCGCGTGGCAGCGCGCGCAACCATCAGCTCCAGGGCGCGCTCGCAGATGCCGAGCCAGCGCATGCAATGGTGGATGCGCCCCGGCCCGAGCCTCGCCTGCGCCAGGCGGAAACCCTCGCCGCGGGCGCCCACAAGCTGGTCGCCGGGAACGCGGCAGGCCTCGAGTTCGATCTCGCCGTGCGAGAAAAGGCCGGACCCGGCATGGCCCATGACCGGCGTGTTGCGCGTCAGCCGGTAGCCGGCGGCGTCGGTGGGCACGATGAAGAGGCTCGCGCGACCGTGCGCAGGCGCGTCCGGATCGGTCACGGCCATCAGGATGCAGAAGGCCGCGCCATCCGCGCCGGTCGTGAACCACTTGCGGCCGTTCAGCACCCAGTCGCCGCCGTCCTGGACCGCGCGGGTTTCGAGCATGAGCGGATTGGCGCCGCTGTTGCCGGGCTCGGTCATCGCGAAGCAGCTGCGCACAATCCCTTTGGCCAGCGGTTCGAGCCAGCGCTTCTTCTGCGCCGGAGTCGCGCACTCATGCAACAGCTCGACGTTGCCGGCATCCGGGGCATTGCAACCGAACACGAAGTGCGCGAAGGGACAGCGGCCGAGCGCCTCCGAGATCAAGCCGTGCGTGAGCAGGTCAAGACCGAGCCCGCCGTGTTCGCGCGGGTACACCGGCCCCCAAAGTCCGAGCCTGCGTACCTCGGCACGCCTGGCCTGCAGCTGCGGCAGCATCGCCGCGAACCCGGTGGCAAGAAACTCGGGCTCGAGCGGCAGGAGCTCGCGGTCCACATATCCGCGGAAGCGGCTGACGACCAGCTGTTTCGCGGGCTCGAGGCGAAAATCCATCTAGGGAAACTCTGCACAGGTGGCATGGAGCGCGTTGCGCGCGCGCCGCGCCGCCACCAGGCGCGACCGACGAAGTGTGGTGAATCCACACGAGGAGGGAGCAACGCCGTGGCGGCGCGGCGCGCGTGCAACCCCCCGGGGCCGGGCGGATATCCGATCGGGCGGCGTCACTCGTCGCTCATGTATCGCGATACACATCGCTCCTCGTTCCTTGCCCGATCGGATATCCGCCACGGCCGCGCCCATGCCACCTGTGCAGAGTCTCCCTAGGCCTCAGGCCAGCCAGCCGCCGTCGGCGGTCAGGCAGCTGCCGGTCGTGTAGGAGGCGGCGTCCGACACCAGGTACAGGACCGCTCCCGCCATCTCTTCCGGCTGGGCAATGCGACCCATCGGCACCATCCGTTCCATGGCGGCGCGCAGCTTCTCGTTCTCGTGGATGGCCGCGGCGAATTTCGTCTCGACCAGTCCGGGCACCAGCGCGTTGACGCGTACGCCCTGGCGCGCCCATTCGCGCGCCAGCGCCTGGGTCATGTTGACGATGGCCGCCTTGGTCATGGAGTACACGGCCTGGCCATCCATTGGCCGGAAGGCGTTGACCGAGGCGACGTTCACGATCGCGCCCTTGCCGCGCGCGATCATGCGCCGCGCAGCTTCGACCGAGGTCCAGAAGTAACCGCGCAGATTCATGTCCACCGTCTTCTGGTAGGCGGCGAGGTCCATATCGAGCGCGGGACCGTAGTAGGGATTGGTCGCCGCGTTGTTGACCAGGATGTCGAGCCGCCCATGGCGCCGGTCGATCTCCTGCAGGGCCGCCGTGATCTGCTCCGGCTCGCCGATGTGGCAGGCGATCGCATCGGCCCTGCCGCCGCTGCCGCTGATCTCTGCGGCGACCGCCTGGCAGCCTTCGAGCCGGCGGCTCGCGAGCACCACGCTCGCGCCGTGGCGCGCGAGCACGTGCGCGACCGCGCGACCGATGCCGCGGCTCGCGCCGGTCACGAGCGCGACCCGGCCGGACAGATCGAACTCGTCAGCCATCGGATTCCCCCTGCAGGCATCCTAGCATTCCGCATTCGCAGCGCCGCTACAATCGGCCCATGCTGATCCCGCGCCGCGACCTCGAGTTCCAGGTTTTCGAAGTGCTGGAAGCGGAGTCGCTGACGCGGCTGCCGCGCTACGCCGAGCACGATCGCGCGGTGTTCGACGGCGTGTTCGACGCCGCGTACCGCATCGCCGCCGAGCGCTTCGCGCCCTTCGCAGCCGCTTGCGACGTGCAGGAGCCGCGCATCGTGGACGGGCGCGCCTGGACCATCCCGGAGACGCGCGCGGCGCTCGCCGCCTACAACGAAGCCTCGTTCACGGCCGCGAGCTTCGACCAGGAAGACGGCGGGCTGCAGCTGCCGATCCTGGTCGCGAAGGCCTGCACCGCGGTCTTCTCCAGCGCCAACGTCGCCTTTCATTCCTACGCCGCGCTGACGGCTGGCGCTGCCAGCCTTCTCTCCACATTCGGCAACAACGAGCAGCGCCGCCGCTACGTCCGCCCGATGATCGCGGGACGCTTCACCGGCACCATGTGCCTGTCCGAGCCGCATGCCGGCTCCTCGCTCACCGACATCCGCTGCCAGGCCCAGCGCCAGCCGGACGGCGGCTACCTGCTCTCCGGCAGCAAGATGTGGATCTCGGGCGGAGACCACGATCTCGCCGAAACCATCGTCCACCTGGTGCTCGCCAGGGTTCCGGGCGGGCCGTCGGGCGTGAAGGGCATCTCGCTCTTCGTCGTGCCGCGCGACCGGGTGGACGAGGACGGCCGCGTCGGCGGTGACAACGACGTGCGTCTCGCCGGCCTCAACCACAAGATGGGGTGGCGGGGCACGACCAACTGCGTGCTTTCCTTCGGCGAACGCGGCCGCTGCCGCGCCGAGCTCGTGGGCGAGGAGCACCGCGGCCTCGGCTACATGTTCCAGATGATGAATGCCGCGCGCCTCGGCGTCGGCATGAATGCGGTCGGGCTCGGTTATGCCGCCTATGGCGAGGCCCTCGCCTACGCCCGCGAGCGCCCGCAGGGCCGGCCGGTTGCGGCGAAGGACCCGGCGTCGCCCCCCGTGCCGATCATCCGGCACGGCGACGTGCGGCGGATGCTGCTCGCACAGAAGGCCTGGGTCGAAGGCGGCCTCGCGCTCGTGCTGTACTGCGCGTGGCTCGCCGACCTCGAGCGCAATGCGGCGGATGCCGGCGAACGGATGCGGCTCAACGAGTTACTGGAACTGCTGACGCCCGTCGCGAAATCCTGGCCTTCCGAGTTCTGCCTCGAAGCGAACAAGCTCGCGATCCAGGTGCTCGGGGGCTACGGGTACACGCGCGACTATCCGGTCGAGCGGCTGTATCGCGACAACCGGCTGAATCACATCCACGAGGGTACGCACGGCATCCACGGCCTCGACCTGCTCGGCCGCAAGGTCCCGATGCAGGGTGGCGCGGCGCTCAGTGACCTCGGCGCGCGCATTGCCGCGACGATTGCGCGGGCGCGGACCGAGCCCGCACTCGCGGCCTGGGCCGAGTCGCTCGCAACGGCGCTGCAGGACGCGGTCGAAACCAGCCGCCGGCTGGTGGCCGAACTGGGACGCGATCCGGAGCGCGCGCTCGCGAACGCGACGATCTATCTCGACAGCCTCGGCCACGTGGTCGTCGCCTGGCGCTGGCTCGAAATGGCGCGTGTGGCGCTCCGGGCGCTGCCCCGCGCCGATTCCCAATCAGACGAATTCCTGCAAGGAAAGCTGGCGGCCTGCCGTTACTTCTTCCGCTACGAGCTGCCGCGCGTCGGCCCGGCGCTCGCGCTGCTGCGCTCGCTCGACGATACCGCGCTCAGGATTCCCGACGGCGGATTCTGAAAAGGAAAAGGGGACGGACCCCTTTTTTCGCCGTGCGGAAAAGGGGTCCGTCCCCTTTTCCTTTTC
>Ga0187893_10000961_pt1 | contig 72428 bp, 70 predicted proteins | sample MA1701074metaG_FD_139574 | JGI IMG/M metagenome (GOLD analysis project Ga0187893, IMG submission 139574) | White microbial mat communities from a basaltic lava cave in the Kipuka Kanohina Cave System on the Island of Hawaii, USA - MA170107-4 metaG ...
CGGGCATCGCGGAGGTGCACGACTGGGAGACCGACGTGGTGTACGTGCTGGAGGGCTCCGCCACGGTAGTCACCGGCGGTACGGTGGTGGATCCGAAGGTCACCGAGCCCGGTCAGGTGCGTGGGCCGGTCATCCAGGGCGGCGAGAGTCGCCGCGTCGGCAAGGGCGACGTGCTGGTCATCCCGGCGGGGGTACCCCACTGGTTCAAGGACGTCCAGGGGCCGCTGACCTATTTCGTGGTCAAGCCGATCGCGAAGAACTGAGGCCCGCCATGACGACGCGCGGGCTCTCCTCGCTCCTGGCCGCCGCGGCACTGCTGGTTGTGACCACCACCGCGGGCGCGGGGCCGAGGGCCCTCGCGCCGGCGGACGGAAGGCCCGACGCGATCGTCGATCTCGCGACTCGAGAGGGAGTCGCCCTCGTGCAGGGACAGTGGCGCTACGCCGACACGCGGATCGTCGAGACCGACTTCCGGGCGCCCGGCCCGGACCTGCGGCCGTCGGGCGCCGCGATCAGGGCCTACGACTACGCGCCCCGTGCCGGGGCCGCCGACTTCGACGACTCGAGCTGGCCGGTGATCCCGGCCGACACGCTCGAGGCCCGGCGCGGCACCGGCAAGCTGTCGTTCAACTGGTACCGCATCAAGGTCACGATCCCGCAGAAGGTGGGCCGGGTGGATCCCACCGGCTCCACCGTGGTCTTCGAGGTCGTGGTGGACGACTACGCGGAGGTCTGGGTCGACGGGCGCCTGGCGCGGCGCCTCGGGCAGACCGGCGGCTCCCTCATCGCTGGGTTCAACGCGCCGAACCGTGTCGTCCTCACCCGTGATGCTCGGCCCGGCCAGCAGATCCAGATCGCGGTCTTCGGGGTGAACGGTCCCCTCTCGGATCCGCCTTCGAACTTCATCTGGGTCCGCTCCGCGACCCTGGACTTCCACAAGCCGGCCGTCCCGCCGGCGGTGTCGGGCGTCACGGTGACGAGGCTCGACCCGGCGATCGACCAGATCGTCCCGCCGGAGCCGGTGGTCGAGAAGCTGGCCGAGGGCTTCCAGTTCCTGGAGGGGCCCGTGTGGGTCCGCGATGGCGGCGGCTACCTGCTCTTCAGCGATCCCAACGCCAACACCATCTATGCGTGGACGCCCGAGGGCCAGCTCTCCGTGTTCCGCGCCAAGAGCGGCTACCGCGGCCCGGACATCGGCGAGTACGGCCAGCCGGGCTCGAACGGCCTGACCCTCGACCGTGAGGGACGGCTCATCATCAACGAGCACGGCAACCGGCGAGTCACCCGCCTCGAGAAGAACGGGGTGCTCACGGTGCTGGCCGACCGGTATGAGGGCAAGCGCCTCAACAGCCCGAACGATCTCGTCTACAAGTCGGACGGCGCGCTCTACTTCACCGACCCCCCGTTCGGTCTGCCGCGCTTCCACGAGGATCCGCGCAAAGAGCTGCCCTACACCGGCGTGTTCCGCTACGCCGATGGCCGGCTCCGGCTCCTCACCACCGACCTCACCGGGCCCAACGGCATCGCCTTCTCTCCGGACGAGCGGCATCTCTACGTGACCAACTGGGACCTGAAGAAGAAGGTGGTGATGCGCTACGACGTCGCCGCGGACGGCGGCCTGGCCAGCGGCCGTGTGTTCTTCGACATGGCGGGCGCCCCGGGCGAGGAAGCGCTCGATGGCCTGAAGGTGGACCAGCGCGGCAACCTCTACGTGTCGGGGCCCGGCGGGCTCTGGATCATCTCGCCCGAGGCGAAGCACCTGGGCACCATCCGCATGCCCGAGCTGCCGGCCAACTTCGCGTGGGGGGACGAGGACGGGCGCACCCTCTACATGACCGCGCGGACCTCGCTCTACCGCGTGCGTCTGGGCATTCCCGGGATCCGCCCGTGACCCCTTCCGTGCAGGCCGCCGTCCGCTACGGACGCGTGCTGATCATCCTCTGCTTCGGCCTCCTGAAGTTCACGGCCCACGAGGCGGAGGCGATCCGGCCACTCGTGGAGCCGAGCCCCCTCACGCGGTGGGCCACCCAGCTCCTGGAGCCGCGGTTGTTCTCGGCGATCATCGGCATCATCGAGCTGACCATCGCCGCCCTCATCGCGCTCGGCCCGTTCAGCGCCCGCCTGGGCGCCGCGGGCAGCGCGCTGGCCGTCGGGCTGTTTCTCACGACCTTGAGCTTCCTCTTCACGACACCCGGCATCTGGGAGGAGACGCACGGCGGGTTCCCGACCCGAGGGCCGGTCGCCGCGTTCCTCCTGAAGGACGTCGTGCTGCTGGGGGCGGCGCTCTCGTCGCTGCGAGCATCGCTTCGGGCCCTCGCCCGGCCCGCCTGCGCGGGAGGAGCCGCATGCTCCAGCGTGTGATCGACCGGCTCACCGTGGCGCTCGCGCTCGCCCGCGGCCGAGCCCGGGACCGACTCTAACTCGTCGAGGAGGCACGCCACCCATGGACGACTGGGCATCGTTCGCGATCACCGTGTGCATCGCACTCCTGGCCACGAGGCTCCTTGAGCGGCTCGCGCCGATCGGGTAGCGCGATGGATGGCGCACTCCCAATCGTCTCGCTCGGATTGCTGGTGAACCTTCTGCTGGAAGGGTCGCTAATCTCCCTCGTTCCGCGTCGCCCGAGCAAGCGGACGCCCCATGGAGGGCTAGCCGGAAAAACTTGACGCGGCTGTGACAACCGGACGGGACTCGTCGGAGAGTCTGAGCCAGACGGTGACCAGGCAGGAGGAGGAAGGCACGCGATGATCAAGACGATCGTGATGGTGATGGGTCTGGCCGCATTCACCGGCGCGTCGGTCGCCTGCTTCGGGCTCTTCTCGAGCAACGACCGCCCGGCCCGCGAGTCCTGCGAAGGCCTCTCCGGGCAGGCCAAGATCGACTGCGAGCAAGGCAAGTCGTCCCGGCCCCGGTGAGCGGGCCGCGGAGCCCAGGGTCGTGCTCTCGCCCTACGGGGTGTTCGTGGCGGCCGGCTGCGTCACCGCGGTGCTGTGGCTCAAGACTCGCCGCGAAGCGCTCGGGCTCTCCGAGAACGCCTTCTGGACCGCGGTCTGGGTCATGGTGCTCGGGGCGACCATCGGAGCCAAGGCGCTGTTCGTGGTGCTCGGCTGGGAGCACTACGCGCACGGCGAGCTCAGGTTCTGGGCCGACTTCGGCGTCGGATTCGTCTTCTTCGGTGGACTGCTCGGCGCGATCCTGGCCGGGTGGGCCTTCGCGCGCTGGCGCGGGCTCAGCTTCGCCCGCGGCGCAGACTATTTCGCGGTGGCCGTCCCGGTGGGCCACGCGATCGGACGGATCGGCTGCTTCATGAGGGGCTGCTGCGGCGGCCACCCGCCGCATCCGGTGCAGCTCTACGAGGCGGCCGGGCTCGCGTTGATCGCCTTGACCGGCCGCGCCGCGCTCGCGCGGGTCGAGGCGATGGAGCTGCCGCGGGGCTCGGCGTTCTGGCTCTACCTGTTCCTCTACGGCGTCCTACGATTGGCGCTCGATCCCCTGCGGGCCGACGGCCGGCCCGAGCGCTTCCTCGGCTTCTCGGTGCAGCAGGGTCTGGCGCTGGCGCTCATCGCCGTCGCCCTGGCCGGTCTCCGCCTCGCGCGCCGGCCGAGTCGCGCCGTCGCGTGAAGGCGACCAACGTGGGTGGCGGTGCCGGCGGGAGGGCCTGGTTGCATGGCCTCGGGTGGCTGGTCGCGCTCGCGGGCCTCGCGGCAACTCTCGGCGCCTGCGCAACCCGCGTGCCGGTTCCGGTGGCGGCGGGCCCCGGAGCCGGCGATCCCCAGGCAGCCTGGGCCCGGGTACTGCGGGACCACGTTCTCGACGACGGCCGCATCGACTTCCTCGCCATTCGCCGCGACCCGAGGGACCTGGATACCTATGTGGCCTGGGTCGCCGCCCACGGCCCCTCGACCACGCCTCAGCTCTTTCCCACGCCCGCAGCGAGGCTCGCCTTCTACATCAATGCCTACAACGCGGTCGCAATGCACCGCGTGGTCACGAGCGACCGCCGGCCGGAGGAAAAATACCGCTTCTTCCTTCTGAGCGAGTTCGTGATCGACGGGGCGCGCGTGTCGCTCTATGCGCTCGAGAATCGGGTGATCCGCCCGCTGGGCGATCCGCGCGTGCACTTCGCCCCGAACTGCATGGTGCGCGGCTGCCCGCGCGTGCCCCGGGAGCCGTTCGATCCCGTCCGGCTGGACGCGCAGCTCGACCGGGAAACGCGCCGCTTCCTCGGCGAGCCTCGCAACGTGCAGGTCGATCCGCCGCTCCGGGTCGTGCATCTCAACGAGATCCTGCGCTTCTACACCGTGGACTTCCTGGCGCAGGCGCCGTCACTCGTCGCGTACGTGAACCGGTACCGGACGGAGCCGGTTCCCGACGAGTACCGCGTCCGCTTCATCCCGTACGACTGGACTCTGAGCCAACGATGAGGCTCCGGCCCCTGCTCGACGCCTTCCGCGCCCCGGTGCCCGCGGAGACCCGGCGACTGCTCGCCGCCGCGTGGGCGCGGGTGCCCGGGCCCCTGCGAGCACCCCGGCAGTTTCTGGGACGGCAGTACGCCGGCTGCGGGGCGACTATTGGGACGATGCCGCGGTGCGACTTCGCCTGCCGCGGCTGCTACCTCGGGGCGGACGCCAACCGGGTACCCCCTGCGTCACTCGGGGAGGTGAAACGACAGCTCGTCCGGCTGCGCGCGTGGCTGGGTGAGGGCGGGAACGTCCAGCTCACCGACGGGGAGGTCACCCTGCGCCCGGAGCCGGAGCTGATCGAGCTCATCCGCCACGCGCGTACTCTCGGGCTCGTGCCCATGGTCATGACCCACGGGGATACGTTCCGCCGCCGGCCCGGACTCCTCGAGCGGCTGATGGCCGAGGGTGGCCTCACCGAGGTGAGCATCCACATCGACACGACCCAGCGTGGACGTCGCGACTACCGCGACGCGCGCAGCGAGGAAACCCTCACCCCGCTGCGCGACGAGTTCGCCGAGATGGTCCGCCGCGCGAGGGGGCGCACCGGACGCCGCCTCGAAGCGGCCACCACCGTGACCGTCTCCCGCGACAACCTGGACGAGGTGCCCGCCATCGTGCGCTGGCTGGTGGCCAACGCGGACGCCTTCAAGATGGCGAGCTTCCAGCCGGTCGCGCCCGTCGGGCGGACCGCGGCCGGGCTCGGTGGGGTAACCGCCGATGAGGTGTGGGAGCGGATCGCCACGGGTCTCGACGGCGACGCGCACACCCTCGCCGCTCACGAGGGTTGGCTCGGCCATCCCGCGTGCAGTCGATTCGTCCAGGGGGTCGTGGTGCGCCAGCCCGGGGCTCCGCCGACGTTTCGCCCGCTCTGGCGTCCTGACGACCCGCGCGATCGGGCCGCCGTCGAGGCGTGGCTCGAGCGCTTCGGCGGCCTCACCTATCGCCTCGACACGCCCGCCCGCGCGCTCGCGCGACTGGCGGGCGTAATCCTGGCGGCGCCCGGTCTCGTGCTCCGGCAGATCGTCCCGTTCCTGCTTCGCCGGCCGGCGCGGCTGGACCCCACCCATCCCTGGCGTCTCGTGGCGCGCTGGGTCGGGGGGCGGGCCCGCATCGACTACCTCAACATCGTGAGCCACCACTTCATGAGTCGGACCGAGCTGGCCACGCCTGTGGGCCGCGAGCGCCTGGCCCTCTGCGTCTTCAAGGCCCCGGTCGGCGACGCCCTGGTCTCGATGTGCGAGCTGAACGCGCTCGGCGGGCGGGACCGCTACTACGACACGCTGCGAGCCTCCGGCGGCCGGTTCCCGCACGTGATTCGACTGGAGAACGACCAGCGCGTGGCAGCGCAGGTTGACCGACCCCCTATACCAACCGGCGCCGCAGGTAGGCGCTGAGCGCGTCGACGAGGGTGACCATCACGTAGATCGCGAGAATCAGCGTCAGGAGCTGCTGCTCCAGGAACAGGCTGATCGTCACGTGGATGCGCTGCCCGAGCCCCCCCGCTCCCACGAAGCCCAGGACCGCCGCGGCCCGGATGTTCACCTCCCAGCGGTAGAGGGCATAGGACACGAACTGCGGGGCCGCCTGGGGGAGAATGCCGTAGATCATGATCCGGACCCGGCCCGCCCCGGTGGCCTGGAGCGCCTCGAGGGGCCGCGGGTCCACGTCCTCGATGACCTCGCCGAAGAGCTTTCCGAGCACGCCGCCGGTGTGGAACGCCAGGGCCAGGACCCCGGGGAACGGTCCCAGCCCCACCATGAAGACGAAGATGAGCGCCCAGAGAATCTCGGGAATGGTCCTCAGCAGGTTGAGCAACGCCTTCGCTCCGGCGTAGATCGCGATCCGGAGGGCCCGGGGGCCCGGCGCCAGCGGCCGGGCTTCGAAAAGCACCCCGCGATACAGCAGCGTCCGCGCGGTGAGCAGGGCCAGCGGCAGCGCGATCCCGACGGCCAGCAGGGAGCCAACGAGCGAGATCGCGAAAGTCTCCACTGCACCGATCCCGGCGTCGCGCAGGGCGGTCCACGACAGGTCGGGAGGGAAGAGGCCGCCGACGTAGATCGCGATCTGCCGCAGCCCCTCGGGACCCACGAGCTGACCCGGGTCCACGCCGGTCCCACGATAGGACCAGACGATGAGGGCGACGAAGCCCGCCGAGACGAGCCAGCCCCGGCGATCGTGCCCGCGGGGCCGAGGAGGGACGGTCTGGGTCTCGGGCCTGGTGGGCGTCTCGCTCGCGCCCGGTCTCATCGTGTCAACCGGGCGCGCAGACGTCCGCTCACGAAGTCCACGGCGCCCACCAGGCAGAAGAGCATCCCGAGCAGCGTGACGACCTCGTCGAACTTGAAAAATCGCATGGACAGCTCGATCTGCTGACCGAGACCCCCGGCGCCTACCAGACCGAGGATGGCAGAGGCGCGGATCGCGCACTCCCAGCGATACAGGGTGTAGGAGACGAGCGACGGAAGTGCCTGGGGGATGAGCCCGTACAGCACAACCCCCAGCCTGGAGGCGCCTCCGGCATGCAAGGTCTCCAGCGGCCGGGGGTTCACGCCCTCGAGGATCTCAGAGTACACCTTCCCCAGGATCCCGCCGTAGGCGACGCCGATCGCGAGCACCCCCGGAAACGCGCCCAGGCCCACCGCGCGGACGAACATGAAGGCCCAGACGTACTCGGGCACGGAGCGGAAGACGGACAGGAGGCCTCGCGCCACCGCGTACGGGACGAACCCGAGGACCCACCGTCCCATCGCGGCGCGGCGCTCGTGCAGGACCCCGCTCCAGGCCAGCGACGAGGTCGCCAGCAACCCGAGCGGAAGACCGATGAGAACCGCGAAGAGGGTGCCCACCACCGAGATCTGGATCGTCTCGATCGCCGGCCGCATCATGTGGCCGAGGAACTCGGAAGACAGGTCGGGTGGGAACGCACCGCGCAGGAAGCGCGCCGCGTTGGCGAGGGCGTCGCCCTCGAGGAGCCGTCGCGGGTCGACCTGGGCCGTGCAGAGCGACCCGGCCAGCACCACCAGGAAGCCGGCCCCGAGCAGGTACGGGAACGCCGACTTACTTGTCGAAGCCGGGAAGTGGGCGACAGGCTCGGCCAAAGGGATCGAGGCCGCCCGGGGGCCTCTCCAGCTGGAGTTCGTCGTCCCGGTGCCCGGCGTAGAGCCCGCGGAGCAACTCCTCGGTCACCTGCTCGCGCGACAGGTCGAAGTGGATCCGGCCGTCGCGAACGCCGACGATGCGGGGAAAGTACCTGAGCGCGAGGTCCACGCTGTGCAGGTTCATCAGGAGGGTCTTCCGCGACTCGTGGGCCACGTCGCGGAGCAGCGTGACGATGGTGATCGCGAGCGACGGGTCCACCGAGGACACCGGCTCGTCCGCCAGGATGATCGCCGGATCCTGGATCAGGACGCGGGCCAGGGCCACGCGCTGCTGCTGTCCGCCCGATAGCTCATCGGTGCGCGCGTAGAGCTTCTCCGGAATGCCGACCTGGGCCAGCGCCCGCCAGGCGGCCGCGGCCTCCCGCGGCCTCCAGAGCGAAGCCAGCGCGCGACCCGGCGACCAGCGCCCGAGGTTCCCGGCGAGCACGTTGTGCACCACGCGCAACCGACCCACCAGGTTCTGCTGCTGGTAGATGGTGCCGATGCGTTGGCGCTGCCCTCGCAGCGCCTGGTCCGAGAGCCCCCCCACGTCGACACCGGCGATGCGCAGCCAACCCGACGTCGGGCGGAGGGTAAGATTGAGGAGACGGAAGAGCGTGGTCTTGCCGGCCCCGCTGGGGCCGATGACCGCGATCTGCTCTCCGGCCCCCACGGTCAGGCTGATCTCGTCGACGGCAACCGTGCCGTCGGCGAAGACCTTCCTGAGCTCGTGGAGCTCGTACGCGGGTCCGCTCATCACCGGCGCTCGCGGGCGTCAGCCAGCTACTTCAGGAGGCCCGCCGCGATGGCCGCCTCCTCGATACCCTTCCAGTCCGCATCGTTAGCCCTGATGTACTTCCTGGTGCGATGCAGATCCAGCAGCTGACGGTGCTCGGGGTTGTTGTAGTCGAGCTTGAGGAACGCCGCGCCGATCCGGTCCTGGAGCCCCCGGTCGAGGTCGCCGCGGGCCGTCCATACATAGTCGACGTAGGGCGGCGTCGTGTAGAACACGTCCACCCTGGACCGATCGACCTTGTTCGTCGCCACGAGCTTGTCCCACACCAGGAAGTTCAGCGCGCCGGCCTCCACCTTGCCCGACTCGACCCACAGCGCGGTCGCGTCGTGGGCGCCCGAGTACGCGACCTGCTTGAAGTCGCGCTCCGGGTTGACCCTGGCCTCGAGGAGGAAGGAGCGCGGCATCAGGTGCCCGGAAGTGGAGCCGACGGACCCGAACGCGAAGGTCTTGCCTCTGAGATCCGGCAGGGTCTTGATGCCCGAGCCCGGCCGGGCGATGAAGACCGATTTGAACTCGGCGTCCTCCTGGCGCAGCACCAGCCGGGTGGCGCGCCCCTGGGTACGGCGCACGGCCTGAACCGAGGTGAAGCCACCGTACCACACGAGGTCGAGCTTCTTGGCCGCGAGCCCCTCCACCGTGGCCGCGTAATCCACCACCGGTGTGAACTGGACCTTCATGCCCAGCTCGCGCGCGAGATACTGGGCGAAGGGCGTGTAGATCCGGAGAAGCTCGTTCGGGTTCTCGTCCGGAATGGCCGAGACCCGCAGGATCTCCGGCACGTCCGCACGGCTGAGAGCTGCGCCCATCATCAGAAGCGCCGATACCGCGGCGACGATCAGACCTTTCATCGATTCTCCCGGTCGCAGTCAAGCGACGCTGATGAGTGGCTCCTTGGTGACTTCTCCGATCTCCCAGCATGATTCCCCGCGGCGATCGCACCCCTCGAGGACTGCCGCGGCGCGCTCCGGCCCGACGCCGAAGACGAGCCCTCCGGAGGTCTCGGACTCGAACAGCAGGCCCACCAGGGCCTCCGGCAAGGACGAGCCGAGCGCGAGCTGCCCGCGGCCGCCGAACGTCGCATCGAGGTGACGGCGGTTCCGCTTCATCCCGCCGCTCCAGTAGACCTTCTCGGCCAGCCGCAGCGCCCCCGGCAGGACGGGGAGGTCCTTGGCCCTGAGCCGAACGCCCACCCCGGACGCGGCGACCATCTCCCCGAGATGCCCGAGGAGCCCGAAGCCGGTGACGTCGGTCGCGCCGGTGGCGCCCGCCTCCTGGGCCACCGCAGCCGCCTTCCGATTGAGCTGCAGCATGCTGCGGACCGCCTCCTCCAGCACGGCGGGGTCGCAGCCTCCATCCTTGGCGGCGGTGGCGATGACACCGGTCCCCAGGGGCTTGGAGAGGAAGATCCGTTGACCGGGTTGGAGCCCCCCTTTCACCAGGATGCGCTTCGGGTGCACGCGGCCGGTGACGCAGAGGCCATACTTGGGCTCGGCGTCCACGACCGTGTGTCCCCCTGCGATCACGCCACCGGCCTCGCGCACCTTGTCCGCCCCACCCTTGAAGATGGCGGCGATGATGGCCTTGGGCAGCTCCCGCGGGAAGCCGGCCACGTTCAGGGCGAACAGGACCTCGCCACCCATCGCGTAGACGTCGGACATTGAATTGACGGCGGCGATGGCGCCATAGGTGTAAGGGTCGTCGACGATCGGGGGGAAGAAGTCCACGGTCTCGACGATGGCGACCTCGTCGCTCACCCGGTACACGGCCGCGTCGTCGCTCCGGTGGAGGCCCACGAGCAGGTCCGGATGTGCTTCGGCCCGCAGCCCGCCCAGCACGTCCTGGAGATCTCCAGGACCCATCTTGGAGGCTCAGCCCGCGCAGGACGCGTAGCTCGTGAGCCGGATCTCCTTTCCGGTCGCGGGATCGATCGGCTTGGTATCCATGGTCATCCCGGGAGTCTCCTCAGACGCTTTCGATGCGCGATCGTTTCGTAGAGCTGCCGGACGAACGCGTACGTGCGCCCGGGGCCCTGGCTGGCCGTGGTCATCTCGGTATGGAGCCGCCTCAGGTCGGTCTCGGTGTCCACATCGAACCAGCGTGGCAGCACGTGGACGGACAGACCCCGGCGGAAGGCCTTCCCGAGGGTCGTCGAGAACACCGCGTCCGTGCTCCACGGAACGCCCTCGAACAAATCGGGTTGGGGCGACCGTAGGCCGATGAGGTAGTAGCCGCCGTCCTCGCACGGGCCCAGCACGACATCGCACCGCTCATCGCGGAGCACTCTGGCCGCCTCCACCACGTAGGCCATCGGGAGTGTCGGACTGTCGCTATCGATCGCGATCGCGCCGGCGTGCCCGTCCTCGAGCAGCTCCCGCAGCAGTGTCGAGAGGCGCTCCCCCAGGTCGGCGCCGCGCTGCGCGACCAGACGCAACACAGGAGGAGCAAGCTCCTTCATCCGGCCCGCCGCCTCCGCCGGGGTGAACGCCACCACCGGGCTCACGCCCTCAAGCGCGGAGAGGGCATCCAGACGATCCAGGAGAAAACACCGATACAGCTCGGTGGCCCGCTCCGCCGAAAGGACGGAATGCAGGCGAGACTTGACCGCGCTCGCGCCGGGCACTTTCGCCATCACCGCCACCGCCGGAGGACGCGACGTCCGCATCACCGAACCTCGCCTGCCGCACGGAGAGTCGCCCTGAGAAAGCCGTAGCCGGCGCGGAGGCTTCCGATGAGCGTTCCCGACACCTTGGAGCTTCCCCGGAGCCGCGCCGCGTGGGAGACCGGCACCTCCACGATGCGCGCGCCCAGGGCCGCGGCCTTGACGACCATCTCCACCGGCCAGCCGAAGGCTCGGTCTCGCATCCCGAGTCGATGAAGCAGCTCGACCCGGATCGCCCGAAATGGCCCGATGTCCGCGATCCGCCGCCCGTAGCGCCAGGAAATGAACGCGGCCACGAGCCGAGTTCCCAGGGCCGCATGAGCTGGGTGCTGTCCAGCCAGCTGGCGAACGCCCAGGACTAGGTCGGCCTCTCCGGCAAGGATCGGCGCGAGGACGCACGACAGCTCCTCGGGACGCTGGCTCCCATCGCCGTCGAGAAACACCGCGATCTCGGTCATCGGATCGAGGGCACTCACGCCGGCCCAGCAGGCAGAGCCGTACCCGCGGCGCGGCTCGGTGATCACGCGCGCCCCGGCGCCCCGCGCGACGTCCGCGGTCCCATCGGTCGAGCCATTGTCCACCACGAGCACCTCGTCCAGGATGTTGGCGGGTACCCGCGCCAGGACGGTCCCGATGACCTCGGCCTCGTCGAGGGCCGGGATGATGAGGGTCGCTCTCACTGACGGATCACCTGGTGCGCCCTTGGCTCGTGAGGGTAGCTCAGGATGTCGGAGGTGTTGCACTGGTGGTCGGCCACGACGAAGTGCCAGTCACGCGAGTTGATCGGGCCGCTCGGGGTGTCCACCGCCACCTGGTAGACCCCGTTGGGGAAGTTGGCCTTGAGGTCACGCACCTTCTGGGGCGGGTCCATCGCGTAGGCGCGACCCGTTACGGCGTTGAAGGCCAGGACCTGCGGGCCCAGATCGCTGTTCGGATCCGCCACATCGGCCTTCACGAAGGTCACGCGTCCCTGACGCGCCTCCCAGGGGAAGAAGCCCACCTTCCCGATCACCGGCGTATTGTCGCGCGTGGGCTCGGGCACGAGCACGATCTGGATCTCGAGCCTCTTGCCCGCTTCCACCTTGACCGCCTGAGGTGAATAGATGTAGCCGCTCGCGTAGACGTGGAGACCGTACTGGCCGCCCGATGCTACCTCGATCCGGAAGCGGCCCTGGGCGTCCACGAGCGCGCCGCGGTCCCAGACATTGTTGTGGATCTCGCCCTTCTCGAGCAGAGCGAGCCCGGGCAGCGGCTTACCCGCCTTGCTTTTGACGGTGCCGGTGATGACCGTTTGCGCCCGCGCTTCGACCAGGAACGCGCTCGACGCGAGCGCGGCGACCACCGAGACAAGGACCACGACGCGGGTCATGGAGTCTCCTTTCCAGCCGGCTTGGCTCGCCCTCCCACCGGCCGACCCGCCATGCGAGAGACCAGATACGCCACGACATCGGCCACCTCCTGCCCCGCCCAGTCGAGCGGTCGGCCGGAAAGCCGATGGCCGGCGAGAAACGTCTCGAGGGGCCGGCTCGCTCTTGGATGCGCCAGCACGGCGGGCGCGACCTCGGCGGCCCGGTGGCACGAGTCGCAGCGCGCGGTGAAGACGGATGCGCCCCGCCCGACACTCGCGTCGAGCTGGCGGATGCGGTCCGGAAACACCGGCTGGCCGGGGCTCATGCCGGGGGACAGGGGAAGATCGGCGCCGAGCGCGGTCAGATAGGCGGTGATGGCGGTCGCGGCCGGCAGCGCCTCCGTCAGGCGGTAGTGGCGAGCGACGGCCTCGGCATTGGCCTGGAGCAGCGTCATCACGCGCGTGTGAGGCGGCGGCAACGGCTTCACCTTCGGAAAGCCAGCCGCCCAGCCGCGCACCTCCGTCGAGTCATGGTGGCAGGTCGCACAGGCCACCGGATTGGAGGGATCGGGCGAACGGCTCCACCAGCGCTCACCCTCGATGACCAGTGAGCGCGCCCGTGGCTCGTCCGTGGCCCCCGCCGCACCGGGCGCCAGCACGCCACCGACCACGACGAGAAGCAACGCCGCTCCCCGCAGGCTCGGCACCGCCTGGAGCAAGGTCAGGGCGCCGACCGTGAGAAAACCCGCGGTGTAGAGCAGCATGAATGGGAGCACGCCGTACTGTCCGTGAGAGCCCACGAGCCAGGCCGTCCAGGCGCAGTAGAGGCCGAGCGCTAGCTCCACCACGCCGCCCCAGGGGCGACCGGCCGTATAGCGCTTGCCCCGCCACTGCCCGCCGCCCGGCCCGATCCCGAACTTGGGAGTGCGGACGAAGTCGAGGTCGCGGCCCCAGAACGCGGAGAGCACGGCCAGGCTCGTGCTCCAGGCCAGCCCGACGCCGATGACCATGATCGTCGGCAGCCGGAGCGCTCGGCACCAACCGCCCTCCGGCAACACCTTTTGAGCATAGATCAGCATGCAGGCGGGGCCGACGCTGGCCAGGGCGAAGACGACGGATGCGGACACCACGGCGGTCGTCGCTTGCGCCGGAGCCCCGATCGCCAGCGCCGGGACCGACAGCAGCACCACCGCCAGCATCAGGGGGTGAATCATGTAGTACGTCAGATGCACGAAGGCCTGGTATTTGGTCCACCGGCTCAGCGGTGAGCTCAGAACCTGAGGAAGAAGCTTAAGCGCCGTCTGGATCGAGCCCTTGGCCCAGCGCCGCTGCTGGGACTTGAAGCCCGAGATGACGACCGGCAGCTCCGCGTGGCAGACCAGTTCCGGGAGATAGAGGATGCGCCAGCGGCGGAGCTGGGCCCGGTAGCTGAGGTCGAGATCCTCGGTCAGGGTGTCATGGGCCCAGCCGCCGGCATCCTCGATGGCGGCCCGGCGCCAGACGCCGGCGGTCCCGTTGAAGTTGAGCAGGAGATGAGCTCGGCACCGGGCCGCCTGCTCGACGCCGAAGTGGCCGTCGATCCCGAGCGATTGGGCCACGGTGACCAAGGAGAAGTCCCGGTTCAGATGCCCCCAGCGCGTCTGCACGACGGCCACGCGGGCGTCCGCGAAGTGCGGAATGGTCCGCCGCAGGAAGTCCCACGGCGGGACGAAGTCGGCGTCGAAGATAGCGACGAACTCGCCCCGGGCACGGGCGAGCCCCCAAGCCAGCGCGCCCGCCTTGAAGCCCGTGCGCTCGGCCCGCCGGACGTGGACCACGTTCACCCCGCGGGCGCCCAGGCGCTGCGCCGTCTCGGCGACGATGGCCGCGGTGTCGTCGGTCGAATCGTCGAGCACCTGGATCTCGAGCCGATCGGCGGGGTAGTCGAGGGCGCCCACCGCCTCCAGCAGGCGCCCGGCCACGTAGCGCTCGTTGTAGAGCGGCAGCTGCACGGTGACCAGGGGCCACGCCGCCGGGTCGGGCGGGGGTGGCGCGGCGGGCGCGAGCCGGCGCGTCCGCCAGTGAAGCGCGATCATGACATAGGCGTTGAGGCCATAAAGCAGCAGGCCCAGCAGGGCCAGCGCATAGAGGAGGCCCGCCAGCAGGTGGAGTGTCATGAGCATGGTCTACCGCGCCGTCATGTCCGGTGTGCGCAATGCGCCGGCACCGCCGACCTGCGAGCCGACGGCGTGCCCCGCCGAGGCCCCCGCGCGCCACCCACATACCAGGAGCGCGTACAGGGGCCCGTACTCGGCGAGCCAGGCCCACCAGGGCAGCGTCTCGGGCTCAACCAGGTACTGGGTGTAGCCCAGCGTCACCGCGGCGCTGAAGAAGAGCAAGGCCGGCGAGGGGCAGAAACACAGGAACGGCACGACCCAGAGCACGTACCAGGGGTGCATGGCGGTCGGCACCAGGACGACGTAGGCACCCACGGCCAGCGCTGTGGCCCGCCACAGTGAGGCGGCGTCGGGGCGGCTCGTCCGTGCGATCCAGACGAGAACCGCAGCCAGCAGGGCGAACAGGAGGGCCATGGCCGTTCCGCGCACCAGCGGGTCCGAGAACCCGAACGGGTACGTCAAGAGCGCGCGGAGCCCGATATTGAAGTCTTCGTACTGGCTGCCGACATAGGTCGGAAGGAACCCCAGCGCTCCCAGACCCACGGTCGCCGCGTAGGGCAGGTATCCGAGGCCGACAACGGCCACGACGGCGCCCGGGAACCGCCAATCACCTCGCCGCCACCACGCGACGAGCAGGACGGCCGGGTACAGCTTCAGCAGCACGGCCACGCCGAGCGCCAGACCGGCCCGCACGGGGGAGCCGTCCATGCGCCAGATCAGAGCGAGGAGCACCACTGGGATCATCGCGAGATCCACGTGGCCGGCCTGGATCCCCTCGAACACCACCAGGGGGGACCACGCGTAGGCGAGCACCGCCGCGGCCGGCGCACCCAGCCGCCCGAGCAGGCGTAGCAGAAGGAGAATGGTCAACGCGTCGGCCAGCAGCAGCAGAGCACGCCACCCGGGCAGCGTTCCCGGAGTCACCGCCGCGGCCAGTGCGAAGAGCCACTGCGCCCCCGGCGGGTACACGGTGACCGCCGCCGGTCGGTTAATGTGCGGGTGCACGTCGAGGTCGCGAAGCGTCGACAGCTCGGGCGCGGCGGGTGGGTAGCGGTAGGGATTCACCCCGGCCGACTGGACCCGGCCGTCCCAGAGATATCGGTACGGATCCGACGAGAGATACACCGGCGTCCACAGCATGAGGATCCGGAACACCAGCGCGAAGCCGAGGATGATCCCCAGCGCCCCGCGCCCGGCCGCCCTCCCCCGCACGACGAGCCAGAGCGCCAGGAGGTAGAGCGCAACGGCCACGCCGAACACGGGCAGATGCAGGCGGAGGGGTTCGAGCCCGAGCTGCGCCGACAGCGGCACCGCCGAGCCGTATACGGCGGCCGACAGAATGCCGATGCCCGCGAGCTTCACGCATCCGGTGACGCGTCTCACGAACGGCCTCAGCTGGCCAAGAGCAGGAGACGCGACCAGCCGGTGGGCGGCGTCCGGGCGAGCCAGGGTCGCAGCAACGCGTCCAGGCCCCAGACCCGGCCCGCCGCCGAGAACGCGAAGCAGAACTGCGGCAGCGTCAGCAGCACCCAGATCCAGTACCACTCCCCCGGCACGTTGAACGCTCCCAGCGCGATGTTGACCTGCCAGAGAAAACCCCCGATCCCGGCCAGGCGCGTGAGGAGGCCGAGCAGGAGGCCGAGCCCCAGGGCCATCTCCACGACGAAGGTCAGGTATCCGAAGAACGTGAAGTTCGGCAGCACCACGCTCTTGAAGAAGGCGGCGACGGCCGGGAAGGTCGGGTGCGCGATCTCCTTCTCGATGAAGCCCCTGAGCCACCCGAAGTCGATCCACGGCGCTTTCTGGAATGCCATGTCGAGGTAGAGCACGCCGAAGGCGATGCGGAACAGGGCGAGCGGCCACCCTGGCACCTGCATGGCTAGAGGCTCCACTTCACGCCGCAGCCGCGGCACGGCTCGGGCGGCCGGTCGGTTTGAATCGCCGAGCGGAAGTCGCGATAGGACGCGCCCCACCAGATCTCCTCGAGCGATTGCCGGTAGAGATTGCCCAGTATGATTCCCTCGTAGTGCCCGGTGATCCACGGGGCGATGCAGCAGGGCAGCACGTTGCCGTGCACCGTCACGTAGACGAGGGTCCACGGCCGGCGGCAGGCGCTCCACGGACGGTCGTCGTGGGACGGGGTGAGGCTGATCTCGGGCGCCGTCGCCCCCGAGGCGGAGAACTCGACCCCGGCCGCGCTCGCCGCCGCCTCTGTCGCGCGGATCACCCTCGCCTCCCGCTCCTGCAGCCGGCCGTGGAGGGACTGCGCCTCGGTCGCCAGCCCGAGACCGTTGTAGACGAGCCGCTGCAGGTTGATGCCGCGGGCGCCGACCCGGACCGCAAGCGGTACCAGCCCCGCGATCTCCTCGACGTTGTCCTTCAGGCCGGTGAACCAGAGCGAGACGCGCGGGCGGTCGGCGCGGGCATCCCGCTTCGCCTCAGCGAGCGCCTCGAGGTTGGCCACCACCTTCTGATAGGCGTCCACGCCGCGCACGCGCGCGTAGGTGCCGGGGGTGGTCGCGTCCAGCGACACGCGAAGCTCGTCCAGGCCACTCTCGATGAGCTGCCGGCGCAGCCGGGGACCCAGGGTGATGACGTTGGAGTTGAAGAGCACGGTGGCACCGCGCTCCTTGAGATGGACGATCATCCGGATGAGATCATGGTTCAGCAGCGGCTCGCCGATGCCGTGGAGCAGCACGCGGTCGAGCGCCGGGAACTGGTCCACCAGCCGCCGGAACTCCTGCCAGCCGAGATCCTTCTGGGGCTCTCGGCCACCGAAGGTCAGGATGCAGGTCTCGCAGAGTGAGTTGCACCGACTCGTGGTCTCGAGGTAGAGCGAGCGTGGCAAGGGCGGCTTCAGCGCAATCGCGGGCATGCCCATGGTCTGCGGGCGACTCGGTCACCGGGCGGTGACGACGGTCGTGCAGGCGCTCCCCACCTTCGGCAGGTCCGCGTCTGACGCGGGCTCCCAATCGAGGACGACCCGGTCCCGCCGGGCGAACGGACAGTACGGGTCGGACTCCGAGAGCCGGCCCCGCAATGCCCGTCGCCCCGCGCAGCCCCCGAGACACGGGCAGCCCGCGCAGGCCGTGGGCACCGCCCGGGCCTGGCTGAACTCGGGCGCTTCCACGATGGCCTCCCGCCGGGCCCGCAGATCGGCGACCGTGAGTCGACTCTCGGGCCAGTAGGTGCACGGAAGGACGCGGCCGTCGGGGGCCACCCGCACCGTCGTCCGGCCACAGCCCGGTCCGGTGAACCCCGGCACGCCAAGGACGGCAGCCAGGACCGGTTCCGTCGTGGCCACGAGGCGCGCGGAGCCGAGGAGCCGGCGAAACCCGTCCCAGAACTGCTCGTAGCTCAGCGCGAACCGATCCGTCTTGGAGGGCTGATAGATATTCACGCGAAGGGGGGCGCCGCACGAGGCCGCTACGCGCGCCAGATCGGCCATCCGGTCGTAATTGGTCCGCATCATGACGGCCGTCACCGTGACCGGAACGCCCAGGCCGGCGCAACGCTCCAGCCCCACCATCACGGTTCTCCAGTTCCCCTGGCCGCGGAAGGCATCGTGCTCGGTCTCGCTGGGGAAGTCGAGCGAGAACTCGATGCTGTGGAATCGCTTCACCCCGTCATCGGAAAGAGCCTGGATGCTCAGGCCATTGGAGGTGATGCTCGTCTTGATCCCCCGTTGCCGGAGGTGATCGAGGATGGCGCCGTACTCGGGATGGAGGCCGTTCTCGCCGACCCCGAGGTTCATCGACTTGACCTGAATGGCCTCGCAGACCGATTCCACGTCCTGCAGGCTCAACCGGTCCACCACCATGTCCGGCCGGTAGCAGTGAGCGCAGCGGAGGTTGCACTCGTTCGTCAGGCCCATCCCGACTGAAAACGCCATCCCTCACCTCCACGACCTATTCCGCCTGCTTCCGGCCGGACTCTAGCTCAGGTCGAAGACCAGATGTCACAGGAATGCAAACCCTGCGGCCACCTCCGACGAGATGGTGCCGGTTGGGTCCAAGCCGGTCGCCACCTACCGCCGGCAGGGTCGGATCGCCCCGACTGGCGGCAGAGACTCGGGTGGGGTGAAAACGGCCAGGTAGCCGTCGGCGGGGGCCAGCCAGACGAAGTCGAGCTGCCGATAGCCGACCGCGGCCAGCTCGCAGCGAAGGAGCGCCGGTGGGATCCCATGGTCCGGGGTGGGCCGATCCATGTCGACGATGCCCACGCGCGCGCCCGCCGCCAGCGCGGGTTGGAGTCGGTAGAGGAACTCGTAGGGGTTCTCGATCTCGTGGTACATGTGCGAAAGGATCGCGACGTCCACCGAGTGGGGCGGCAGGCGCGGATCCCGCGGCAGCCCGAGGATGAGCGTGACGCCTCCGATGCCCGCCCGGGTGAGGCGCGCCCTGAGGCGATCCAGGTATTCGGCCTTGACGTCGGTCGCATAGATGGTGGCACCCGACCCGAGCCGCCGGGCGACCCGCACCGTGTAGTAGCCGAGGCCAGCGCCGACGTCAGCCACCCGCTGCGGCCGCTGGATCGCGAGGCGATCCATCACCCGCTCCGCCTCGCCGTGGCCGTCTCGCGTCTTCTCGTCGGAATACTCCGGGGAGACGATGGCGGCGACCGGGCGGTCGGGAGTGGGAAACGTCGGGACACCCGGCCGGTCCAGCGCAGGGACGGTCGACGCGAGGAGGACGAGGAGTGCGAACGACACCGTCACTCGTCTCACGACGATCCATCTCCCATTGGATCCGCCCCTCCTGTCGCCGAGTGGCGAACGTACTCTACATCGGGCGTACGCTGGAGGTCAGGATCTCTCGCCCCGGCTCAAGGGGGAGCCTCAAAAGGGGGACACGAACCATGTCAACGGATCGCATCGATGTCGCCGACGCCTATCCGCGAGTCACCTCGGGCCAGGCGCTCCTCGTCTGCGCCTACGAAGACGAGCAGAAGTGCCGGCAGCTCAACCTCCAGGGCTCGATTTCCCTGGCGCGTTTCGAGTCGATGGCGCCGACGCTCACCAAGGACCGCGAGCTGATCTTCTACTGCGCCTGACCCGCGGAAGGCTCGGCTGCCGGTCAGGCAGCGCGGTACCGGACGAAAGGCTTCACCAACGCGAAGGCGCTCCGCGGGGGCGTCCAGGCCTGGCAGGCCGCCGGCTATCCGGCGACGACGGGGGCCTGAGGGACTCCCTACCGGATCGTCACGCAGAACTCGTTGCCTTCGGGATCGGCCACGATCGTCCAACGGAAGTCGTCCAGGCTGTGCTTCGCGACGACTGATGCGCCCAGGTCGACCAGGCGGGCGACTTCCGCTTCCATGTCGCCGGCGTCGAAGTCGACATGCACCCGGTTCTTCCCGGCCTTCGGCTCCGGTACCCGCTGGAACAGGATGTCGAAGCCGGCGTGTCGATCCTCCGGCGCCCGGAGGCGTACGAACTGCTCGTTCAGGCGGAAGGACGCCCAGCCCAGCGCGGCCTCCCAGAACGGGACGACGTCGTCGTGGTCCGCGCAGTCGATGACGACGGCGTGGGCGTGGAGGTCGGGCGTGGCCGCCATCACGCGAGCCACACCTTGGGGGGCGTGCCGGCCATCAGCTCCTGCCCCGTCCACAGCTCGATCCGTCGTGGGGTCAGCTTCAGGACGCCGAAGCCCGGGTCGTCGATTCCGCCCGGCCAGAAGTGCTGCGGGTCGTACCCCACCGGCGGGGGCGTATCCTTGAACAGGCCCCAGATGCGGCGCTTGGTCGCCGCGTCGTCACACCACTCGGCGCGGCACTGCATCATCACCGTGTCCTGCGCCGGCGTCCAGTAGGAGAGGGCGAGGTGCGGATTCTTGGCCAGATGCTTGGTCTTGAGGGTGTTCCGCCCGGTGGCGATCCAGCCCACGGCGCCCTCCCAGATCGGGTGCAGCATGCGCGAGAACGGTCGCCCCGTGGTGTCCACGGTCGTCGCGGTGGCCGAGGCGATCCCGCGCACCCGCTCGTCGAACTCCTTCGCGATGTCCTCGAATCTCGAGATTCGCATCGGACCCTCCTTGGTGCGCGCGGACGCGGCGGCCGCGCGTTGGTTGTGATCGGTCAGCCGCCGGCGCGAGCGCGTCGGCTCGCGCGCCAGGCTGGGCGCTCAGCTCCAGCCCGCTCGCGCAGGCGCTTCTTCACCGCCGGCGACAGGGCGTCCCAGGGCACGCCGTCCAGCGCACCCTGCAGGGCGTACAGGTAGTAACAGACGGGAACCGTCCGCGCAGGATACCTCCGCCGGACGCGGCGGTACGCCTCGGCGGGCCCGATCGCCGTGAGGTCGCCCACCGTCTTGACGTCCGCCGCGGCCAGGCGGGCCGCGATCGTCGGGCCGATGTTCGTCCGGCCGCGCAATGGCCGATCGTCGCGACGGGCCGGGCTCATGGCTCAAGACTCAAGCATCCGGCTCCGGGAGAGTCAAGCCGCGCCCGGCGGATTCTCGTCCGGACCGCACGGGCGCCGGCTTGGCGCTTGACTCTCCCCCTGCGGGAGAGTCCATGATGGCGGCGGTGAGCGCCGGACCGGATCCCCTGCTGCCGATCGGCCGCTTCGCGCGAGGCTGCCGCCTCAGCGTGAAAGCGCTGCGCCACTACGACGAGCTGGGGCTCCTGCGCCCGGCCACCGTGGACCGGGCCACCGGCTACCGCTACTACCGGCGCAGCCAGGTCCGGACCGCCATCACCATCGCGCTGCTGCGCTCGCTCGGCGTGCCGCTGCCCACCATCCGCGAGATCCTGAGCGCCCGGGCGCCGGCCGAGGTCGGGCGCGTGCTCCAGCGCGAGCGCGAGCGGATGGACCGTGAGCTGACCCGCGCCCGCCGTGCGCTACTGTCCATCGACCGGATGCTCCAGGTCGGGACGCCCCTCGCGGCCGAGATCGTCGTGCGCGAGGAGCCCACGCGGCTCATCCTGTGCCTCGACGCGGTGACCTCCGCCGAGCGGGAGATCGCCGATACCACGGCCCTGGTCGATCGCCTCCTCGAGGTGGTCCGCGAGCAGGGCATCAAGTGGCAACCGCCCGTCCTCTGCCTCCTTCCGGAGGTCCGCGAGGAGGAGGAGTTCCGGATCCGGGTGGGCGTCGGCGTGGAGACAGCCGCGGGGGACGTGGCGGAGGCGCGGTTCGAGCTGGTCCGTGCCGGCGTTTGCGCGGTCGTCACGCACCGCGGGGCCTACGAAGAGCTCGCGCTCGCCCATCACGCGCTGCTCGCCTGGGTCCAGGAGCGCGGATACGAAGAGGCGGGGCCGCTGCGCGAGTACTATCTGAATGACCCGCGCCAGGTCGAGGTGTCCGCCCTCGCGACCGAGGTGCTCGTACCCATCGTCGCCCACTAGCCCAGGGTCGGCTCCACCTTCCTGCGGAAGCGGGCCGCCTCAACCCACTACGGCGGGCCGGATCAGCTTTCGGCCCGGACCGGCGTCCCCGCCATGAGGTGGGTGAGCTGCTCCCGCAGCGCCATCCGGGCGCGGTGCAGCCGCGACTTCACCGAGGAGACGCCCTCTCCCAGGATCTCGGCGGTCTCCTCGTTGGACAGCTCCTCCACGTCGCGCAGCATCACGACCGCTCGGTAGTGCGGAGGCAGCATGTCGATGGCGCGCCGGACGAGCTCCTGTGTCTCGCTCGACAGCACCCCGTCCTCGGCGCTGGCCGACCAGTCGGCGAGGAGGAAGGAGCGCTCGCCCGTCCGGTGCCCGTCCTCGCGGAAGGTCGGGAGCTGATCCTCGAGGCTCACCTCCAGCTCGAGACGCTTGCCCCGGCGGCGGAGCAGCGCGGTGTTCGTGGCCACGCGGTAGAGCCACGTGCCCAGCGCGGCCCGCTCTTCGAAGGCGGCGATCTTCTCGAAGAGTGAGAGGAATACGTCCTGCACGACCTCCTCCGCATCGGCGTCGTTCCGCGTGATCCCGAAGGCCACCCGGTAGACCCGCGCGGCGTGCCGCTGCATCAGGATCTCGAGAGCATCCGTGTCCCGACGGCGGAGGCGGGCGATCAGGGCCGCCTCCGGGATGGCTGCGCTCTGCCCAGGCTCATGCATCGATCTGCTCCTTGACGAAGGGGGAACAGTTCTGCAGCGTGGCGCGGCCCTGCTTGAGACGGCGGCAGAGGGCCACCCCGGCCCGATCCACGAAGGAGACCCGCGAGAAATCCAGGGTGAGCGCGTGGCCGTTGGTGAGGAGGTGCTCGCAGGCCCGGCGTACCTCGTCGACCCAGGGGCCGACCATCTGCCCTTCCAGGTGAACCGTCACCCGGTGGTCGAGCTGCTCGTCTACTTCGATCTTGAGCATGACGGGCATCCCAGAGGCAAACCGCGTGCCCGCCGGAATGACCGGAGGCAGATGACAGGAGGGTCGTCGAATCAGCTACTTCGGCATTGATTGCTCAGGGGCGCTCGGAGCGCGCCCACGAGGGCTCGTGGGGACTACGAGATGCCGTGGGGGCGACGGCTGATGCCGAGCTTGGCCATGCGACTGCGGAGCGTATTGGGATGGAGCCCCAGGGCCCGGGCAGCCCCGGCCGACCCTTCGATCACCCAGCGGCTGCGCTCCAGCGCCTCCAGGATATGCCGCCGTTCCATCTCCTCCAGCGTGCCGAGGGGCTGACCGGGGGCCGGGTCCGACCCGGAGGGTGTGGGCCCGGCCACCCGGTCCGGACCGAGCGGGAGCAGGTCGGCTCCCAGCTCCAGCACCCGCCCCGAGGAGAGCACGGTCGCCCGCTCCATGATGTTGGCCAGCTCGCGAACATTGCCAGGCCAGTCGTAGCCGACCAGGCGCTCCATGGTTGGCTGGGACACGACCTCGACCAGCTTGCCGAGCTCCTTGGCGAAGCGGCTCAGGAAGAACATGACGAGCTGGGGGATGTCGCCGCGCCGGTCGCGCAGCGCCGGCACCCGGAGCGGAAACACGTTCAGGCGGTAGAACAGGTCGGCGCGGAAGCGGCCCGCCGCCACCGCCTCGTCGAGGTTCCGGTTGGTGGCCGCGATCACCCGCACGTTCACCCGCAGGGTGCGGTTGCTCCCCACCGGCTCGAACTCGCGCTCCTGCAGCACCCGCAGCAGCTTCACCTGGGTCTCCAGCGGCAGGTCGCCCACCTCGTCGAGGAAGAGCGTGCCGCCGTCGGCCAGCTCGAAACGGCCGATGCGCCGATCGAGCGCGCCCGTGAAGGCGCCCTTGACGTGCCCGAACAGCTCGCTCTCGACCAGGCCCGCCGAGATGGCGCTGCAGTTCACCTTGACCAGCGGCCGCTCGCACCGCCCGCTCCGGCTGTGGATAGCGCGCGCGATGAGCTCCTTGCCGGTGCCGGTCTCGCCCAGGATCAGCACGGTGGAATCGGTGGGCGCGACCTGCTCGACTTGGCGAAGCGCGGCCAGCAGCGCGGGGCTGCTCCCCACCATCTCGACGAAGTTGTGCCCGCGGTGGATCTCCTCCTGCAGATAGACGTTCTCGGCCTGGAGCCGGTTCTTGAGCGTCTCGACCTCGGCAAGGGCGGCCCGCAGCCGCTCCTCGGCCTTCAGGCGCTCGAGCTCGATCCCCGCCCGGGCCGCGAAGGCGCGCAGCACCGGCGCGGCGCGCCCGGCCTCGCTGAAGGGCTTGTCGTCCAGCACCGCGAGGTGGCCCGCGACCCGGCCCTCGGAGTCGAGCACCGGCATCCCGAAGTAGCTCTGGGCCGAGAGGTCGACCAGGTCCTGATCCTGGGGGAAGAGGGCCTGGACATCGGCCGGATAGAGGCCGGCCTTGCCTTCCAGCACGACCCGACACGGCGTCGGCGCCACGTCATACTCGAAGTTCTCGGCGAAGGTGTCGCCCTTCCAGAAAGCCAGCGTGCGCACGCGCGCCCCGCCGGGATGGCACTGGGTCAGGAGGGCGTAGCGCACGCGCAGGGCCGAGGCGAGATGGCGCACGAGGGAGTAGAAGAAGTCGCGGCCGGTGACGGCCGCGGTGCCTTCCGCGATCTCCCGGACCATCTCTTCCGCGCGCGCGAGCTCCTCGTAGGCTCGCATGTTCTCGATGGCGAGCGCCACCTGCTTGGCCGCTTCGTGGAGGAGCGCGGTCTCGGCTAGGCCGTACTGGTCGGGCACCGTGCTCGCCACCGCGAGCGTCCCGATGCTCCGGCCCCGCACCACCAGCGGGACGATGATGTAGGACCGGACCCCGTCGCCGTGGGCCCACTCGTCGGCCGGGTACACGCGCTCGGTGTCGAGGTTTCGCCGCAGCAGGGGCTTCTGTTCCTTGAACACCCAGCCGACGTGGCTCTCGCCGGCCCGCATCTCGAGGCCGACCAGGAAATAGGTGGTGGGGAGCGAGGACTCGAGGATGGACAGCTTGAGGATATCGCGCTCCGGGTCGTGCAGGAAGATCGCGGTCCGGTCGAAGGGGATGATGCGGCGAAGAGCCGTGGCGATGGCGTGGAAGAGCGTCTCGCGGGTCAGGTTGGAGATGATGGCATTGTTGATCTCGAGCAGCGTCTGGTACGCGGCGCCCGGTCCCCCGCTCTCCACGGGGCTGAGCCTAGCATATCGAGCAACCGGTTTTGTCTTGGCGCCTCAGCTCAGAAGCTCGCGCCAGCGAGCCTCCGTGATGGCAAGCGCGACGTCGATGACGCGCGGGTCGAACTGCCGCCCTGCCTCCTCCTTGAGCACCGCGAGCGCATCGGGCATGGAGCGGGCGGGGCGATACGGCCGATCGTGGGTCATCGCGTCGAGGGCGTCCACCACCCCGAAGACCCGGGCGGCCAGCGGGATCTCGTCGGCCTTGAGTCCCTGCGGGTAGCCGCTCCCGTCATAGCGCTCATGGTGTCCACCCACAACGTCCAGGGCGGGCGTGAGCAACGGTACGACCTCCAGAATCTCCACGCCGGCCTGCGGATGGCCCTGCACGAGCAGCCGCTCTTCGGGGGTGAGCGGCCCCGGCTTGTGCAGCACCGCCTCCGAGATGCGGATCTCGCCGATGTCGTGGAGCAGCGCGCCCAGCTCGAGGGCCTCGCGCTGCGCGCGGTCCAGCCCGAGGCCGTCGGCCAGGGCCCCGCTCGCCCGCGCGAGCCGGGCCAGGGAGCCCGTCTCCCCGTCCCGCGCCTCGAGCGCGCGCACGAGCACGTCCACGAGGCTCCGGTGGGAGGCGTGCAGCCGGTCGACCATCAGATGAAACACGTTGGCTAAGAGGCCGATCTCGTCCCGGGCGTTGACCCGGACCGGCGTGGCCAGGTCGCCCTCGACCACCCGCCGGGCGGCGGCGGCCAGCTCGCCGACCGGGCGGGTGATCCGCCGCGCCATCAGGACGCCGGCGCCCAGGGCCAGCAGGGCGGCAACCAGCGAGTGCAGATAGAGCCGTCCGCGGACCGACCGGAGCTGAGCAAGGTACACATCGGCGCGGAAGTCCACGTCCAGCACCGCCACGGGCTGGCCGGCAGAGTCGAGCACGGGAGCGAAGGCGGTGATCCAGGTGCCGCTCGAGCTCGTGTAGATCCCCGTGTAGGCGGGCGTACCCGTCGACAGCACGTCCTTCACGAGGAGCTGGATCTCGGGCGCCAGGCGGTACTCGAGCCCGACCGGCGCGAGCCCGTTGCTCACCACGGCGAACCGGGCCATCGCTCCCTCCACGTTCGAGAGCGTGTACACCGCGTCGCGCAGCTGGTTGGCCTCCTGGATGTGCTGGAGCTGGGTTCGGAGCATTGCGTACTCTGGGGTGTCGTTGCGCCCCGCCCGCACCACCCGCTCGTGCCGGTCGCCGTCCACCAGCAGTGCGCCCGTCCGGGCGATGTTCAGCAGCAACGAGCCGAGCGACTCGCGGAGCCAGCGCTCCTGGGCGCGGTACTGCAGGAGCCCGCTCACCAGGATCCCGAGCGCCGTGAGCAGCAGCACGGTCGCGGTGAGCCGCCAGCCGAGACGCCGCCAGATGGGCAGTCGCGAGCGGTTCATTTGGCGCGTCCCGTCCGTGTTCATCATGGGCCTGCCTCCCGCGTCTCGACCTGCAGCTCGGACACGTCGCGCTCGAAGAACAGCTCGACCGTCCAGTCGAGCACCACGCGCAACCGCGCCGCCACCGTCGGCAGCTTCATCATGTAGATCGTCTTCCACATGAACCAGGCCGGGAAGCCGAACAGCTTGAGGCCGGAGAGATCGGCTACCGCGGTGTGACGCGAGAGCGGCACCATCTCGCCGAGCAGCTTGAAGTCGAAGGGCCGCCGCTCGCGGCCTGTCAGCTCCGCCTCCAGCTGTCGGGCCAGGGCCCGTCCCTGGCGGAGCGCCACCTGGGCGGTGGCCACGTAGGGCGCCTTGCTGTGCCGATCCATCTGGGCCGCGTTGTCCCCCAGGGCGTAGACCCCCGAGGCCCCTTCCACCTCGAAGAAGCGGTTCACGGTGAGGCGCCCGTCACGACTCTTCGGCAGCGGCAGTGCCGCGATCACCGGGCTCACCTGGTTGCCCGCGGTCCAGATCACGCAGGCGGATGGGATGAAGCGGCCGTCCTGCAGGGCCAGGCCCTCGGCCGACACCGCGCCGGCGCGCGCCGTCTCGAGCTCGATGCCGCGCTCGACCAGCTTGTCCTTCGTGTAGGCCGCGAGGTTGGTCGCCGTCTGGGGCAGCACCTGACTGCCCACCAGCACCAGCCGCACGGTCTCGGGCGGGACGCTCGGGTAGTGGCGGACCAGGATGCCCCGCGTCAGCTCCTCCACCGCCGCCATCAGCTCGGTCCCCGCATGGCCGGCGCCCACCACCACGAAGGTCAGGAGGCGCCGCCGGATCCACGGGTCCTCGGTCAGGGCCGCGGCCTCGAACAGCTCGATCACTCGGTTCCGGATGGTGAACGCATCGCCCACGCCCTTGAAGGTCAGCGCGTGCTCCGCCGCCCCGGGTGCGATCGCCACGTTGGGCGTGGCCCCCAACGCCAGCACCAGCTTGTCGTAGTGCACCTGCTGGCGCAGGGGCGAGCGGTGGTGGCGCACCGTGACCCGCCGCCGCTCGAGATCGATCCCCTCCACCTGCATCTCGCCGAACTCGATCCCCCAGCGCCCGCAGAGCGGGCGGATCGGGTAGAGGATGTGGCGCGTCTCCACCGCTCCGGTGGCGGCCTCCGCCAGCATCGGGGTGAAGAGGAAGAAGTTCTGGTTGCTCACCAGCGTGATGTGCACGGGCAGCAGGCCCGCGCAGCGCTTCGCCAGCTCGAGCGCGGCGGTGACGCCCGCGAAGCCGCCGCCCAGGATCAGGATGCGGGGCGCGAGCGAGGTCGAGGGCCTCGCCAGCACCCGCCCACCGGCGCGGATCGCCGACATCGGGGCGGGGGCCCTGGGCGCGGGAGCCACTCGATCCGCGAGCGCAGTGGCCATGGTCGGATTCAGGCCCGGAGGGACAGCTCACACCAGGCGCGCAGCGTCTCCGCCACGCTCCAGGCCTGCGCGACGCAGCCGTCCGGCCGGAAAGGCGGCTCGGCCTCGAACACCTCGGCGATACTGCCGAGCCCGTGATCCGCCAGGTGCTGCGCCATCGGTTCGAGGAAGGCGCGCGCGCCCTCCCGGTCGCCGTGAACGCGATGGTGGGCGAGCGCGAACGGTCCGAGCAGCCAGGCCCACGCGGTGCCCTGATGATACGCGCCGTCGCGCTCACGCGGGCCGCCCGCGTACCGTGGTTGGTAGCCCGGCTCATCCGGCCCCAGGCTGCGCAGTCCGTACGAGGTCAGGAGCTGGCGGGAGCAGGCGTCCACCACCAGGCGCTGCCGCTCGGGCGACAGCGGGCTCGCGGGCAGCGACACCGCCAGGATCTGGTTCGGTCTCAGCGCCGCCTCGCGCCCGCCGGGGCCGTCGATGACGTCGTAGCAATAGCCGGCCTCCGCGTTCCAGAAGCGCGTGAAGCCCGCGGCGGTTTGCTCGGCCATCGCGGTCCATTCCACGGGCGGGCGGCCGAGCCGGCGCGCGAGCGCGGCCATGGCGATCAGCGCGTTGTACCACAGCGCGTTGATCTCGACGGGCTTGCCGATGCGCGGCGTCACCACCCAGTCGCCCACCTTGGCGTCCATCCAGGTGAGCTGAACGCCGGGCTCGCCGGCCATGACGAGGCCGTCGTCATCCACGCGGATACCGTAGCGGGTGCCCCCGGTGTACCCGCGGATGATCTGCTCGAGCGCGGGAAAGAGCTCGCGCAGCGTTGCGTCGTCGCCGGTCGCCGCGTGATAGGCGCGCACCGCCTCCACGTACCAGAGCGCGGCATCCACCGTGTTGTACTCGGGCTCCTGCCCGGCGTCCGGGAAGACGTTGGGCAGCATGCCGCCCTCCACGAAGCGCGCGAAGGTCGTGAGGATGCGCCGCGCCGCCTCCCGCCGCCCGGTGACCAGGGTCAGGCCGGGCAGCGCGATCATGGTGTCGCGCCCCCAGTCTCCGAACCAGTGATACCCGGCGATGACCGAGAGCCCGCCCGGGTCGCTGATGAGGGGGCGGCTCACGAGGAACTGGTCGGCGGCCAGCACGAGCTGGTCGATCCAGGCGGGCGCCTCTCCGGCCGCGGGCTGGGCCTTGCGCCAGGCGAGCAGCACCTCCGCCTCGTGCGCGCGCCGCCGCGACCAGGCCTGCTCGCCGTCGAGGGCGGGAGCCATCTCGGCCGACAGCACGCAGGTGAGCGCCCGCCCGGGCTCGAGGGTAGCGCTGAACGTGCCTACGCACAGGTTGTCGTCGAGAGTGTCAAGCCCGCGCGCCTCCTCGGTGGCGAGCCGAGAGCCCACATACCATTCGTGGACGAGCTCCACGCTCGCGCCGAGGACCTGGAGCAGCACCGGGCGCGCCCCGTCGAAGGCGGTGACGCGCAGCCCATGCGCCACCGGCTCCACCCGCATCGCCCAGCCCGGCCCGCGCGTGGTCGAGTGAAAATCGCGGTAGTTGACGAGCGCGGTCAGGGCGAGATGTACGGGCCCGCCGGCGCGGAGCAGGCGATAGCCGACGTAGGTCGTGTTGGCGCCCGGCTCCATCCACACGCGCTTCTCGATCAGCGCGTCGGCGCAGGCGTAGTGCCACACCGGGGTGGTGCCATCGAGGTGGAATCGCTCGATCAGCCGGTGGCCGTCAGGGGCGATCGTACCGTCGGCCCAGCGATTGCAGGCGAGCGCGTAGGAGCGCCCATCATAGTCGACGCGCTCCTCGAGCCCTCCCACCAGCACGGTGCGCCCGACCGGCGGCTTCAGGGCCGCGACCAGAAGCCCGTGGTAGCGCCGCGTGCGCAGGCCGGCCACGGTGCCGGAGGCGAAGCCGCCGAGCCCATTGGCGCAGAGCCATTCGCGGGATTCTGCCACCGCCAGCCGCCCGGTGGCCTCCCGCCCGAACTCGATCATGGCGTGTCGGCCCTGACCTCGAGTCGCGTCTTCAGATGATCCGCGACGCGGAGGGCGTTGGCCATGATGGTGAGCGCGGGATTCACCGCGGCGCTCGAGGGGAAGAAGCTCCCATCCACCACGTAGAGATTGTCCACCTCGTGGGCACGGCAATGCACATCGAGCGCGGCGGCTCTCGGGTCGTGGCCGAACCGGATGGTACCGTTCTGGTGCGCGACACCCGCGAGGGGGATGCGCTGCCCCAGGAAGAGGCTCCGCGAGAAGAGGCCCTCGTGGCACTCGTGGCCGTGCACTCCGCACCGCGTCTGCCGCTTCACCAGCTGCTCGAGCTTGGCGGTGAGCCGCTGGTGTGCCGTCTCGTTGTTGGGCCGGTAGGCCAGCACGATGTTGCCCTCGCGGTCGAGGCTGACCCGGTTCTCCGGGTCCGGCAGATCCTCCGACGTGAGCCAGAAGTCCAGCGAGTGCTTGGCCATGAGCTCGAGCGTGAAGCCGGGGGTGAGGGCGGGCGCCCCCGCCCGCAGCGTGTCCGCGTCGAGCTTGCCCACGAAGGAGATGTGGCCCATCGGGTACTCCCACTCGGGCGAGCCGAAGTAGAAGTCGTTGAGGCCGAGGGTCTTCTGGAACACGGTCGGGTTGGGGCACTTGGAGATGGCCATCAGCACCGAGTTGACGTGGCCCATGTAGTGCCGCCCGACCACGTCCGACCCGTTGGCGAGCCCGCGCGGGTGCCGGTCGCTGGCCGAGCGCAGGAGGAGCGCCGCCGAGTTGATGGCGCCCGCGGAGACCACCACCAGGTCGGCCGAGTAGCGCTCGGTGGCGTCTCCCCGCCTCACGACGATGTCGGTCACCTCGCGGCCCGACGCCCCCGTCTCGAGCCGATCGACATACGCGTTGGTGAGCAGCGTGACGTTCGGGTGCTGGAGCGCGGGGTCCACGCACACCACCTGCGCGTCGGACTTGGCGGAGACCAGGCACGGATGCCCGTCGCAGGTCTCGCACCGGATGCAGCGGCTCGCCCGCGGATTCTTCTCGTCCAGCATCACCCCGAGCGGCACGTGGAAGGGGCGCAGGCCCAGCCCGGCCAGGTCGTCGTGGAGCTGCTGGATGCGCGGCTCGTGGCTGACCGGCGGGTGCGGGTACGGCGCGCTCGCCGGCGGGTCGGTCGGATCCACGCCCCGCTCACCGTGCACGTGATAGAGCCGCTCCGCCGCCGTGTAATAGGGCTCCAGGTCCTCGTAGCCGATCGGCCAGGCGGGCGACACCCCGCCCCAGTGCTTGATCTCTCCGAAGTCCTCGCGGCGCAGCCGGAACAGCGCCGCCCCGTAGAACTTGGTATTGCCGCCCACGTAGTAGTTGGTATGCGGGTGGAGCGGCTGCCCGTCGCGATCGCGCCAGACCTCCTTGGTGTTGTAGCGGCCCTCGAGGTTCACGGCCCGCGTGCTCCAGTTCGCCTTCTCGCGCGGCACGTAGTCTCCGCGCTCCAACACCAGGATGCGCTTGCCGGTGGGCGCGAGCGCGTGCAGCAGCGTACCGCCCCCCGCCCCGGTACCGATGATCGCGATGTCGTAGTGCATGGCGCTATCCCCCGTGCGCGAACTCGGGATAGAGGGTCATCCCGCCGTCCACGAAGATCGTCTGGCCGTTGATGTAGTCGGCGTCGTCGGAGGCCAGGAACACCGCCACCCGGCCGATGTCTTCCGGCTGGCCGATGCGGCCGTAGGGGATCAGGTTGAGGAGCGACTTCAGGGCCTGTGGGGTCTCCCACGCGTCCCGGTTGATCGGCGTCTGGATCGCCCCGGGCGCGATGGAGTTCACCCGGATGCGGGCGGGGGCCAGCTCCTGGGCCAGGGTCTGCATCAGGAGCTTCACGCCGCCCTTGGAGGCGGCGTAGTTGGCGTGGCCCGCCCACGGGATCACCTCGTGGACGGAGGAGATGCAGATGATCTTGCCGGCGGCCCGCGAGACCTCGGACCGGACCCCTTGCCGGATCATCTCGCGCGCGGCGGCGCGAGCGCAGAGGAACATGCCGGTGAGGTTGACCCCGATCACGGTGTTCCACTGGGCGAGCGTCATCTCGGTGAACGCCGCGTCTTTCTGCAACCCCGCGTTGTTCACCAGGATATCGATGCCGCCCCAGGCCGCCCGCATCTCCGCGAACATGGCCTCGACCTGCTCCTCGCGCGAGACGTCGGCCCGGATGGCGAGCGCCCGGCTCCCGCCGGCCCGGATCTCCTCGGCCACCCGCTCGGCCGCCTCCGGGGCCGAGACGTAGTTGACCACCACGTCGGCCCCCGCCACCCCGAGGGCCTTGGCGACGCCGAGCCCGATGCCCGAGCTGGCCCCGGTGACCAGCGCCCTCTGTCCCTTCAGCGGCTGATATCCCATGCGCGTGTCCTCCCGTGTGCCGGTTGGCGGCGTCTGGCTCTTTGACGCCGGCGACCGCTCCTGGGGTTCGCGCGCCGGGGGCTCAGGCGGCGCTCAGCAGCCTCACCTCGCGCTGGGGGAACGGGATCTCGAGCCCGTCCGCCCGGAAGCGCTCCAGGACCGCCTGGTAGAGCTCGCCCTGGGCCAGCACGTAGTCGGGGACCGCGACCCACGGACCCAGCCCGATGGTGACAGCCGAATCACCGAGCGCGGTCACTCCCACGACCGGTGCCGGCGTTTTGAGCACGCGGGGGTTGGCCAGGAGTGTCTCGCGAGCGGCGGCCAGCGCCTTCGGCACGTCGCTCGCGTAGGCGACCCCGACTGTCAGGCCGAGCTGCCTGATGGACCCGTGGTTGTGGAGGATCTCGCCCACAATCTTGCGGTTGGGGATGACCACTCGCGACTGGTCCGGATGCGCCAACGTGGTGGAGAACAGTTCAACGGCGCTCACCTGCCCGTACACGCCCACGATCGAGATCCACTCCCCCACCCGGAAGGGCTTGGTGAGGATGATGCTGAGCCCGGCCACCACGTTGCTCAGCACGCCCTGGAGCGCGATACCGATGCCCAGGCCGGCCACCCCGATGCCGGCGACCAGCGGGGCGACCTGGAAGCCGAACTTGTCGAGGGCGACGACCAGTGTGAAGATCAGCACCACCACGCGAGCCGCCTTCACCATCAGGCTGCGGACCGGCGGCTCCATCGCCCGGCGCTCGAGCCACTGCCCCAGCAGGTTGCCCACCCAGCGCGCGATTAGCAGACCGACGCCCAGGATGACCAGCGCGCCCAGGATCTGGAATCCGTAGCGGATCATCAGGTCGGTCGTGACGTCTTTGGCGGACAGCGTTGGCATGGCAGATCCTCCTCGTGGGTCGAGTGACGCCCGGTGGGGAGGATCAAACCACAACTGCCGGGGTCGACGCGAGCGCCGACCGTCCGACGGCGGAGACCGCCCTACTGCCAGAGGAACTGACGGGGATCGACGGCCTGGCCGCGCACCTGGATCTCGTAGTGCAGGTGCGGGCCGGAGGTGCGGCCGGTGCTGCCGGTGAGCGCGATGACCTGTCCCGGCTCGACACGGTCGCCGTGCTTGACGCGGATCTCCTGCAGGTGCCCATACAGCGAGCGGAGGTCGTGGCCGTGATCGAGCACGACGGTCTTGCCGTACTCGCCGTTGAGGCCCGCGAAGGACACCGTGCCGGAGGCGGGCGCGTGCACGGAGGTGCCCCGGTTGGCGCTGATGTCGAGGCCCCGGTGGAACTCCTGCTCACCCGTCCAGGGCGACTGGCGCATGCCGAAGCGCGAGTTGAGTGGGCCGCGCACCGGCCAGCGGAACGGCAGGGCCATCAGGATCGGACGTGTGCTGTCCATGAAGCGGCCCAGGGCCCGCAAGCTCTGGCCGCTCTCCGCCACGCTGCTCCCGAGCTGGGCGAGGGCCTGGGGCAGCGCCGCCGCCTCGCTCGAGAAGACCAGGGGCAGCACCGCCACCGAGCCGCCCATGCCGGTGCCCCTGCTGCGGGTGCCAGGGGCGGGACCGAAGGTGCTCCACACCCGCACGTGCATGGCCGGCCACCCGCCCACCTCGCGGTTGACCTCCGCCAGCCGCTGCTCGAAGCCTTCGAGCATCACGCGCTGCTCCTCTACGCGGCGCTCGAGGCTCGCCGCCTGCATCTGGGCGCGCTTGAGCGAGAAGTAGTCCCACCAGGTCCCGCCGAGCAGGGCGCCTGCGAGCAGCACGGCCAGCAGAGCTCCCCACAGGAGCCAGCGCGGGCAGCCCACGTGCAGCATGCGGCTGCCACCGCCGTGCACCAGGACGAGGGTGAAGCCGCCGCGCCGCTGGCTCATGGGCGCTTGAGCGGCACCACGGAGCCGTCGCGGCCCCCGTCCGGCGAGCCGGGCCTGGGCATGCGGCAGTGGCCCTCGAACATCACGCCCTCCTCGAGCACGATGACCGGGGACTCGAGGTCGCCGAAGACGCGGGCGCGACCGGATAGCTCCACCCGCTCACTGGCGTGCACGTTGCCGACCAGCTCGCCGTTCACCACGAGCGTGCCCGCGCGCACGCTGGCGTTGACCACGCCGCGCTCGCCGATGATGAGGGTGTCGGGCGAGTCGATCTCACCCTGGAACTTCCCGTTGAGCAGGACGGTGCCGGTGAAGGTGTACTTGCCCTCGATCTCGGAGCCCTCGTCGAGAAAGGCGGTGAGCTTCTTGCGACTCGCGGCGGAGGCTCGACGCTTCCACGGCCACATGTGTGCCCGGTCCGCTACTTCTGCGCGCCCACGCGCTGGTCCGCGACCAGGCGCACGGGACGCGGACCCGACATCGCGTCGTGCTCGCGGATCTTCGCCACGTTGCCGTTGAAGAAGCCGCCCTGGGAGATGACGAGAGAATCGGTCTCGACGTTGCCACTCACGCGGCCGGTGGCGGTGATCTCCACGTTGCCGGTCGCCACCATGTTTCCGTCGTAGCGGCCCTTGATCACCGCGTCGACCGTGCGCACGTCCGCGGTGACCACGCCGTGCTCGCCGATGACGAGCTTGCCGCCCACCGTCAGCTCCCCACCCACCTCGCACTCGATCTGGATGGAGTCCGCGATTTCGAACTTGCCTTCGACGCGAGACTGCTGGCCGACGATCGTCAGCAGGGTGGAGGGGGCTGCCGCCGGCTCGTGTCCGCTGCGGGGGCTCGCCTCGGCCTTGGCCGTCCGGGCGGGGCGGGCCTTCGCATCGGTGCGTCCGAACATTGCCGCCTCCTGGCGAGCGTGGGGGAAAACGAACTACTGGCGAGCAATCGCCCTGCCAGGGCTCTGGAAACTCAACTGCTTAAAAAGATTGACTGATAGTCCCTGGCGGGAGTGACAGACTGCGGCAGGTGACGTCCCGTGACAGACGGCCTGTCAGAATCGGGACAGTGCTAGTCGGGCTGGATCAGCGTGGGCAGCTCGCCGGGGGCCTGCAGGATCCAGCCCCTTCCTTCCTTCTCCTTCAGCAGGAAGGTGGCCGGGGCATTGCCACGCCGGATGCTCCAGCCGCTGCCATCCTGCATCCGCACCACGAAGGCGGCAGTCGTGCCCGGCTGCTGGACGATGTAGCCACCCTTCTTGTCCGAGAGCAGATGGATGGGAGCTTGTCCGGGCGCGTAGATGACGTAGCCCTCGCCCCACGTCGAGAGATAGACGTCGATCGGAAACTGCCCCGGTTGCGTCACCTTGAAGTGGACGGCCGCCGCCCCTGGCTGGGCCGGTGGAAACTCCGCGTCACTGGCGCATCCCGCCAGCCCGCTCAGCGACAGGGCCACCCATGCGAGAAGGCTCGTCGTGAGTCCTCGATTCACAGCGCCCGACCCCACCCGCTCAGAGGCCGAACCGGCGTGCGGTCTCGGCGTGCGCCTTCGAGATCGCCGGCGGCATGCGCCCGCCGAACTGTTCGTAGAACTCGCCCAGCTCCGCGAGCGCCTGGCGCCATTCCTCCCGATCCGCGTGCAGCGCGGTCTCGAGCACGCCCGGCGCCATGGACAGTCCGGACAGGTCGAGCGCACCGGGCGCCGGGACGTGACCGATGGGGGTCTCGACGGCCTTGCCGCGGCCGCGGATGCGCTCGACGATCCACTTGAGGATCCGCACGTTCTCGCCGTAGCCGGGCCACAGGAAGTGCCCGTCGGCGTCGCGGCGGAACCAGTTCACCCGGAAGATCTTCGGCGGGTTCTTGAGCCGGGAACCGACGGAGAGCCAGTGCGCGAAGTAGTCGGCCATGTTGTAGCCGCAGAACGGGATCATGGCCATCGGATCGCGACGCACCACGCCCACCTGCCCGGTGATGGCCGCGGTGGTTTCGGTGCCCATCGCCGAGCCCAGAAAGACCCCGTGGTCCCAGTCGAAGGCCTCGAACACCAGGGGCACCACGCGCGCGCGCCGCGAGCCGAAGATGAAGCCGGAGAGCGGCACGCCCTCCGGGTCTTCCCAGTTGGGCGCGATCGACGGGCACTGCTGGGCGGGCACCGTGAAGCGCGAATTGGGGTGAGCCGCCGGCCCAGCCCCCGGCTTCCAGGGCTGACCCTGCCAGTCGAGCATGCCGGCGGGCGCCTCCGGCCCCATGCCTTCCCACCACGGCTCGTTGGACGGGGTCAGCGCGACGTTGGTGAAGATCGCGTTGGAGCGCACCATGGCCGCGCCGTTCGGGTTGGTCTTGGCACTGGTGTTGGGCGCCACGCCGAAGAAGCCGCGCTCCGGATTGGTGGCGCGGAGCTGGCCGCTCTCGTCCACGTGGATCCAAGCGATGTCGTCGCCGACCGTCCACACCCGATAGCCGGGCAGGCTCGAGACGACCATGGCCAGGTTGGTCTTGCCGGACGCGCTCGGCATGGCGGCCGCGAGATAGGTGATCCGGCCCTCCGGGTCTTCCAGGCCCAGGATCAGCATGTGCTCGGCCATCCACCCCTCCTGCCGCGCCTGGTGAGAGGCGATGCGGAGGGCGTGGCATTTCTTGCCGAGCAGGGCGTTGCCGCCGTAGCCCGAGCCCACGCTCCAGATGAGCCGCTCCTCGGGGAAGTGCAGGATGAAGCGGCGATCCGGCGAAAGGTCGCCGAGGGAGTGCAAGCCGCGGACGAAGTCGTCGGCGTCGCGCATGTGCTCGAGGGCGACCGCGCCGACGCGCGTCATGATATGCATGCTGGCCGTCACGTAGGCGCTGTCCGTGACCATCACGCCCACCCGGCTCATGGTCGAGCCGGCCGGCCCCATCAGGTACGGGATCACCCACATCGGCCGGCCGCGCATGCTGCCGCGGAAGAGGCCCTTCAACCGCTCCTTGCCCTCGGCGGGGCCCATCCAGTTGTTGGTGGGCCCGGCCTCCCCCCGCGTGCGCGTACAGATGAAGGTGAGCTGCTCGGTGCGGGCGACGTCGGAGGGATGGCTCCGATGCAGGTAGCAGTTCGGATAGGTCCGCGAATTGAGCGGCAGCAGCGTGCGGTCGCGAAGCATGTCGTCGACGAGCCGGTCGTACTCCGCCTTCGATCCGTCGGCCCAGGCGACCCGCGCCGACCCGGTCAGGCCGGCGACCTCATCCACCCACTTCTCGACCTGACTCGTGAGGCTCATGGATGACGCCCTCCCGATGACCTCGAATGGGATTGCTCGCGAAGCCCGCCGGGGCCGTACCCCGACTCGGAAGCGCACCTCCGAATATTCCCCGTCGCGACCACTCCTGTCAACGACCGGTCGGACCCGATCCGCCGCCGTTCGGCCGGCCGGCCCGATGGGCCAGCGCGTCGCGCACCATCAACTCCAGGTCCCGGCGGGGGAATGGCTTGATCAGATAGCCGAAGGCGCCGCGGCGCAGCGCCTCGTTCAGCGTCGCGAGCGAGGCGAACGCGGTGATCATCACGACCGCGATGCGATCGTCGAAGGCTTTGATGCGATCGAGCGCGTCGAGCCCGCTCATGCTCGGCAGGAGCTTCACGTCGAGGAGCACGATGTCGGGACGAAATCGCGGAAGCTCCGCGACCGCCGCCTCGCCGCTCCCCACGCTCGAGAGCTGGTCGTCGCGATCGAGCAGGGCCCGCAGGCTCAGCCGGACCCCCTCCTCGTCGTCCACCAGCAGCACGCGGGCTTGTTCGGCGGTCATGGGGAAGGATGTGCGCGGTACGATCGCGCACGCTATCACTGCAACGCGGGTGCCAAGGACAGACGGCCTGAAACCGGCGAGAAGCGCGACGCTTCCCCGCTCTCTGGCGCGCGGGGCGCCCCAGAGAGCGGACAAAATTTGGCGCCGTGTTTCTCACCATCGGGAGCCGCCACGCCGCCACGGCTCCCACGCCGCGATCAGGAGCGTGGCGCTCCCGCGCCGGGTCGAAGGCGTTGCGAGATCTCATTGACGAGGTGACTGAGCCGCTCGGCCGCCTCTTCGCGCTCCTTCTGATGCCGATCGTTCTCGGAGCGTAGCTCGCTCATGGTGTGGCGGAGCTGCTCTCCCTGCCGCTCGGCGGTCTCGAGCCGGTTCCGGAGCTGCTCGTTCTCGTACGTCGCCCCGCGCAGCCGCTCGTTCTCACGCTCGGAAGCCTCCACCCGCTCGCGCAGGCGCTCGTGCTCGTGCAGCAGCTCCAGCAGCGAGGCCAGCTGGGTCTGGCCGGCTTCGAGCCAGCGCCGCACCTCGTCCCCATCGCGCGCCTGCTTGGACTCGACGCTCATCGTTCGATCCTCTCCTTTCGTGCGAATGATTCGTGCGAATGAGTGGAGTGTAATCCAGACCGGGGACCGAGTTCCGTCCAATCAGGACCGCGGCGTCCCCGCCCTGCCCGGTGGCGCTCCGCCCCCGCCGACTCTTTCGCCGCCGGTCCGGCCGGCGCGCGACCGCCAGCACCCGCCGGTCCCGCCACCGGCGGTCGACCCGCACCTCCACCTCGTCGGCTTCCCCGGCAAAGAGGCGCCGCATGCGCTCGACGAGGGCCGAGCGGTCGCGGGGGACGATGACGAGCAAGCGGCTGCGGGGTGGGCTGCTCCAGAGCCACAGCGACACGCGGCGGAACCGGCCGGTCAGCAGCAAGGTCAGGGTTTCCCGGGCTGCCGCTTCTTGGCCGCCTCGATCCCCTTGGCCAGAAGCCGGAGGCGGTGGGTCCAGCAGAGGCCGTGCACTTCGCGGTCGTCGCCCGGGATGTCGATCGTGACCAGAAGGCTGGGCTTCCCCTCCTGCTGACACCGCAGACAGATGACTTTCAAGGCGTCCGTTACGCGGCAAACTCGGTGCCACCGAGCGCGTGACACGGCGCGATTGGAGGCGCAGTGATTGCACCCCAGAGGAGCTCCGCTCAACCGCATCCGTCTCAGCTACTTAGACTCGCTCTCTGCACACGCTACGCGAGGCGAAGGAGTGCCGCTGCGACCCATCGGGGTGGGAATGGCGGAACCGTCCTTGGGTGCTCGTGCTCCCTGAGTAGGCACGCGGCTTCCCACTTCTGGTTCGCGGCATGGTTGACACCATGTCTGCCAGGTCCTAGCATGCGAGCATCCGCGAGGTGGCAATCATGAGCGACGAGTATTCGGAGTCCGTCGATAGCGAGTTCCGCAAGCTCGAAGACGCCCTCCTGAGTGACGAGGTGCGCTTGCTCGCCCCGAGCGAGCCCATCCGCCTGAGCCCGGATGCCTCGGTGGCCGACGCGGTCACGGGCATGGTGGACAACCGCCGCGCTGGCGTCGTCATCGTGGACGCGAGAGGGCGCCTCATCGGCATCTTCACCGAGCGCGATCTCCTCACCCGCGTGGTGCGCCAGGGGCGCGACATGGCGCACACGCGGCTCGCCGAGGTGATGACCACCGACCCGGAGGCGCTTTCACCGGATGACCGGATCTGTTTCGCGATCAACCGCATGCACAATGCCGGCTATCGCACGGTGCCGCTCGTGGACACGGAGCACCGGCCTATCGGTATCGTGACGGTCAACGACGTGGTGGCCTGGCTGGCGCGTGTCTTCCCCGAAGCCATCTTGAACCTGAGGCCGGGGGACAGGGTGAAGCGCCCCGCCCAAATGGACAGCGGCTAGGCAGGCGGCCGAGAAAGGCCCATCTGCTTCGTTGGCGCCCGCGGCCCCGCGCTCAACGTAGAGAGACTACGCCTCACACGGGGCCGCGGGCGCCGCCTCGCATCTGGACCTTTCTCGGCCGCCTGCTCCGGCTGACTACATTCCGGGCGCCGGGCTGATCTTCCGGAAGACCAGGCGGGAGGGGGCGTTCCGGAATGGCCAGCCCGGAACGATCGCGGTGAAGCGTCCGGCGGCTCCGCCCGCCACCAGCAGCTTGAGACTCTCCGGGGTTTGGAACTTCGGCACCAGCGCCTCGCTCCGCGCCCCGCCGGGGATCGCGGCCAGCGCCTCGTCCGACAGGCCCTCGCCTCCATCCCGTCCGGGGAGGAGATCCCGCACCGGCTTCTGCAGGCGCTCCCACAGGAACCCTCGGACGCGGCTCTTCGACCATCCGTCCGCGGCGAGAGTCTTCACGTGCTCTGGCGAGAAAACCAGGGCGGTATCGCCGAGCCCCACCGCCTTGTGATGGGCCACCACCTCGACACTTCGAAGGATCGTCCCGAGCAGGTCGGGAGCGCGGCGACTCCGCGTATCGACCACGACTTGCGGCGCCTCCGCGGCCAGCACGCCGACCGTGCTGTCCTGCGCGTCGAAACCGTGCTCGACGTGGAGGGGCTCCCACGGGCTCGCCTCCTCGTTCTCGCCGATGCAATAGCTATAGCGGCCCGGCCCGCCGAAGGTGGACATGCTGATGACGCCGGGCTGCGCCCCGCCGATATTGACCCAGCAGAGCCGCACCGCGCGCCCGATGGTGGCGTTCGCCCGCCAGCCCGGCCCGAACACGCCCGCGCCTGCATTGATGTCGAGCGCTTTCCGGATGGGACCGTTCACGATCACGAGGGGCGCCACCGCGTCGGTTGTCCCGGAGACCCCGAGCAGACAGAAGTGCTCGTCGCAGATGGCCTCGACCGCGGCCAGCACCACCGGCAGGTACTCGGGGCGGCAGCCCGCCATCACCGCGTTGATCGCGATCTTCTCGACGGTCGCCCGGCCGAAGCGGGGCGGCATCTCCGCGACCAGCTCGTCGCGCGCGCGGCCGGCCGCGGCCACCGCCGCCGCCACGCGGCTCGCCGTCGGCGGCACCACCGGCAAGCCGTCGGTCACCCCCCGCGCAAACAGCACCTCGATCGGATCACTCTCACCCGCCACCGACGCTTCTCCGCTTTCGAGCGCCGGCTTCGCCGGCGCAATCCGCTTTTCGGGGGAGGCTTCGGAGGGGGCCGTCGAGGCCCCCTCCGACTATCTTGGGCGGGAGAAGGGTGAGCGGTATTCGAGCCGCTCGCGCACCTTGTTGAGCAGCCGATCCACCGTGAAGGGCTTGGCCAGGAAGGCGTCGACCGGGATGAGCACGCCGGCGTCGCTGATGACCTCGGCCGCGCGGCCGGACATGAAGATCATCTTGGTGTCCGGCCGGGTGGCGGCCATCCGGTCGGCCAGCTCCTTGCCGTTGATCCCGGGCATCATGATGTCGGTGAGGAGCACGTGGATGGCTCCCGGATGCTCCTCGGCGACCCGCAGCGCCTGTGCACCGTCCTCGGCTTCGAGGACGCGATAGCCGGCGCCGAGCAAGATATCTCGCGCCAGGGATCGCACCTGGGCCTCGTCGTCGACCACCAGAATGGTTTCCATCCGCTGCCTATTCTACCCCTGGATGAACACGGGGCCCCCCGCATTGGTTCCGCTCCCGCCGCCTTGACAGGGCCGCCGCCCCGGTCCTAGAGTCGGGCGACATGAGGAAATGGATCGGCGCGTTGAGCTTGGTGTGGCTGCTCTGGTCAGACCTCTCGGTCATCACCAGGGACAACCCGCTCGACACCGTCGTGCTGCGCTGGCTGGCCCGGGTGCCACAATTGGAAACCGATCGCGTCCTCGCCGGCCGCTACGACACCGCCGAGGAGTGCAAGGCGGCGCTGGAGCGGCACATCGGGACGCTCAAGGTCATCAACGACAGCTGGTCCGCGGATGCGTTCCAGCGGGACGGCGACTCGGGGACGGTCCACTACTATCCGGGCGGGATCGTCTACGCGCGGGCCGCGTTACGCTGCGCCCAGCAATGACCGTCGCGCTCAGCGAGCAGGTGGTGCCGGCGCCGAGGCGGGCGCCTCGGGGCGGCCGGCCGGGCGCGGCTCGCGCGAGCTCCCCTCGAAGAGATCCATGAGCCACGGCACGGTGATCACCACCACGATGGCCAGCACGATTAGCATCAACGTCGCGCGGAACCAGCCCGTGACGAAAATGCTGGGCGGCCCTTCGTAGATCTCCGCCTCGCCCCGCAGCAAGGCCAGGTCGCCTCGAAGCTGCTCCTGCTCCGCCTCGAGGCTCTCCACGCGCGAGCGGAGCTGCCGCAGCGTCCCCGCGACATCGCGCGAGGAGGCCCGGGCCGGGCGGCGACTCTCGGCCGAGGCGCCCTCGACCGTAGCGGGCACGCGGCGGCGGCGCGAACGCTGGGAGGCCGACGAACCCCCGGCTCCGTCGCCCGTGAGCGCGAGATGGCGGCCTGCCGGTGACCGCACGACGATCTCGGAGCCGGGCGTCACGTCGCGCCTTCCCCCGCCACCGGCTTCCCCGCCCTGCTGCGCGACGGCCTGGACGGTCCGGCCCATCGCTTCGAACTCTTCCCGCGAGAGATTCTGGATTCGTGCGAGGAGGCTCTTCACGGCGCGCTCGGACACCTGTTGGGCGAGCACGAGACGCCCCTGCTCGCTGCCGTTCTCGACGAAGGCGGCCCAGTCCTTCAGGCTACGGGTGCCCTGCCAGGCGACCGTGAGGCCGCTGCCCTGCATCCGCTTTCTACCTTCGATCTTCGCCAGCGGCTTTCGGGTGACCGCCATCCCGTCCCTTTCCTGGCGCCTCATTCCGGCCCGGCGTGCGCCCAAGAGTACGACGCGAGCCGGAGGCTGACAAGGCCCTTGAAGACCGCGGAAGCAAAAGTAACTTTTACACGGGTGTCATGTAAAACCTACATGACTTGACACTTTCGCCCTCGGGGGCCGGCGCCGCACCCCCGCCTATTGTGGGAGAACCGTCCTCGGCAACCAGTTCACGCCCCCCCTTCTGCCCAGCTCACTGGCACACCCGTTGCGTCCTGTCCCTGGCCCGAAAGGAGCGGCATGCGCCTGAGTTCCCTGGTGGGCTTCCTCGCGGACGACCTCGCGGTCGATCTCGGAACCGCCAACACCCTCGTCTATGTCCGTGGTCAGGGCATCGTGCTCAACGAGCCCTCGATCGTGGCCATGAAGGACGGGGCGGTGCTGGCCGCCGGCCACGAAGCCAAAGCCATGCTGGGCCGGGCCCCAGGCCCGATCTCCGTCATCCGCCCGCTCCGCCACGGCGTCATCGCCGACTTCGACAGCACCGAGAAGATGCTGCACTACTTCATCACCAAGACGCGGCAGCGCCGCAGCGTGCTGCACCCCCGAGTCGTCGTCACCGTGCCCTCCGGCATCACGCAGGTCGAGAAGCGGGCGGTGCGCCAGTCGGCCCGGCAGGCGGGCGCCCGCGAGGCCTATCTCATCGAGGAGCCGATCGCGGCGGCCCTCGGCGCCGGGCTCCCGGTGGCCGAGCCCGGCGCGAGCATGATCGTGGACATCGGCGGGGGCACCACCGAAGTGGCGGTCATGTCCCTCTCGGGCATCGTCTACTGCAAGTCGGTCCGGATCGCGGGCGACGAGATGAACACCTCGGTGATCCAGCACATCCGGAAGAACTACAGCCTGCTCGTCGGCGAGCGGCACGCCGAGGAGATCAAGCTGCGGCTGGGCTCGGCCTATCCGATCCCGGGCGAGCACCTCACGATGGAGGTGAAGGGGCGCGACCTCATCGTCGGGATCCCCAAGACCCTCCTGGTCACCGGCGAGGAGATCCGCGAAGCGCTACGCGAGCCGATCATGGCCATCGTGAGCGCCGTGCACACCTGCCTCGAGCAGATTCCGCCCGAGCTGGCCGCCGACATCGTGGACAAGGGCATCGTGGTGTCCGGGGGCGGCGCGCTGCTGCGCGGGCTGGAGGCGCTGCTCCACGATCAGACGGGCCTTCCGATCCGCGTGAGTGACGATCCGCTGACCTGCGTCGTGCGCGGGGCGGGGCGCTTGCTGGACGACGTGAAGCTTCTCTCTCGCGTCGCGCTGCCTTCGTAGCGCGCGCTCCCGATCCGCCGCGAAGGCGGGGCGGGGGACCCCCTCGCCAGAACACGCTGCGTCGCTACCCGCGTCTGCTCTCCAGCGAGCCACGAGACGGAGAGCGTTTCGCTTCACTCTCGCGCAGAAGACACGGTTCCGGCGAGGGGGTCCCCCGCCCCTGCCTTCGCTCGCCTCCACGCGTCCGGGACTGGCGCGTCTCGACTCTCCCTTCGTTGTTCTAGCGGCCGGAGAGGGTCATTTCGGAGACTATCAGGCGGTAGTCGGCGCGGGGGCGGAAGGCTACGCGCTGGCTCGTGCCGTAGACCACTACTTCCTGGAAGAGCTCGAGCCAGGGTTTCTCTTCGTGGAGGATCTGGGTGGCCTCGACGTAGATGGACTGGCGCTTCCTGGCGTCGAGGGAGTAGCGGGCTTGCTCCATCAGCTCGTGGAAGCGCTGGCCGGGCTGGCTGCCCACCCAGTACTTGCCGCCGAAGCCACTCGGATGGAAGAGCCGCCACACGCTGCCGTCCGCGTCGAGCAGGGTGGACTGCGGGTTGATCAGCAGGAGCCCGGCGGGTGGGACCGTCCGGTCATTGTTCATGCGCTGGCGGGCCGCCATCTCCATCATCGCTACCTTGGCGCGGATTCCCACCTTGGCCCACATGTCGGCGATCACCTCGAGCAGGTGCTTGTCGTTCACCATCGTCCCGGTGCCCGCGTGGAGCGTGAGGTCGATGCCGCCCCCGTAACCGGCCTCGGTGAGCAGGGTCTTGGCCCGCGCCGGGTCGTAGGGGTACGGCTTCAGCGCCGCGTTGTAGCCGAAATCGGTGTCGGCCAGGCCGCCGCTGAACGGCTGACCCATGCCCGCGTAGAGGCCCCTGATGATGCCGTTGACGTCGAGGGCGTAGTGCATGGCCTGCCGCACGCGCTTGTCGGCCAGCGGCGGCTGGGTCGCGTGCATCCAGAAGGTGACGGTCCGCGTGGCCGGCGTGGTGAGGACGCGGGTGTTGCGCCCTTCCGCGATGGACTTGATGCGGTCGGGGGGCACGTTGGTCACGATATCGGCCTCGCCCTTCTCGAGGGCGACCAGCCGGGGGAAGTCCTCCGGGATCGCCTTCCACACCACGCGATCGATGGCGGGGGCCCGGCCCTCCCAGCCCCACCAGTCGCGGCTGGCCTCCATGACGAACCGCTCGTCCTTCACCCACTCCACGAAGCGGTAGGCCCCGCTGCCGACCGGGCGGCGCGCTAGCTCCTTCACCCCCTCGTCGGTGGTGAAGCGGACCGGGAGGATCTGCGAGCCCATCTGGGCCATGCGCACCGGGAGCAGCGGATCGGGCTTCTTCGTGACGACGCGGACGGTGGTCGGATTCACCGCCTGAACCGACTCGATGGTGGCGAAGCCCGCGGTCACCACGGTCTTGCCGGGCACCAGGTTCCGCTCGAGCGTGGCCCGCACGTCCTCCGCGGAGAGCGGCGAGCCATCGTGGAACTTCACGCCGGGGCGCAGCGTGAACTCCCAAGTCGTGTCGTCGAGCGCCTTCCAGGAGGTCGCGAGCCCCGGCTGGAGTCGGAGCGCGGTGTCCCACCGGGTGAGCGAGTCGTAGAGGTTGTAGAAGTAGTTGACGGTGAGGACCTGGGTGCTCCGCCCGGGGTCCATGGTGGTGGCCTCCGCGGGCTGGGCGATCGTGATCTGCCTCGGCTGGGCGTGCGCCAGCGCGGCAGGGAGCGTCAGCAGCAACACGACGAGGCAGGCGAAGAGGGGCATCGGTCCTCCTCCTTGAGGGGTCGCGCGGGCCGAGGGTATCGCAGTCGGGCCGGCAATTCTATAATCTCGGGCGAGCCGGATATTCTGCCGTCCACGGGAGGCCGTATGAAGGGCGTGACCCTGCCGACCGAGACCGTCTTCGTGATGGAGAACTCGCCGATCAAGTTCGGGCTGGGCGCCATGGACGAGATCGGCTTCGACGCCAGCCGCCTCGGCATCCGCAAGGCCCTGGTCTTCACCGACCGTCACATCGCGGAGCTGGGGCTGCCCGAGCGGGTGCGCGCGCTCCTGGAGGAGCAGGGCGTGAAGGCCGACGTCTGGGACGGCGTCGAGGTCGAGCCGACCGATCGGTCCATGGAGGAAGCCGGCGAGTACGCCCGCAGCAAGGAGTTCGACGGGCTGATCGCGGTCGGCGGCGGCAGCACCATCGACACCTGCAAGGCGGCCAACCTCCTCACCTGCTATCCGGCGCCGCTTCTCGACTACATCAACAAGCCGGTGGGCAAGGGGGTGCTCGTTCCCGGTCCGGTGCGCCCGCTCATCGCGGTGCCCACGACCGCGGGCACCGGCAGCGAGACCACCGCCGTCGCGGTCACTCACGTGGTGGACCAGAACGTGAAGGCCGGCGTGTCCCATCGCCTGCTCCGGCCCGCGCTCGGCGTGGTGGATCCTCTCAATACCCTCACCGTCCCGCCCGAGGTGACGGCCGCGGCCGGCGCCGACATCCTCACCCACGCCATCGAGTCCTACACCACCCGCCCCTACAACGCCCGCGCCAAGCACCACCCGCCGGATCGCCCCGCCTACATCGGGGCCAATCCCGCGAGTGATATCTGGTGCGAGAAGGCGATGGAGTACGCGGCGCGCTACCTGCGCCGCGCGGTGCTCAACGGCCTGGACGTCGAGGCGCGCGTGCACCTGGCCCTCGCCGCCAACTATGCGGGCATCGGCTTCGGCAACGCGGGCGTTCACATCCCCCACGCGGTGGCGTACCCGATCGCGGGGCTGGTGCGCGACTACATCCCGAGCGGTTACCGCACGCGCCACCCGCTGGTGCCACACGGGATGTCGGTCATCCTCACCGCGCCCGCCGCCTTCCGCTTCACCTACGCGACGGCGCCGGAGCGTCACCTGCGCGCGGCCGAGCTGCTGGGCGTGCCGGTGGCCGATCTGAGCGCGGCCGAGCGGCGCGAGGCGCTCCCGGGGGCGCTCCTCTCGCTGATGCGCGACATCGGCATCCCGAATGGCCTCACCGCCATCGGCTATACCGAGCGCGACCTCCCGGCCCTCATCGAGGGCACGCTGCGCCAGCCGCGCCTGTTGTCGGGCGCCCCGCGCCCGGTGGGCGCGACCGAGCTGGATCTGATCCTGAGAGACTCGATGCAGTACTGGTAGGGCGACGCCCTACAGTTGGCCGGAGTCGCCCCAGTCGTCGAGCAACGCGCGGTAGGCGGGGTCGTCATAGCGGTCCAGGCGGAAGGCGGGCGCGTAGTGGGGCAGCGGACGCTCCGCGATGTAGTCCGCGAGCAGATCGGCGGCGCCGTTCGATGACATCAGGCCGTAGCCGGAGAGACCGGCCAGGATGTACGCGCCCTCCACGGGCAGCGGCCCGGACAGGAAGCGGTTCTCCCGCGTCTTGGTGTAGTAGCCACCGTCCACGAAGCACTTCGGCAGGCGCGACAGATACGCGGTGAGGCCCGGAAGCAGGCGGCTCAGTCCCCGCAGCACGATCTCGGCGTGGGCCGGATCGAACTCCACCGGGAAGCGCGGCTCAACCGGATCCGTCTCGTAGGTCCACACGCCGAGCATCACCGGGCTGTCTCCCCCGCCCTCTGGCCGCCCGTGCACACCGGCCGGCAATTCGTCCAGCAGATGGCGCAGCTCGTCGGACTGGGCGAGCTCCGCGCGCTCTTCCGCCGACCACGGCAGCCGGACCGGGTCGGTCCAGATCATCATCGGCGCGTGCCGCGGCACCACCCCCAGCGTGTCGTTGAAGGCGACCTTCGAGTGGCGCTCACAGAACACGGGCAGATCGACCCCGAGGAGACGCCCGACGTCCTTGACGAAGGGGCCGGCCGCGTTGACGAAGCGGGGCGTCGCGATGATGCGCGTGTTCTCGCGGCCGATCACCTTCACCGCGGAGATGCGCCCACCCTGCGTCTCCACGCGCTCCACGCGCCCCTCGATCAGGCGCACGCCTTTTTCCCGCGCCCGCTCGAGCAGGTACATGCCGAGCTGCTGACCGCTGAACCAGCCACAGCGCCGCGCGTGCAGCAGGGCCACCGTCTCCTCGGTGAGGTACGGAAAGTGCCGCCGGATCAGACCGCGGTCGGTGATGACGTCGGTGCCCACCGGCTGGCCCTCGTAGCCGTCGGCGAGCGCCGGACGATAGTCGTCGCCGGGGGAGCGGTGCAGGCGCACCGGCCCCGCCCCCAGCGCGGCGGCCTCCTCGGCCGCCCGCACGTAGCGCGTCACCTGCTCGGGCTGGGCGGTGGCGAAGAGGTAGCCGCGGCGATTCATGCGAAAGACGTTGCCGCTCTCGCGCGCCAGCTCCTCCAGCAGGTCGATGCTGCGGTTCATCACGGCCACCATGGCGTCGCCCGGCCCCGGCCACCAGTTGCGGTAGCACTCGGCCGACTTGTCGCTCGTGAGCGTGAGCGGCGACCGCTCGTCCACCAGCACCACCGAGTCGATGCCGCGTCTGACTGTTAGGTGATACGCGGCGGCTATTCCGCCGATACCGGCCCCGCAGATGACGACCTCCGCCGTGCTCTCGCTCATGGTTTCAAGACTTTACCACGCTGCCTCCTGGTGGACACTGTCAGCCTCACGACGCCTCTTCGACGGCCGGGCGGGCGGTGACGGTCCGGTAAGTAGCCAGGAACGCTGCGTTGCCTTCACGGCACGTCCGTTGCTCAAGGCCCGACCATGGTCGCCACCCGACAGAACGACCGGCGCCGCCACCCCCGCTCCGACGTCTCCTGGCTCGTCGTCGTGGAGGCCGGGAAGCGTCGCTTCCTGCTCCAGACGGTAGACATCTCCGCCCGCGGGGCCAAGGTGAGGCCGAAGGAGCGGCTCGACATCGGAACGCCGGCTCAGCTCCGGTTCCGCCCGCCCGACGGCTCGCCGTTCAACGTCCCGGCCCTGGTCTGGCGCGCGGACTCTGACGGGCTCGCCTTCCTCTTCATGGGGGACATCCAGGACCGCCTGCGCCGCTTCGGTCGCCTGCTCGCGAGCTGATCCGCGCCGACTACTTCCGGAACCAGTCCCGGACCCGATCCCACCAGCGCCCGACCTGCTCCGCCACGCCCCCGTGCTCCTCGCAGGTCAGGGGCTCGGTGCCGGCCAGAAACACCTCGGTGCCCACGAGAGGGCAAAACAGCGTGGCCCGGCGGCCCGTGGTGACGTCCACCTTCACGCGCGTGACGCCGGCCGGCTCGGTGAACGCGCCACCCGGATACACTTCGAGGGCCTGCCGCATGAAGTCGGACCAGATGGGGAGCGCGCCCTCGGACCCCGACAGCCCCGCCGGCGTGCCATCGTCGAAGCCCACCCAGACCAGGGTGAGCAGGTTCGACGAGTAGCCCGCGAACCACGCGTCGCGGCCCTCGTTCGTCGTCCCGGTCTTACCGGCGACGGCACCGGGCACGCCGAGCGCGCGGGCCGCCGCGCCGGTGCCCGCGTTGATCACGCCCTCGAGTAGCGAGGTGACCAGGTAGGCTTCGGCGGCCCCGATGACGGGACGCGACTCGCGGTCCACGCTCCACAGGGCCCGGCCGGTCTCGTCCGTGACCGTGTCAACCACGCCGCCCGCGGGCGCGAGGCCGCCGTTGGCCAGCGGCAGGTAGGCCCGCGCGAGCTGCAGCGGCGTGATCTCGAAGACGCCCAGGGCGAGCGCGGGCACTGGCTTGAGGCTCCCCTCCACGCCGAGCGCCCGCGCCGTCTCGATGATGGCGGGCAGGCCCACCGACTGCGCGAGCCGCACGGTGGCGGTGTTCAGCGAGCCCTGCAGCGCCTGACGGACCGTCACCGGCCCCTGGTATCGATCGTCGTAGTTCTTGGGGCTCCAGGGCTTGCCGTCGACCATTACCGTGATCGGCGCGTCCTCGATCAGCGAGGCAGCCGTGAACAGCGGCGCGTTCTGGCGCGGAGTGAGGGCCGCCAGATACACGAAGGGCTTGAAGGCGGAGCCGGGCTGGCGCCGGGCGAGGATCGCGCGGTTGAACTGGCTGGTGCGATAGTCCCGGCCGCCGACGAGGGCCCGCACCTGGCCGGTGGCCGGATCGAGGACGATGAGCGCGGCCTGCAGGCGCTCCTCGGGGTTCTTCCGGCGCAGGCGGGGCCGGCTGGTCTCGAGGCGGTCGATGCCCTTCACCACCGCGGCCTCGGCGAACCGCTGGAGCACGGGATCGAGGGTGGTGTAGACCCGCGTTCCGTGCTGGTCACCCAGGTCGAGCTCGGTCGCGCGCTCGAGCTCGGCCCGGACGTGGTCGACGAAGTAGGGCGCCACCAGCCCGTTGGCCGGCGTCGCGCGCACGCGCACGGGCTCGCGGCGCGCCCGCTGATAGTCGGCCTCCGAGATCTTGCGGAGGGAGCGCAGGCGCGCCAGGACCACGTCGCGCCGCTCGCGCGCCCGCTCGGGATTGCTGGCCGGCGAATAGCTGTTGGGCCCGCGGATCATGCCCGCCAGCAGCGCCGCCTCCGGCAGCGTCAGCTGGTGCACCTCCTTGCCGAAGTACGCGCGGGCCGCCGCCCCCACCCCGCGGACGGACGAGCCGCCCCACTGGCCGAGGTAGATCTCGTTGAGGTACGCCTCCAGGATCTGATCCTTCGTGTACCGCCACTCGATCGCGGTGGAGAGCAGCGCCTCGTTGATCTTGCGGCTCAGCGTGCGCTCGGGAGTGAGCAGCCGGCTCTTGACCAGCTGCTGGGTGATGGTGCTGCCTCCCTCGACCACCCGGCCCCTCCGCGCGTTGGTCCAGAGCGCGCGGAGCACCCCACGCGGGTCCACGCCCCCGTGCTCGTAGAAGCGCTCGTCCTCGGTGGCGAGGACGGCGGTGCGGAGCACCGCGGGCACGTCAGGCAGGCGCACCGGGCGGATGTTCTCTCCCATGCCGGCCCCGGCGCTTGCCAGCATCTCGGGGGGCAGTGCCACCGTCTGGAGCTCGGCTCCACCCTGGCGGAGGCTCGTGATCCGGCCGTCGGAGACGGTCAGGGCGAGGCGGCCCGCTCCCGCGCCACCGACGGGGATGTCCCACGCCCCGTCCGACCGCGAGAACTGGCCGGGGCCGGTGGACGACCGTGCCTCGCGGTAGCCGAGGCGGCTCAGCACGCCGGCGAGGTCGAGCGCGCCCACGTGGACGCCCGGGCGGAGAACAAGAGGAGCCGCGTAGAGCGTGGTCGAGCGGCGCGCCTCGACCCGCTCGAACCGCGCCAGCCCGCGCGCCGAATAGATCGCGAGCCCGCCCCCCACCACCAGGACCGCGGCTACCAGCGCTCCCGCGAGGACGGTCCAGCGGCGCGGGCCTCGGCCTCGACCCCACCGGCGCTCGGACATCATGCGGCCGCGCTCACGCTCGCGATCGGATCAGGATTAAGATCCGGCGTCCCTCCGTAGCGTGACCATCACCAGCCGCGCGATTGCCGGATCGTCGGACAGCTCGACGACGACGAAGTCGCCGACCCGAACGTCCCCGAGCGAGATGCTGCTGTTCCGGAAGGTGTCCTTGAGCTCTCGGCTCGACTGGTTGCGCTGGGACAGCACCACCGCCGCCTCGCGCGGCACCAGCACGCGCAGGGCCCGGCGCTCCGCATTCGCGCCGAGCTCGTCGACCGTGAGGGTTCGGGCCTGTGCGTCCACCGCCAGCACCGTGCCGGCACGCCGTTCACCCGCCGTCACCGCGCTCGCGATGGCCGCGACGAGGATCGGCACGAGCAGGGCCGTCCGCAGGTCCGGCCAGCGCGCCGCGAGTCGCTCCACGCTCATGAGCGCGGGGAGGCCGGCGCGGCGAACTCGGCCGCCTTCATCTTCCGGACGAGCTCGGCATACGAGGAGGTCTGGATGATCTTCTCGAACTGGGTCCGGTAGTTGTTGATCAAGCTCACTCCCTCGACCGATACATCGTACACGAGCCACCGGCCACCGCGCTGCTGCATCCGATAGTCCACCGGGATCTCCGTCCCCTGCTTGGTGACGAACCGGGTCCGCACGGTGGCGAGCCCGCCGTCGATCGCCTCCCCCGCGTAGGCGATCCGCTCGCCGCTGTAACGCTCGATCTTCGAGATGTAGGCCCGCTCGATCAGATCGGTGAACAACGAGGTGAACTCCTGGCGATCCTTCTCGGCGAGGGCCTGCCAGTGCCGGCCGAGGGCCCGCTTCGCCGTCTCGCCGAAATCGAAGACCACCTCGGCCTCCTTGCGGATGGCCGCGCGTCGTTCCTTCGCCTTGGCGTCCTGCTTGAGCGCGGGGTCCTCCAGCACCTTGACGATCTGCTCCACGGAGACCTTGAGCTGATCGGTCGGAGCGCCGGCGTCGGCCGAAGCCGGCGCACCGACCCAGAGCCCGGCCAGCACGACCGCAACCAAGCGGGCGACGAACCCGGTGCTCATGACTCAGGCCGCATGGCTGAACACAGCCGGATCCACCGCAATGCGATCCTCGATGTGGAAGTCGGGCCGGTTCCGGGCCATCTCCCGTCTGGCCAAGTCCAACGCCGCCTCGCGCAGCTCGGGCCGCGGCACCGCGCCCCGGATCTCGAGCGTGAGCGGCGTCCCGCTCCAGAGCGGGACGTGCGCGGTCGGGGTCAGGGGCAGCCCCGACAGCGTCGAGTCCATCAGGAGCGCGTCGGAGATCCTCGCCTGGGCCGCCACCGCCTCCTCCTCACGCTTGCGCTTGAGGTCGTAGAGCTTGATGGCGATCCCGAGCAGGACGACCAGGGCCAGCATCGCAACGACGACGATGATTTCCATGGTGGTCACCTCCATGGGGCCGGGAAGGTGCATCGCACATGCCAGTCATCGGTGGCCGGCGCGGCAGCCAAGTTGCCACCCCGTAAGCCATCGAGGCCGGATGAACCTGTTCGACAGAGTAGGAATTTCCTGTCCGATCGTGTAAAGCTTTCCAGGCGCGCGACGCGTCATTCCCCAGCTCGCAAGGTCGCCTCGTATGCCGACTCCCCCGCGAGCACGTCCCGCGCGACGGCACCCAACGGCTGCCGCGAGTCCATGGCCTGCCGTCGCAGCCAGTGAAACGCCTGCTCCTCGCTGAGCCGGCGATCGCTCATCAGCTTGCCCTTGGCCTGATCGACGATCGGGCGGTCCGCACGCGCCCGTTGCAACCGTCGGAAGTCTCGAAAAGGCGCGAGGGCGACATCGAGGGTGGGCGCCACCTCGGCCGCTCGAAGCGGCTTGAGCATGAAGCCCATCACGCCGGCGCGATTGGCCTGCTTCACCACAGTGGAGCCGGTATCCCGGGTCAGGAGCACCGCGGGGCAGTCGATCGTCGCAGTGATCCGCGGCATGAGCGCGGGCTCGTGCCGGCCCCAGAGGTTTGGAGCCAGGATCACGACGTCGGGCCGAGTCTGGCGTATCAGGGCAAGCGCGTCGAGACGAAGCGGCGCCTCGAGAGCTACTGTTCCGCCGGCATCCTCGACGGCGGAGCGCAGCACCGCGCGCGAGGCGACATCGCTCTCGAGAACCGCCACGCGCCATCGCGGCGAACCATTCCTAGACATCCCGCCGATCGCTCGCATGGACACCTCCTGGGAGCTGCCATGTCGCAACCTGCGTGCCAACGACCACGGGGCCTGCCTGCCCCCGTCCGGGTAAGAATTCGCGGCGCCCGACGGGAAGGTTCTACTCGCCATCATGTGAGCGGCCCCGGCGGAACGAGCCCATCTCGCCTCGAACCCGCAACCGGGCTGCAGCATGCCAGGTGGCACGTGACTTGCTGTCGTTGTCCCATCATGCTCAGACTCAAGGGTGAACGCGACGACGACGTCCAGCACGAGCAGGACGGAGTGGACCATCGCGAGCGGCTCCCAATCGACGAGCTGACCGCCGCCGACGCGTTTCCGACCGACCCGCGGCGCCGCGACGGACGCCAGTTCGGGGAGGGAGAGGAGTATGACGGAGAGGACCCGGCGAGCATCCTGCCGCTCCGCGGACTGGCAATCGCGGCCGCGACCTTCGTGCCGACGTTCTTGGCGGTCTTCTTCGGCCTTCCCTATCTGCTGAGCTCCGCGACCACGCTCCTCACCCCGGGGGCTCCAAGCCCGAGCCCGCCGGTCGCCGCAACCGCACCGCTCCGCTCCGAGGTCGGCCCGGACGTGCCCGCGTCGCTGTCCGAGGCGCTGGGACGCGACTCGGTGGACGGGGGGAGCGCTCCGCCCGTGATCACCCCGCGGGTGCCCGATGAGGCGCCACCGCGCGAGTCGCCCGAACGAAGTTCACGTGTCGAGCCGACCACGCCGCGCGGGCCGGAGCCGGCCGCGGTCGCTCCGACCCCCGAGCCGGCTCCGCGGCCCACCTTGCCTCCGGTGCAGTCACGACCTCCGGAGCCCGCGCGTCCGCCGGTGGCGCGCTCGGCCCCGGAGCCACGCCCGACCGTCGAGGCCTCCAAGCCGGGTGAGTGGACCCCTGCGGCCGCGTTCGCGGACCGCGAGGCAGCGGGGCGGCTAGCCAGTAGCATTCAGAACAAGGGCTATCCCGTCGAGGTTCGACAGGACGGCTCCTCGTCACGCCCCTGGGTCGTCTGGATCGGCGCGCAGCCGACCGGGGCGCGCCGCCGCTAAGGCGTCACCGCGTCGCGGCCCCGGCCTGCTGCAGCTCCCGCCAGCGGCGCGCCTTGTTGTGCAGCGTCTTCGGCGTGGTCCCCAGGATCTCGGCGGCGCGCGTCTTGTTGTTGTTCACCGACTGTAGCGTTCTGAGGATCAGCTCCCGCTCGCCATCGTCCAGGGTCGTACCCACCGGCAGCACGACCACGCTGGCGCGGTCGGGGGCCGGGGTACCGAGCGGCGCCACGGGCAGGCAGTCCGGCTTGATCACACCGTCCTCACAGGAGACCACCGCGCGTTCGATCACGTTGCGCAGCTCGCGCACGTTGCCCGGCCAGGAATGCTCGGCCAGGACCTTCAACGCCGTCTCGCCCAGTCCCCGCACCTGCCGGGCGTACTTGTCGTTGAACTCGGCGATGAACGCATCCGCAAGGAGCGAGATGTCTTCGACCCGTCGTCGCAGTGCGGGGAGCGGGATCGTCAGCACGTTGACCCGGTAGTAGAGATCCTCGCGGAACGCCCCGTCCTGGACCGCCTTGACCACGTCCTTGTTGGTCGCGGTGATGACCCGCACGTCCACCTGGATCTCTTCGTGGCCGCCGACGCGCCGGACCTGGCCGTCCTGGAGCACTCTCAGGTACTTCGCCTGCAGGTTCGAGCTCATCTCGGCAATCTCATCGAGGAAGATCGTGCCGCCATCGGCCAGCTCGAAATAGCCGGGGCGCCGCGCCATCGCGCCCGTGAAGGCCCCCTTCTCGTGGCCGAACAGCTCGCTCTCCAGCAGCGTCTCCGGGATGGCCGAGCAGTTGACCGCGATGAACGGCCCCTTGGCCCGCGGCGACATCTGGTGGATGGTGCGCGCCACCAGCTCCTTGCCGGTCCCGGTCTCGCCCAGGACGAGCACCGGCGCCGGGCTCGGCGCGGCCATCTCGATCAGGCGGTAGACCTCCTGCATCGCCGGACTCACGCCCAGCAGCGTGCCCAGGCCCCGACTCTCCCTGAGCTGCCGGCGCAGCACCGTGACCTCACGATTGACCTGGACCTTCTCGACCGCCTTTTCCACCAGGACCCTGAGTCTCCGCGGGTCCACCGGCTTGGTCATGTAGTCGTAGGCGCCCTCACGCATCGCGGACACCGCGGTCTCGATGGAGCCGTGCCCGGTCAGGAGGATGACCGCGGCCTCCGGCACCGCCGCGGCCAGGGGCTTAAGCAGTCCGATGCCGTCGATCACCGGCATGACCATGTCGGCGATCACGATCGACGGACGGAAGACCGGGGCGCGCTCGAGCGCGTCCTTGCCGTCGACGGCCTCCTGCACCTCGTACCCCCACATGCTCAACAGGGCCGCCAGGCCGCTACGGCCGGACTCGTCATCGTCCGCGATCAAGATGCGATTCTTCATGGTCTTCCCCTTTCGGGTTAGCTGGCGTGGTCTCCAGAATGAGAACGAAAACGACTACCCGCCGCCCCTGTGCAAGCCATATGCCCCAGAAATTCCTGGCGACACACCCCCGGGCGGCCAGCCGAAGCCGGACCATCCTGGTAGGTACTTACGCGGAGATAGCTCGGAGATCGGCTTAGCAGCCCGAGGCGATTTCGGACCGTGGAAGGGAAGATCTTACCATGTAATTATGTTCAGGCCTGCCGGGTGAGATCGATCAGGGCCAGGCCCGTGGCCGGATCGGTCTTCCGGCGCAGCGTCGCGGGAGACTCCACCAGGATGACCTCGAGGGTCGGATCCACACGGGCCCCCAGCAGGTGGCCGCCCAGGGCGCTGGCGTCGGAGCGTCCGACCACTACGTGGGCATGCACCCGCGGCTCGCCCTGGTCGAGCGCGATGTTGCCGATCAGCGACACCACCTCGACCTGCTCCCGGATGACCCGGCGTGTGTAGTCGCGCCGGGCCCCGTCGAAGAAGCCGAGGGTCACCGCCGAGAATGCCCCGATCCCGGTCAGCGAAGCCGCGGACAGATCAAAGCGCGTGGCGACCGCGGTCAAGGCCTCTACCGGATCGTCGCCGCGATCGCACACGAGCACGAAGGCGCGCCGGCCGTCCACCCCGTCGAGCTGTTGGATCTTCACGTCACGCTCCCTATCAGGCCCGCTCGGCGACGGCCCCTTTGTCGCGCTTTCGCAGGCCCACCAGACAGGCCACCAGTACGCCGGTCATGGCGGTCAACAAGCCGAGCTCGATCATCGCGTAGCGAAAGGCAGGCTCGCCCTGCTCCATGAGGGTGGCGAACTCCGCGGTGAGCACGAGGATCCGCCGCACCGTGGCGATCAGAGCCACCAACACGAAGGGTTCGGGTATCAACACGTGCTCGCGGAACGACACCTGTACCGTGTAGAGGATCTCGATGATCATGAGGATGAGCAAGAGCTGGTCCAGCACCGAGATGATGCCGGTGCCGATTTCGCCCGCCATCAGAGTGCGCGCGAAGAACAGCGCCGCGTGGACGAGCAGCACCACGCCGGCCAGGGCCAACATCACGCCGAGGCCCACATAGAGCGCGTCCTCGACCTGCGTGAAGGTCTGCGCGATGCGCTCACGTACCGGCGGACGCGGTCGGCCCGATGGGCTCATGGCCACCGCGTGGCGAGCGACACGGGCTCCGCGCCGCTCACAAACGGCCGGCCGGGGCGAGGCGTGGCGCGCTCAGGAGTGCCACCAACCGCACGCGGCAGAGTGTCCATGTGAGATGCCTCCCTGACGAGCATCGGCAATCCGCGTGCCAGCGGGATGAGCTGCGACGCGGTTCGGCTAATGGCTGAAAGAGCGATGACCGGCCGGGGACGTCCGCCCCGGGCGCGCGCCCGGAAACGGTAAACCTTACTGGAGGGCTCGGTAATCGCGACGCGCCGCCGCGCGGTGGGGGAGCTTCCTTTCTGGCGCGTTCTCCGCGTGGTACCGTGAGGGCGTTCGGCTGGCGTCGACATTGCTCTCCTGGAGGCGCGGATCATGACGGACATGTGGGGCGATCTCGTGTGGGCCGCTCTCGCCGATCTCAAGACGAGGCTCATCATCGTGCTCCCGGGAGTTCTCGCGATGCTCACCCTCGCTGCCGTCGGGCTGGCCGGCGCGTGGATCGGCGCGCGCCTGACCCGGCGGCTGGCGCAGGCGGTGGCCTTCGACCGGCGTGCGGAAACCTGGGGCATCGTGGCCGCCCTCAATCGCGCGGGCGTGCGAAAGCCGCCCTCGCAGGTGCTGGGGCTCATCGTCTTCTGGAGCGTCCTCGTGCTGTTCCTCCCGGTGGCCATCGACGCCCTCGCGATCCCGGGCACCGTCCGGCTCACCGAGTTCGTCTTCTCCTGGGTGCCGCGCGTCATGGGCGCCGCCCTCATCCTGCTCGTCGGCTGGCTCGTGGCGAACTTCCTCGGGGAAGGCGCCCTCATCGCCGCGGTCAACGCCCGCGTGCCGGAGGCGCGACTGCTGGCCCGCGCGATCCGCTGGGGCGTACTGCTCTTCGCGAGCGCTACCGCCATCACGCATCTGGGCATCGGGAAGGAGATGGTGCTGGTGGCCTTCGGCATCACCTTCGGCGGGCTGATCTTCGCCTGGCCCTCGCCTTCGGGCTCGGCGGCCGCGGGCTCGCCCGGCAGATCCTCGAGCGGTACCTGCGCCGCGAGCCGCACCCGTGTGAGACCCTGACACATCTCTAGCCCGGATGATCGACGCCGGCGTGCTCTTCCAGCAGGCGGTAACGGCGCTCCGCCACACGCGCCGGGCGACCTATCGCCTGCAGCTCGGGGGCGCGCTCCGTTTCGACGACGTTGCGGCCCTCGGCCCGTACCTGGAGGCGCTCGGGATCAGCGACGTCTACCTGTCGCCGTGCTTCCGCTGCGGGCCGGGCAGCTCGCACGGCTACGACGTCACCGACCACAACGCCTTCAATCCCGAGCTCGGCTCCGCGGCCAGCTTCGACCGCATGGCTGCCGAGCTGGCCGCGCGCGGGCTCGGTCTGGTCCTCGACGTGGTGCCGAATCACATGGGCATCGCCGGGGACGCCAATGCCTCGTGGCTCGACGTCCTCGAGAACGGGCCCGCCTCTCCGCGCGCGGGCTTCTTCGACATCGACTGGAAGCCGTTCAAGCCCGAGCTACACGAGCGCGTGCTCCTGCCGATCCTGCCCGACCAGTACGGCCGGGTGCTCGAGTCGCAGCAGCTCCAGCTCGAGTTCTCGGATGGCGCCTTTCATCTCCGGTACGCGGGGGCACGCCTGCCCATCGCCCCCGACTCGTTCTCCCAGGTGCTGACCGATGGCCTCGACGCACTCGCGCGACGTGTGGGCGGAGAGGACCCCGGGCTCCAGGAGTTGCGAAGCATCCTCACCGCGCTGGAGCACCTCCCCGGGCGCGCCGAGACCGATCCGGCCCGGGTCGAGGAGCGGCTGCGCGAGAAGGAGATCGTCAAGCGCCGCCTCGGAGCCCTCGTCAAGGAATCCCCCGAGGTCCGCGAGCACATCGAGGAGAGTGTGCGCCGCTTCAACGGCACCCCCGGGGAGCCGGCGGCCTTCGACGCCCTCGACCGTCTCCTCTCCGCCCAGACCTATCGACTGGCCGACTGGCGCGTGGCGGGGGACGAGGTCAACTACCGCCGCTTCTTCGACGTGAGCCACCTGGCCGCCATCCGCATGGAGCGGCGCGAGGTCTTCGACGCCACCCACGAGCTGGTCCTGCGCCTGATCGGGGAAGGCAAGGTCACCGGGCTGCGCATCGACCACCCGGACGGCCTCTACGCCCCCGGCGAGTATTTCCGCCGGCTTCAGGAAGGCGCCCTCGTGGCGACCGCGGGGCGTCTCCTGCCCACCCTCGGGGCAAGCGAGGCGGCGGCGCTCGGCGCGCTCTACCGCGCCCGCGCCCTGGACCACGCGGCCCCGATCGAGGCCCGCCCGCTCTGGATCGCGGCTGAGAAGATCCTGGGCCCGGGTGAGCCCTTGCCCGAGTGGTGGACGGTGGCCGGAACGACCGGCTACGACTTCCTCGCCTCGGTCAACGGCCTCTTCGTGGACCGGGGAACATCTCGACAGATGAGCGCGCTCTACGCTCGCTTCGTCGGCGGCGCCGCGCCCATGTCCGACTACACCTACGGGGCCAAGCGGCTCATCATGCAGGTCTCGATGGCGAGCGAGGTCAACCAGCTCGGCCACCACCTCGACCGCATGTCCGAGCGCAACCGGGTCACGCGGGACTTCACGCTCGCGAGCCTCGTCCGCGCGATCCGCGAGGTGGTGGCCGGCTTCTCCGTCTACCGCACCTACGTGGGCGACAACGGGTCCGATCCGAGCTCGCGCGACCGCGCCTACATCGAGGAGGCGGTGGCGGAGGCCAAGCGCCGGAACCCGACCGTGAACGTGTCGATCTTCGATTTCGTTCGGGACGTGCTCCTGCTCCGGGGCCCGAGCCATCGCGATCCCGACGAGCTGGCCGCGCGCCGGCACTTCGCCATGCGCTTCCAGCAGACGACCGGCCCCGTGACCGCCAAGGGCGTCGAGGACACCGCCTTCTACGTCTACAACCGCCTGGTCTCGCTCAACGAGGTGGGCGGCGACCCCGCGCGCTACGGCGAGCCCGTCTCCGCCTTCCACGACAAGAACGCTCTCCGCCTCGAGCGCTGGCCCGAGTCCATGCTGGCGACCGCCACCCACGACACCAAGCGCGGCGAGGACGTGCGGGCGCGCATCAACGTGCTCTCGGAGGTGCCGGCCACCTGGGCCGCCCAGGTACGGACCTGGCGCGGCATCGCCCGACGCCTCAAGTCCCAGGTGGACGGCCGCGCCGCGCCCGACCCCAACGACGAGTACCTGCTGTACCAGAGCCTGGTCGGCGCGTGGCCGGCTCGCGACGAGGACGAGACGCTTTCCGCGCTCACCGGCCGGCTGGTCGCCTACATGGAGAAGGCCACCAGGGAGGCCAAGCGCCACACGAGCTGGGTTAATCCCAACGGGGTCTACGACGGAGCTGTGCGCGACTTCGTTCGAGGGTTGCTGGCGCCGGACGGGCCGTTCCTGCCTGCCTTCCTGCCTTTCCAGCGGCTGGTGGCCGCGCACGGGGCCATGAACTCCCTGGCCCAGACCCTGCTTAAGATCACCGCGCCCGGCGTCCCCGACTTCTATCAGGGCACGGAGCTGTGGGACCTCTCGCTCGTGGATCCGGACAACCGCCGGCCCGTCGACTTCGCCGGGCGCCGGGCCCTCCTGCGGGCGCTCCGCGCCCGCATCGGAACCGGCGACGGGAACCTCGCCGAGCTGTGCGCAGAGCTCCTCGCGAGCTGGAGCGATGGGCGCGTGAAGCTCTACCTCACGCATCGCGCCCTCACCCTCCGCCAGGAGAACCCCCGCCTGTGGGGCGTCGGGGCCTACCGTGCGCTCGCCCCCGGCGGCGAGCACGCGGACCACGTGGTGGCCCTGGGGAGGCTCGACGGGCCCGATGCGGCGATCGTCGCGGTGCCACGCCTCACGGCGCGGCTGGCCGGTCTCACCGGCCGGTTCCCCCAGGGCGAGGCCCCCTGGGAGCATACCTGGATCGCACTCGACGAGGACCTGGCCGGTGTCTACCGCGACCGCTTCACCGGGTGCACCCTGACGACCGAGCGCCGCGACGGCTTGGTGGTGCTGGCCTGCCCGACCCTGTTCGGGCACTTCCCGGTGGCGCTGGTCACGCGGGAGGGCTCCGCGCCGTGAGCGACCGGCCCGCCGCCCGGCGCGCCCACCGCATGCCCTTCGGGGCCGAGGTCCGCGAGGACGGGACCACGCGCTTCCGCCTCTGGGCACCGGGCGCGCAGCGGGTCGAGCTGTGGCTCGAAGAGCCGGGCCGCGCCGTCGCCATGCCGCGCGACGCGGGCGGGTGGGCCGAATATGTGACGAGTGAGGCGCCTGCGGGCACGCGATACCGCTATCGCATCGACGGCGAGATGCTCGTGCCCGACCCCGCCGCGCGCTTTCAGCCGGGCGACGTGCACGGCCCGAGCGAGGTCATCGATCCTCTCGCCTACGCCTGGGCCGACACCGCGTGGCCGGGCCTGCCCCCGGGGCGCCTGGTCTTCTACGAGCTGCACACGGGCACCTTCGCTGCGGCGGGCACCTTCAAGGCGGTGGCCGAGCGGCTCGACCATCTAGAATCCCTCGGTGTCACCGCGGTGGAGCTCTTGCCGGTGGCCGACTTCCCCGGCCGCTGGGGGTGGGGCTACGACGGCGCGCTGCTCTTCGCTCCGGAGTCGACCTACGGCCGGCCCGAGGACTTGAAGGCGCTCGTGGACGCCTGCCACGCGCGGGGGCTCGCCGTCTTCCTGGACGTCGTCTACAACCACTTCGGCCCCGAGGGCAACTACCTCCATCGCTACGCGCCGGACTTCTTCAGCGCCCGCCATCGGACGCTCTGGGGCGACGGGATCAACTACGACGGGCCCGGCTCGGCGATCGTGCGCGCGTTCATGATCCACAACGCGCTGTACTGGCTCGAGGAGTTCCATCTGGACGGCCTGCGGCTCGACGCGGTCAATGCCATCGTGGACGGGTCGGCGACGCACCTGCTGGTGGAGCTGGGCCGGGCGGTGGCCGACGGTCCCGGCCGCGAGCGCCGGGTGCATCTGGTCCTCGAAAACGGGGCCAATCAGGCACGCTATCTCGCGCGGGAGGAGGGGCGCCGCCCTCTCTACCAGGCGCAATGGAACGACGACATGCACCACGCACTCCACGTGCTGCTGACCGGCGAGGCCGGCGGCTACTACGAGGACTACCAGCCATCGCTGCCGCATCTGGGGCGGTGCCTCACCGAGGGCTTCGCCTACCAGGGCGACCGCTCACGCTACCGCGATGGCGCGCGCGGCGAGCCGAGCGCGGACCTCCCCCCGACCGCCTTCGTGGGCTTCCTCCAGAACCACGACCAGATCGGCAATCGCGCCCTCGGCGAGCGCATCACCACCCTCGCCACGCCCGAGGCTGTGCGCGCGGCCACCGCGGTGCTCCTGCTGTCGCCCGCCCTGCCGCTCCTGTTCATGGGCGAGGAGTGGGCCGCTCCCGAGCCCTTCCTCTTCTTCAGCGACCTCGGCCCGGACCTGGCGCCCCTCGTGGCCGAAGGCCGGCGCCGCGAGTTCGCGCGCTTCCCGGAGTTCGCGGGCGCGGCGCAGCGAGCGCGCATCCCCGATCCACAGGCGCCGGCCACACGCGAGCGGTCGGTGCTGGACTGGAGGCGGAAGGACGACGGCCCGCACAAGGAGTGGCTCGCGCTCTACCGCGAGCTGCTCCGGCTCCGCGCCGAGGCGATCGTGCCGCTCCTGGCCGGAGAGCCGCGGCCCATCACGGCCTGGAAGGCGCTGGGCGACACCGCGCTCGAGGTCTCCTGGGCCTTCCCGGCGGGGACGCTGCGACTCGTGGCCAATCTGGGCGCGGCCGCGGTCCGGCATGCAGGCCCGGGAGCCGACTGGGGACGGCGTCTCTACGCGCTCAACGTGCCCGCGCCCACCTGGTCAGAGCTATCGCCCTGGAGCGTCGGGTTCTATTTGGCGGGGGCGCGCCCGTGAAGCTCGATCGCCTGCTGGTATACCTCGAGCGTGCGATCCGCGATGCGGTCCCAGGAGAAATGTGCCTCGACGCGGCGGCGCCCCGCCTCGCCCATGCGGGCGGCGCCCGCGGGATCGTCCAGCACCCGCCGGAGTGCGGCGGCGAGCGCGGCGGGATCACCCGGCTGCACCAGCAGGCCGGTCTCGCCGTCCACGACCACCTCGGGGATGCCGCCGACCCGGCTCGCCACCACCGGGGTCCCGCAGGCCATGGCCTCCAGGTTGATCAGGCCGAAGGGCTCGTAGATGGAGGGGCACACGAACACGGCGGCGTGACTGTAGAGCTGCACCACCTCGTCGACGGGCAGCATCGCGTTGATCCACCGGATCCGGGGCCGCCCGACCACCGCCGCCGCGAGCCGCGCCTGGAGATCCGGGGTGTCCGGGCTGCTCGCGCAGAGCACGAGCTCCACCCCCTCGGGCAGCGCGTCCGCCGCTTCCAGCAGGCCGAAGATCCCCTTCTGCTCGCTGATGCGGCCGACGAAGAGCGCGTACGGCGCACGCAGCCCGTGGCGCGTGAGAGCCTCCCGACGCTCGGTGCGCGCGAAGGCCTCCGCGTCCACCCCGTTGTGGATCACCACCACGCGGTCGGGATCCACGCGGAAGTGGGCGAGGATGTCCGCGCGCATCTGGGCGGACACCGCGATGACGCGCTCGGCGCCCTCCACCGCCAGGCGCTCGGCCCAGCTCGACACCGCGTAGCCGGTGCCGAGCTGGTCGGCCTTCCACGGCCTGAGCGGCTCGAGGCTGTGGAGCGTGACCACGAGCGGTACGTTGTGAATCGACTGTACGAGCACGCCGCCCAGGCCGACGTACCAGGTGTGGGTGTGCACCACGTCGGCGGTCACCGGCTCCCGGGCCATCGCGAGGCCCACCGAGAGCGCCTCGAGGGCCGGGGCGTAGGGCGCCTCGGGCCCGCCGGCCAGACGCGCCCAGGGCACGTAGCCGGAAACCGTCACGCCTGGGCTCGCCTGCGTGTTGTCGCCGAAGCAGCGCACCTCGACCGACACGCGGCGGGCGAGCGCACGGCTCAGGTGATCGACCACCACGCCGGCGCCGCCGTACACATGCGCCGGATACTCGCGACTCAGGAGCAGGATGTTCACGCTCGGCCTCCGGGAGAGCTTACCGCATGAGCCCGACCGAGCCGTTCGTCTTCCTCGGCTGTCTCGAGCTGAACGAGCTCCTCTCGCAGGAGGCTCACGACGCCCGCGAGCTGCTCGAGCAGCTCGAACGCGTCCCGGTCGAGTCCATCTTCTGCCACACCTCGGCCGCGCTCCTGCGCCGTGCCGTGCTCGCCGAGGCCTATCCCAACGACTTCGCGCTCTGGGTGGGCAACGAGGTGCGCGACATCCGCCTGGCCGAGCGGCTGGCCGCGGTGGACGCCTTCGAGGCGGGCTCCATGGAGCGCGTGCGCGAAGAGCTGGTCGCGACCATCGCCGATCACCTGCAGCACCTGGGCACGGCTCCTCTGCGCACCCAGGGCAAGCGCTTCCGCTTCTTCCAGATGCACCTGGTCCCGGTGCCCACCGGGCACCGGGCCCAGACCCTGCCCGAGTTCCGCGACGCGCTCGCTGAGGTGGACGTGAGCGCGATCTTCTACCACACCATCGAGGCGCGCTACCGGGCCGGACGCGGGCGCGGCGACTTCGCGGAGTGGGTCGGGAGCGCCCTCGGCCTGTCCGACCTGGCCGAACGCCTCGCCCGCATCGACCCGCACGCGGGCAGCCTCGAGCGCATCCGCGACCGGCACCTGAGCGTGCTCACCGACGCGATCTCCCCGGAGGTGTCCTGATGCCCCAGGGCTCGCTCCTCAAGCTCGACGACTACCGGCAGGTGGCTCCGCGCGGGACCATCGACTTCCTCACGCGGATCGGCGAGCGCCTCCGGGGACGCCGGCTCGTGCACGTGAGCGCCTCGCGCTACGGCGGCCAGGTGGTGGAGGTGCTGAACCGGGTGGTGCCGATCCTGAACGACCTCGGCGTCGAGACCACCTGGGAGATCACCATCGGCAGCGCCGACTTCGACCAGGTGAGCCGCGCGGTGGGCAAGGCCCTCGCGGGCACCGAGCAGGTCATCACCGACTCGATGCTGGCGCGGCTGCGGGAGACCGGCGCCGAGAACGCGCGGCGTCTCCGCCTCGACGCCGACCTCGTGATGGTGCACGACGCGGCCCCGGTGGCCCTCGTGGAACAGCGGGGCGAGACGGGCCGCTGGGCCTGGCGCTGCCATCAGGATCTCTCGGCGGCCCAGCCCCAGCTCTGGAGCGCGCTCCGCCCGGTGGTGCAGCGGTACGACGCGGCGGTCTTCTCGCTCGCCCGTTTCGCGGCGCCTCTCTCGATCCCGCGCATCATCGTCTACCCCTCCATCGACCCGCTCTCCGAGCGCAACCGGGAGATGACGCGCGCCGAGCAGAGCGCCCAGCTCGATCGGCTGCGGGTGCCGCGCGACAAGCCGGTCCTCCTGCAGGTCGGGCCGTTCGAGCGTCAGCACGACCCGCTCGGCGTGATCAACGCCTACCGCCTGGTCAAGAAGCACCACGACGTCCGGCTCGTGCTCGCCGGGCCTCCCCCCGCGCCCGGCGGCGACGTGCTGGGCGACGTGCAGGAGGCGGCCGGCCGCGACCCCGACATCGTGGTGATCGTGCTGCCCCCAGACCCCCAGCTCGAGCTGAACGCGCTGGAGCGCGCCGCCACCATCGCGATCCAGAAGCCCCTCAAGGCCGATTTCGCCATCGAGGTCGCGACCGCCATGTGGAAGGGCAAGCCGGTCATCGGCACCATCGCGGGCGGCATTCCATTTCAGATGGTCGTGAACGTCACCGGGTATACCGTGGAAACCGTGGAAGGCGCCGCGTTCCGGGTCCGGCAGCTCCTGTCCAGTCCCGAGATGATCGGCCGCATGGGCGCGGCCGGCCGCGAGCACGTACGCCGCAATTTCCTGGTCACCCGCCACCTGAGCGACTACCTGGCCCTGCTCGCCCATCTCACCCGGTGATGGATCCGGCCATCCTGTCCGACGAGGTCCGGGCCGCGCTCGAGCGCATCGGGACGGCCGATCTCGTGGTGGGCCTGGCCACCGCCGGCCCGATCCCGGCGCTCGGCACGGTGGCCGCCGCGGTCCGGGCCGGGTTCGACACCCACTTCGTGGGGCAGTCCGTCGCGGTCGTCCATGTGGATCAAGCTCCCGCCGAGGCCACCCCCGCGGCGGTGGCCGCCGCCTTCGGCGATCTCCGCGTGGTGCCGGTCACCGCTCCCGGGCCCGGGCGGGCGGGAGACGAGGCGCTCGACTGGGCGGCCGCGGTGCGCGCGGTGCTCACGGCCGGCCGGATGCTCCAGGCCCGCGCCATCATCATGCTCAACGCCGATCTCAGCAGCATGACGCCCGAGTGGCTGCGCGGGCTCGCCGGCCCCGTCGTGAAGGAGGACTACGGTCTCGTGCTACCGATCTACCGGCGCTACCGATACGACGGCACGCTCACCCACGCCCTCGTGGTCCCGCTGATGCGCAGCCTCTTCGGCCGCCAGCTCGCGCATCCGCTCGCCGAGGAGTTCGCCTGCTCCGGCCCCGCCGCCGAGACCTTCCTCAAGCAGCCGGTGTGGGAGACCGATCTCGGCCGGAGCGGGCTCGAGTTCTGGCTGCCCGCCACCGCCATCGAGCAGGGGCTGACCATCTGCCAGGCGGTGCTGGGGCAGCGCACCGTGGCCGCCTCCGCGCGTCCGCCCTCCCCGCTCGGCCGCACGGTGGGCCGCGTGGCCGGCGCGCTCTTCGCGCTGGCCGAGCGCTCGGAGACCTTCTGGCTCGACATCCGGGGCTCGGAGGCGGTGATCAGCTTCGGGGTGCCTCCCGAGCCCCTGCCCGGCGGCCCCGCGGTGGACCCGTCGCTCATGCAGGTGGGCTTCGTGCAGGGCGTGCGCGACCTGCTGCCGGTCTGGGAGCGCATCCTCGCCCCCGACAACCTCGGCGAGGTGCTCGAACTGAGCGACCGGACGCTCGATCGCTTCCGTATCTCCGACCGGCTCTGGACCCGCGTCGTCTACGACTTCCTCCTGGCCTACCGGGCCCGGGTGGTCTACCGCAGTCACGCGGCCCAGTCGCTGGCTCCGCTCTACCTTGGCCGCGCCGCCTCGGTGATCATGGAGACGCAGGCGCGGCCTCCGGCCGCCCTGAGCCAGAGCGCGGCGCGCCTCGGCGGCATGTTCGAGGAGGAGAAGGCCTACCTGGTGGACCGGTGGCGATGACGCCCACGCGTCGGCCGATCGTGATCGAGCACGTGCGCCCCGCGGTGGACGACGGCCGCTATCCGGCGAAGCGCGTCGCGGGGGAGACGCTGGCGGTCTCCGCCGACATCTTCAAGGAAGGGCACGATCTCCTGGCCGCCCGGATCCGCTACCGCGCCCGCGGCGACGCCGAGTGGCGCGAGGCCCCGCTGCGCCCGGTGGACAATGACGGCTGGGCCGGCGGCTTCCTCCTCGAGACCAACACGCGGTATGTCTACACCGTCGAGGCCTGGACCGACGCCTTCGGCTCGTGGGTCGAGGAGATGCGCCGGCGTATCACGGGCGGCCAGATCGACCTCTCGAGCGAGCTCCGGGAGGGCGCGGAGATGCTACGTCGCGCGCGCGAAGGTGCCCCGAGCGCCGACGCGGCGACGCTCGGCCGCGCCCTGGACCGTCTCGGCGCGGCGTCATCGCGCGACGCGCGGCTCGACCTCTTGCTCGACGCGGACCTGCGCCAGCTCATGGCTCGCGTGCAGGCGCGCCCCGACCTCACGCGCCACGACCGGGAGCTGGAGGTGGTGGTGGACCGACCCGAGGCCGCGTTCGCGGCGTGGTACGAGCTGTTCCCGCGCTCGCAGGGCCGCGCGCCAGGCCGGCACGGCACCTTCGACGATTGCATCGAGCGGCTGCCCGACATCCGGCACATGGGCTTCGACGTCGTGTACCTTCCGCCGATTCACCCCATCGGCCGTACCGCGCGCAAGGGTCCGAACAATGCCCTCGTCGCGGGCCCCGGCGACCCGGGCAGCCCCTGGGCCATCGGCTCGCCCGAAGGCGGCCACACCGCGGTGCACCCCGAGCTCGGGAAGCTGGAGGACTTCCGGCGCCTCGTGAAGACCGCGCAAGGCTTGGGCCTCGAGATCGCGCTCGACTTCGCCATCCAGTGCTCGCCCGATCACCCCTGGGTGCGCGAGCATCCGGAGTGGTTCTACCGGCGTCCCGACGGCACCATCAAGTACGCGGAGAATCCGCCCAAGAGATACCAGGACATCTACCCGATCAACTTCGCGAGCCCGGCTTGGGCCTCTCTCTGGGACGCCCTCCTGGGCGTGGTGCGCTTCTGGATCGACCAGGGCGTGCGGACGTTCCGGGTCGACAACCCCCATACCAAGCCGCTCGACTTCTGGGCCTGGCTGATCCGGGAGGTCCAGGAGCGCGACCCGGACGTCATCTTCCTCTCCGAAGCCTTCACCCGCCCGAAGGTCATGCGCGCGCTGGCCAAGGCCGGCTTCACCCAGTCGTACACCTACTTCACCTGGCGCAATTTCAAGGAGGAGCTGACCGAGTACCTGGAGGAGCTGACGCGCTCAGAGGTGGCCGAGTACTTCCGCGGCAACTTCTTCGTCAACACGCCCGACATCCTGCCCGAGGTGCTGCAGCGCGGCGGCCCGCCCGCGTTCCGCATGCGCGCGGCGCTCGCGGCCACGCTGTCGTCGGTCTGGGGCATCTACAGCGGCTTCGAGCTCTGCGAGGCGGCGTCCCTGCCCGGCACCGAGGAATACCGCGGCTCGGAGAAGTACGAGATCCGGGTGCGCGACTGGGACGCCCCGGACAATATCAAGGCCTATCTCGCCCGGCTCAACACGATCCGGCGCGAGAACCGGGCGCTCCACCGCATGAACGGCCTCCGCTTCCATCACACCGACAGCCCGCACGTGATCTTCTACAGCAAGATGACGCCCGGGCGTGACAACGTGGTCCTGGTCGCGGTGAATCTGGACCCCTTCGCGACTCACGAGGCTTCGCTCGAGATCCCGCTCGGCGAGATCGGAATCGCGGCCGACGAGACCTACGAGCTCCACGAGCTGCTCGCCGACGAGCGCCGTCTCGTCCGCGGCTCGACCCACACCGTCTCGCTCGCTCCGCGGGTTGCCCCCGCCCACGTCTATCGCGTCGGCCGCTGGCGCCGTCGCGAGCGCGACTTCGACTACTACGCGTGAGGCCTGAGTGAGCGATCGCGACCCGCTCTGGTACAAGGACGCGGTGTTCTACGAGCTGCACGTCCGCGCGTTCAAGGACGGCAACGACGACGGCATCGGCGACTTCATCGGGCTCACCAGCCAGCTCTCCCACCTGAAGGAGCTCGGAGTGGATTGCCTCTGGCTCCTGCCCTTCTTTCGCTCGCCGCTGCGCGACGACGGGTACGACGTCTCCGACTACCGGGCCATCCACCCGGACTACGGCACCATGGCCGACTTCGACCGCTTCCTCGAGGCGGCCCACGGCCACGGCATGCGGGTGATCTCGGACCTCGTGGTCAACCACACCTCGGACCAGCACCCGTGGTTCCAGGCGGCCCGCCGCGCGCCCGACTCTCCCTACCGCGACTACTACGTCTGGAGCGACACCGACGAGCGGTACCGCGACGCCCGCATCATCTTCCTCGACACCGAACACTCCAACTGGACGTGGGACCCGATCGCCAAGGCCTACTACTGGCACCGCTTCTTCCACCACCAGCCGGATCTCAACTTCGACAGCCCGCAGGTCCGCCGCGAGCTCCTCGACGTCATGCGCTTCTGGCTCGACAAGGGCCTCGACGGCTTCCGCTGCGACGCCGTCCCGTACCTCTTCGAGCGGGAGGGCTCCAACTGCGAGAACCTCCCGGAAACTCACGAGTTCCTGCGGGAGATCCGCCGCACCATCGACGCCCAGTACCAGGGGCGCATTCTCCTGGCCGAGGCCAACCAGTGGCCGGCCGACGTCCGCCCCTACTTCGGCGACGGCGACGAGTTCCACATGGCCTTCCACTTCCCGCTCATGCCGCGCATCTTCCTGGCCGTGCGCCACGGCGACCGCCGCCCGATCACCGACATCTTCGTGCACACCCCGGAGATCCCGCTCACCACGCAGTGGTGCCTCTTCCTGCGCAACCACGACGAGCTGACCCTCGAGATGGTGAGCGACGAGGAGCGCCACCACCTCTACTATGCCTACGGCTCGGACCCGCGCATGCGGCTGAACCTGGGCATCCGGCGCCGGCTGGCCCCGCTGCTGGAGAACGACCGGCGGAAGATCGAGCTGCTGACGAGTCTGCTCTTCACCCTGCCGGGCAGCCCCATCCTCTATTACGGCGACGAGATCGGGATGGGCGACAACATCTACCTCGGCGACCGGAACGGGGTCCGCACCCCGATGCAGTGGACGGGCGACCGGAACGCGGGCTTCTCCCGTGCCGACACCGCCCGCCTCTACCTACCCCTCATCGTGGACACGGTCTACGGCTACCAGTCCATCAACGTCGAGGCCCAGCAGCGGACGCCGTCGTCGCTGCTCAACTGGATGAAGCGCTTGATCGAGGTGCGCAAGAAGACGCGGGTCTTCGGGCGTGGCACGCTGCACTTCCTCCGCCCCGCCAACGAGAGCGTGCTGGCCCACGTGCGGGAGCACGAGGGCGAGACGCTCATCGCGGTCCACAACCTGGCCGGCTCGGCTCAGCCGGCGGAGCTCGACCTGCGCGCGTGGCGCGGATACACGCCGGTGGAGATGCTGGGTGACACGCGCTTCCCGACCATCGGGGCCGGGCCCTACTTCATCAGCCTCGCGCCCTACGGCTACTACTGGTTCCGGCTCCAGGCACCCCTGTCCGATCAGCCGCTCTATGGCATCGAGGCCGCCCCGCTCTGACCCCGCCGCGCTCGTCGCGCTGCTCTCGGGTCCCGGCCGCTCCGACCTCGCGCAGTTCCTAATCGGCCGGCGCTGGTTCGCGGCCAAGACCCGCGGCATCGGCGCGACCGCCGTGCTGGACTGGGCCACGCTCGAGCCCGACGGCCCGCTCGTGCTCGTCCTTCTCGAGGTCGACGACGACCACTACTACCTCCCGGTCGCGGTCGCGCGCGAGGCCGGGCCCGGCACGATCGCCCGGCTCGGCGAGGACGCGGTGGTGGTGGACGCGCACGAGGACCCGCGCTTCGGCCGGCGGCTCCTCGCCGCGATCGCCTCGAGCCGGAGCATCCCCGGCCGGGCCGGCCGCTTCCACTTCCGCCCGACTCCGGGCTGGGCCTTCCCGCCCGATCCGGACCGGCAGCTCGTGCGGCCGCTCTCCGGCGAGCAGAGCAATACCTCCGTCGTCATCGGCCCCGGCCTCGTGCTCAAGTCGCTGCGCCGGCCCCAGCCGGGGATCAATCCGGACCTCGAGATCACGCGATTCCTCACGACCCGGACGCGCTTCCGCCAGGTGCCCCGGCTCGCCGGCTGGCTCGAGTACGAAGGCGCGGACGGGCCGGCCACGCTCGGGCTGCTGCAGGAGTTCGTGGACAACGCGGGCGATGGCTGGACGCACGTGATCGCCACGCTGAAGGCGCCCGCGGGCGCGCTCGAGCCGGGCCTGCTCGAGGACGTGAGGCGGCTCGGCGCCATCACCGCGGGACTCCACGCCGCCTTGGCCGCCGACGCGTCGGATCCGGACTTCAGGCCCGAGCCGATCACCCGCGAAGACGTCGAGGGCTGGGCGCGCGCCGTCGTTCGCGACCTGGCGGCCGGCGATCTCGCGCACGCGCTCGCGGAGAGCCCCGCGCTCCGCGGGCATCCTCCGCGCACCGTCGCGCGCGCGCTCGCCATGCTCGAGCCGCTCACCCGCACCGTCAAGATCCGAGGTCACGGTGACTATCATCTGGGACAGGTGCTGAAGACGCGGGATGGCTTCGTCATCATCGACTTCGAGGGCGAGCCGGCGCGGCCGGTCGCGGAGCGCCGCCTCAAGCACTCGGCGCTGCGGGATGTGGCGGGGATGCTGCGCTCTCTCGACTACGCGGCGCACGCGGTGGCCTTCGGGCGGCCCGAGCCGGACCGCACCGACGCGCTGGCCGCACTCACCGCCTGGGAGGCCCGCGCGCGCCGAGCCTTCCTCGACGGCTATCGAGCGGCCGCCGCCGAGAGCCCGATCCCGCTGGTCCCTCCCGCGGAAGCGGCGCTGCTCGAAGCCTGTGCCGCCTTCGAGCTGGAGAAGGCCTGCTACGAGCTCCGCTATGAGCTGAACAACCGGCCGGACTGGGCTTCCATCCCCCTCGCCGGGATCACCCGGATCCTCGGGAGCTGAACGGCCGCGTGCCGCGGCCTC
>Ga0187893_10000963_pt1 | contig 72221 bp, 58 predicted proteins | sample MA1701074metaG_FD_139574 | JGI IMG/M metagenome (GOLD analysis project Ga0187893, IMG submission 139574) | White microbial mat communities from a basaltic lava cave in the Kipuka Kanohina Cave System on the Island of Hawaii, USA - MA170107-4 metaG ...
CTTTTTTGCTATTGTTCCGCATGGCCAATCTCCTTTTTCATTGGGCTCTCAAGCCCGTGATTTAGTTGCTGGAGACCTTATCGGGACTCCGTGAGATTGGCCTTCTCATTCCATCTGCCCGGGTTTCGGAACCCTGCACAGCGTCTTGCAACAGAAACGAGCTGCCTCCAAGAAGCATTTCCTAGAATCATACACCCTCTCTGCATACGCTTCAATTGTCTGCGCCAGGACCGCCAGACCTCCCACCAGGAAGACCTGGGGAAGAGGTGCTGCACTGTGCGTTTCCGGTCAAGACCTTAACCGTGCGTGCACCACAATCGGGCGACTCCACGGTTTTGGCCTTGAGATATCTCGAGGCCTGAGACCTCTTGGGTGGTTGTGACAAATCATTTGCCTTTCGTGATTCTCCCTGTGCCCTGCCTCAAAGTGAGTGTCCGGTCCGCCTTGATATCCAGCCATTCCTCCTTTGAGCCACTGGGCCACTCTACAACAACCGCATCGAGGTCCGAGGAATTCCCCAGTCCAAAATGCACTCGGCTGTCGCTGGCGCTCAGGTAGCTGCCGTCGGTTTTCGCCAAGCGCCACAGCGTTGCCTGCTTCTTGCGCCGCAAACCAACCCTACTGCCCAAGCCCGTTCGATTATCTTTCACACCCTGAAGGCGAACCTCGAGCCAGTGGTTTCCCTGGGCGGCTTGGTTAAGAAGCAGGCGAACAGGTCCGTTGTTGTTGGTGATCAGAATATCGGTGTCTCCGTCGTTATCGATGTCGCCAAACGCGGCGCCCCGGCTAACTTCCACAAATTCCAGGGCCGCTCCCGCTGCCGCAGTCACATCCAGCAGCTTGTTGCCGCCTTTGTTGTGAAAAAGCTGGTTGCGCTGCTGAAAGGGGTAGGGCATTCCTCGCAGCGACTCGACAATAGTCACAGCGCCATTGGCGGTAAAGAGGTCGAGCCAACCGTCGTTATCGTAATCCACCCAGCCCGCACCAAAGCCGGTGAAGCCGAAGGTAGGCAAAGACAGGCCCAACTCCAGACTCCCATCTGAAAACAAGCCCTGCCCATTGTTGAGAAAGAGCGTGCTGCCTTCGCGCGCCAGGTTCGTGACCAGCACATCGATATCGCCATCGTTTTCGATGTCTCCTGCAGCAGCGCCCATGCCAGCGCGGGCCACTCCGTCCATGGCGTAAGCGACACCAGCCATCAACCCCTGTTCAACAAAACGGCCGTTGCCCTGGTTGATCCACAGCAGGTTGGCTGCGCCATCATTGGCCACGAAGAGGTCGATCCATCCATCGCCGTTGAAATCCGCCGTAGTGATTCCCAGACCAGGACCGCTGGCCAAAGCGATTCCAGAGGACAAACTGACATCGACAAACCGACCGTTGCCCTCGTTTCGGAAGAGCCGGTCCGGAACCGGCCGGTAAGCAGCGGGCGTGCAGTAGTCTGGCTCACCGGCCGACGAAAGGCAGCGCTTGTTGGAGCGGACAGTAAAATCGAGGTAGTTGGTGAGAAACAGATCGAGGTCGTTGTCCCGGTCGTAGTCGAGAAATGCTGCGCTGCTGCTCCAGCGTGAATCGTCTACTCCCGCGGCGCGCGTGACATCTGTGAAGCTACCGTCGCTATTGTTCCGGTAAAGCAGATTATTCCCAAAACAGGTCAGGTACAGATCCAGATCGCCGTCGTTGTCGTAATCGCCGACGGCCACACCCATACCGTAGCCTTCACTGCTGAGTCTGGAGTCTTTCGTCACGTCTGTAAAGTGAAGCTTGCCGCTCGGGATGAGATCATTGCGAAAGAGTCGATTCCCCGGCTGCTGCCCTTTCGGCAAGGGAAATCGAATGCTGCTCCTGTTTTTGTCTTTATCCAGCAGCGAGCCTTGGACAAGGAATACATCCAGGTCTCCGTCTCCGTCGCAGTCCATCAGAGCACCGCCTGCCCCCATGATCTCTGGCATATAGAACTCACCCGCTGCCCCGCTGAAATGCTGGAAAATCAGACCCGTTTCCGCAGCCACCTCACGAAAAAGGGGAGGGCGTGCCGCATTGGGGAAAGCGAATAGGCAAAACGAGAAAATGAGAATAGAGAAGGCTAAGAACCCGGGTGAACGGAGGAGAGACGCTTTTCCTTGAGCCATTTTGTCTTTGTTCACTTCGTGATCGGTGTCGTCACGCTCGAAAAGCGAAGACCGACGAACGGCACGAAACCCTCACTGACACTTTTGCTGCCCCTGTTCTCGCTATCTCGCTTCGATTGCGGACAAATCCTTCTCAATTCGCGCGAGCAGATCCTTCTGTTGATAAGCAGTGGCCAGATCTCGCGCCTTTCTCAGATGCGGGATGGCATCCTGTCGTCGGCCGGAGTTGGCTAGAGCGGCGCCGAGGGCATAAAGATAGCCAGGGGTGCTGTCGTCTTCAGGAAAGATGGTCAAGGAAAGCTCTTCGATGGCTTCCGAAGTCTTGCCCTGATTGAGAAGGATACGCCCAAGGTTGAAATGGGCCAAGCGGTAGTCGGGCTTGTTTTCGATGGCGGCACGATAGTGCGCCTCAGCTTCATTCAGGCGTCCCTCGGTCATTAACAGATAGGCGTAGTTGCCGTGCGCCTCCGCGTAATTGGGATTCACATCGAGGGCGCGCCGAAAGGCCAGGGCTGCTTCCTGGTTCCTTCCCTGTCCAAACAGCATGACGCCGAAGTTGTAGTGACCCTCTTCCAAGTCCGGATTGATTTTTGTCAGTTCCCGGTATTGCTGTTCTGCCTTCTGTATCCGCCCCAGCCTTCCATAAAGAGTAATCAGATTGGTTTGTGCCTGCAGCAGATGTGGATCGATTTCAAGAGCCCTCTCGTGTTCGGCAGCGGCCTGTTCCAGCTGGCCGGAGGATTCCAGCGCAACACCTCGCTTGATATGCAACGAGGCGCTGATGTTGAGCTCATCGATCTCGTCCATGAATAGGTCGGTCCATGGCGGCCAGCTCGTCTTGTTGGCTTGATAAAGAGAAAGATGCGTCTGGGCTTTGGCGCTCTCCCCCAAGTCCCGGTAGACCAGTGCCAAAGCATAATGGGCGGCGCCAAAGTTTGGAAACAGCTGGCAGGCCCTTTCGAGGTGCTCCACGGCCCCCTTCAGGTCGTGCCGAGAGGACAGAATTCGGCCCAGTCCGTAATGGGCTGCTGCAGTGTCCGGATGATCCGTCAAGATCGACTTGAACATACCAAGACTCTCATCCAGCGAGCCCATCACCACTATCGAATCTGCCAACGCCAGGCGCGCCGGCAGATCGGCAGGCTTTGCCTCTAACGCCGCTTGCAAGCTCTCCACGGCCTTCGCGTGTTTGCCCAGCGCCGCAAAAGTCAGTCCTTGGTAATAGGCCCAGCGAAATTCCTTCGGTTGCAGCAAACGCGCCCGCTCATAACAGGCTGCCGCAGACTCGAGTTGCTGGTAGGTCTGCAGGACCATTCCGAGCTGGCCGATAGTCGCAGCGTCGCGAAGATTGCTGTTAGCCTGTTCGTATGCATTTTGGATCTGCTGGCGGATGTTCGGAGCAAAACCCTTGATGGCCAATGCAGGTAAATCCGGGAGATGCTCCTCCCCGGAAAGTGACGTTGTCAGAAACAATGGCAGCCAGAGGCAGAAGAACAATCCTCTCTTTTCGAACGGAGAAGGCCGAGACATGTGACTAATCTAAGCCAGCGTTTGCGCCCGAGTCAACCCTGCGCGCAGCGCGGCATTTGGGTTTCTCAAGAGCAAACGAGGCATTCTCTGCCTGGTTAGGGAGCCGCGCTTTCGGGCTGAACTCTCGCCCCGGTCGCAGGCGAATTGATTCCTGGCCCGCTGCTCAGATTGCCTTGTCTCAGCCTTTTAGCTTGAGTTGGAAATTGGGACACTCTAAGATACCGACTCTGGATTTGAGGGTCCTTCCGCTGCCGAGAACTCATGAAGAAAGAGAAGCTGCCCCCGAAGAACTTCATCTCGCGAAAGTGCAAGCGTGTCCACCTCAAGATTCGTTTCAAGGTCAATGGGCGCGACCAGTTCGGCAATCAGTTTGAAGATCAGATCGAAACTGAAGACGTTGGGAGCAATGGCGGCCGCTTTGCCACAAAGTGGGAGATCAAGATCGGATCGACGCTGAAGCTGACCGGTCCGAAGGGCTTTGTGTCGCTGGTCCGCGTGGCTTGGGTCAAGGAAGACTATAAAACGGTGCGGCGCCTGGTGGGATTTCAGCTACTCGAGCCCCGCAAGGACTGGGTACTACAGTCTCAGAGCCGCGGTGCGCCGGTGACGTCTCGCTCTCGAAAAGGGTGAGACTGGACATCTTTCCCCGGTACAGTGAAGAGTGGACGAGTCCCAGGGGGCCAGTTCTTCGTTAGCGCTTGTGGCCTTGGAATCCAACGCTGTAAGAGCAAGGATCTAAAGGCGCCTGCAAGCGGGGCCAGGGTTTTCCAATAACTGCGCACACCCGTCGATTCGCACGCCGACAATCGAGGCAGCGAACTTGCTTTGGGGCGCCAGGGGCTGATTTTAGCTCCGCGTGATAAGGAGGCTGATTCGTGCACAAGGGTCTGTCGGCGAGCCTGGATGTTGAGAGCCTGGCGCCGCCGCTGGCAGCCGCTGAAGCCGCGAGGACGGCGTCTGAGTTAGGAGCGATTAGTGCCTTGCAGGTATATCCAGGCTCGATAGCGCGGGCAGAAAGGTCGGTGTTCTTTCTGGGCTGCGACAGAGGCAAGAAGCTCCTGGGTGTGCTCTCGGCCGGCTCCTCCACCAGCGGCTCGTTTTCCGGTGAGGTCAGAAGCGTCCTGGCAGGTGGAACTGAGTTCACCTTGAAGCTGTGTCCAGCCACACCGGCTAATGCTTCAGCTCTGCGAAAAGTCCTGCCCTTTCTGGTGCCGCGGCCGCTCGGCCTCAAGAAATCCGCTGGATGTGGCGACCGATTGGGACTGGCGACTCCTGGGCACATTCGCGCGATTCGAGACGCCGGAATGGCTCCCATCCTCGCGCAGCAATCCATCCGGGAAAACGCGCGCACGAAGCGCACACCGCAACAGGTGATGGACGATGCCATGTGGGGCGTCTTTCAGGAAGGCTGGCGGAAAGGGTTCGGCGCCGACGCTGATCACTTGAAGACTCCTGAGGACATTGACCTCTGCGCTGCGGCGGGCTACACGTTCTTCACCATTGACCCAGGCGAGCATGTGGACAATGCCGCCAACTCAGCGCCTCACGCGGCCTTGCGGCAGAAGGTAGAGGCTCTGCCGTGGAGTGAACTGGAAAGCAGCTGGAGCCGTCTTCAGCACGAACTCGGGAGCAAACCCATTGATCTCGGAGAGTTCAAGCTTGCGCTTCAGGAGGGCGACTTGCTGCGCGCAGCTGCCAAGTATGGGCGCGTCGTGGCACACACTGTGTACATGTACCGCCGTCTGGCTCAGGCAATGGGATCTCGGGCGTTTGAGCTGGAGATGAGTGTTGATGAGACTGAAACCGTCACGTCATTGGCAGAGCACGTTTACATCGCCCACGAGTTGAGACGCTTAGGGGTCCGCTGGGTGAGTTTGGCGCCACGCTACCTCGGAACCTTTGAAAAGGGTGTTGATTACATTGGCGACCTCGGGGAATTCGAGCGTTCCTTCCAGCAGCACCTGGCCGTTTCGAAGGCCTTCGGACCGTACAAGCTGAGCCTCCATTCTGGATCGGACAAGTTCAGCATCTATCCGATTGCGGCCCGTGTCGCGGGTGAACTGGTTCATTTGAAGACGGCCGGCACCAGTTACCTGGAGGCCTTGCGGGCAATTGCGCAGGTGAATCCCGGACTGTTTCGTGAGATCGCGGCATTCGCCGCTCAGCGCTATCCTACGGACCGTGCTAGCTACCATGTTTCAGCCGAGGTCTCCCGAATGCCTGATGTAGCATCGTTGCCGGACGGCCAGCTGACTGGATTGCTCGATGATTTCCATGGACGCGAAATCCTGCATGTGACCTTTGGCTCCGTTCTCAACCATGCTCCCTTCCGCGAGCCCTTCTTTGCCGCGTTGTGTGGCGATGAGGAAGTCTATTACGGAATGATCGAGCGGCATTTCAGCAAGCATCTGGCGCCTTTCGGGAAATCCAGCTGAGTGCATGGTGTTGAGGCTGTCGGCTGCCGCTCTCAGCCGGTAACCCTTGCGGCTCACGCATTAGAATGACTATTCCGAAATGCGGCGCCTCGAACCACTATGACTGTTTCTGAACTCGCAAAAATGTACGATTTCACTGGACGCACCGTGGCGATCACTGGCGCCACAGGCGTTCTCTGCAGTTGCATGGCTCAGGCCTTGACCGCCTGCGGCGCGAATGTGGCTTTGGTGGTCAGGAATAGAGAAAAGGCCCAGCGTTTGGCTTCCAGCCTGCCGGGACCGGGCCGCGCAATACTGGCATTGAGTGATGCGCTCAGCCGCGAGGCTCTGGGCACGGCAGCGCGAACCATCATTGCAAAGTTCGGATCCGTTGATTGCCTCATCAACGGCGCTGGGGGAAACCAGCCTGGCGCGGTTACCCGGCCGGACCAGGCGTTCTTTGACTTGAAGGAGGATGCCCTTCGCTCGGTAGTTGACCTGAATCTGATGGGCACGATTCTTCCCTGTCAGGTGTTTGGAAAGCATATGGCTGAACGTACCGAGGGCGTCATTCTCAATGTTTCTTCGATGGCCGCATTTCGGCCCCTGACACGCACGATCGGTTACTCGGCCGCCAAGGCTGCCATCGGGAACTTTACCCAGTGGCTGGCCGTGCATATGTGCCAGGAGTATTCTCCCCGTATCCGGGTTAATGCAATAGCGCCCGGCTTCTTCCTCACCGAGCAGAACCGCGCCATGCTGACAGATCTGTCCAATGGCCAGCTCACAGCACGAGGGCAGACCATCATCAGCCACACGCCCATGAAGCGATTCGGTGAGCCCGAGGACCTGCTGGGTGCGGTGCTCTGGCTGCTGTCGCCACTTTCGGCTTTCGTGACAGGTGTGGTGGTGCCCGTCGATGGTGGCTTCTCCGCATTCTCGGGAGTTTGAGGCCAGAGGGTTCAAAGTCCAGTGGGCTGTCGTTTCAGGATCCGAGGTCTGGTGTGGGCGGTCTCCATTTAGGTTCGTATCCCTAAACCACTCCACTTGCGACTGGAACCCTGAAACTTGAGTGCTCAACCTTGGCCCTTCAGATTTTGACCTCAGACATCTTGAACCTGGAAGTCTGAACGATGAAACCGATGGTTGCAGGCAGGGGCTTCGAAGATCGTTTCCTGACGGAAGCGGAAGTACGCGAGCTTGTTTCATCAGCCTTGGCGGCTGCCCGGCTGGATGGCAAACGAGTTCTGATCATCATCCCCGACAGCACTCGCACCGCGCCCATCCCCCAAATGTTTCGACTGTTTCATGAGTATCTCGGTGAAACCGTGGCGGCCCTTGACTATCTGATTGCGCTCGGGACGCACAAGCCGATGGACGAGGCAGCAATCAACCGCCTGGTCGGTGTGACCCCGGAAGAGCGCCAGGGAAAGTACGCACGCGTCAACATTTTCAACCACCGCTGGGACCTGCCTGAGACATTTGTGACTTTGGGACAGATTGCGCCTCGCGAAATTGAAGAGCTAACGGGCGGCCTGATGCGCCAGGCAGTGGACGTTCGACTGAACTGCCTGGTGTTTGACTACGACCAGATTGTCATTTGTGGTCCTACCTTTCCGCATGAAGTTGTGGGGTTTTCTGGCGGCAACAAGTACTTTTTCCCCGGCATCGGCGGGGACACGGTAATCAATTTCTCTCACTGGCTTGGAGCTGTCATCACGAGCTACTCGGTCATCGGCACGAAGCACACGCCTGTCCGCCGGGTAATTGACAAGGCCGCCTCGTTCATTGATCGCCCCAAGCTGTGCTTCAGCATGGTCGTCAAAGGAGAGGCCCTGGCAGGACTTTACATCGGCACTCCGGAGGAAGCCTATGCGGCTGCCGCCGACCTGTCGTCGAAGCTGCACATTGTCTGGGTGAGCAAGCCGTACCAGCAGGTTTTGTCGGTCATGCCCAGGATGTATGACGACATCTGGACGGCGGCGAAGGGTATGTACAAGATGGAGCCTGCCATCGCTGACGGCGGCGAGGTCACTATCTACGCACCGCATATCGACGAGATCAGCTACACTCACGGGCACTTGCTTGATGAGATTGGTTACCACGTGCGCGACTACTTCCTCAAGCAGTGGGACCGCTTCAAGCATTACCCCGGAGGTGTATTGGCACACAGCACGCATCTGCGCGGCATGGGCGAATATGACGCGGCCTCACGCAAAGAGCGGCCCAGGATTAATGTCAAACTGGCCACGCGCATTGCCAGGGAACGCTGCGAGCGGGTGAGTCTCGGCTACACAAACCCTGACGCAGTAAACCCAGATGAGTGGCAGGGCAGGGAAGAAGAGGGCTTTCTGGTTGTGCCGAAGGCGGGAGAGATGCTTTACCGGGTCAGAGCGAGCTAGCTCCGAATGTACCTTCCAGCGCATTTCGAAGAGACACGAATCGAGGTGCTGCACCAACTGGTTTGCGAGCATCCTCTCGCCACGCTGGTTACGCTGGCAGCGGGAGGACTCAATGCAAATCACATTCCGCTGGAATTGAATTCGGAGCCCGCTCCCTTCGGGACACTGCGAGGACACGTGGCGCGCGCCAACCCTGTGTGGCGGGATCTGTCTCCAGCCGTTGAGGCCCTGGCAATATTTCAAGGGCCCCAGCGGTACATTACTCCTGCGTGGTATCAAACCAAGAAGGAAACCGGCAAAGTGGTGCCCACCTGGAACTATGCCGTCGCGCATGCCTACGGACCCTTGCGAATCATCGAGGATCCGCGCTGGTTGCGACGCCTTGTTGAACGGCTCACGAACCACAACGAAGCACCAAGACTAGAACCCTGGAAAGTTTCTGATGCGCCCGAAGACTACATCGAGGCGCAGTTGGACGCCATCGTCGGGATCGAGATGCCCATCACGCGCCTTGTGGGCAAATGGAAGGTTAGCCAGAACCGCCCTCAAGCTGACCGCGCAAGCGTTGTTGAAGCTCTCGATCGTCTTCCTGATTCCGATGCCGCCGCCATGTCAGAACTGGTTCGGCAGAGGATAGGCAAGTGAGTGGAAGAGCGAGTTGAAGGCGTAATCTTTCCCATGCGAAGACTCGCGTGATCCCGTCAGCATGCGTCTGAGCGCTCACACGCGGGCGTCAGCTTGAACAATAGGTCTGGTAGCGATTCAATGGAACACACAAATTCAAATCGAGGAGAATGAGACAATGATCAAGATCCGGCCGGCTCTCAACTTAGCAGCGCTTGTTTTAGTTTTCGCTGCCAGCGTGGTGGGGCAAGACAAAGCAGCCAATTCGGTGCGTCAAGCCGAGGACAGCTGGGTGGCGGCCATCAAGAGCAAGGACAAGACTGAGTTGGAGGCGATCCTGTCGAACGACCTGGTTTACACCCACTCCACAGGCCTCGTCGAAAACAGAGACCAGTACATTGCTTCTTTAACCAGCGGCAGCCAGAAATACGACGGCGTGAGCTATGACGCTCCATCGATCCGCGTCTACGATTCGACGGCTGTAGTGGCCACCAAGGTGACTATGACTGGTTCGACGAAGGGGACGCCGTTCAACAACCAGTTGCGACTGCTTCATGTTTGGGTCAAGCAATCCGGAAAGTGGATGCTGGTGGCACACCAGACTACGAGATTGCCGTGAGGCTGGAAGAGTCATGCTTCGCACGTCCAATCAACATAGACAGGAGAGAGATAGATGAAGATCAAACGGGTTGGAGTGATGTCGTGCGCAAAAATCTCTGGAACTCTCTATTTATTGGTCGGGTTGATCTTTGGCGCTATCTTCGCGCTCATCGGATTAGCCGGGTTTACAGCTTCCAGAATGGGAGGACTTGATTCCGCCCCATCAATTGTCCAGGCTCTCTTCGGCGTGGGAGCATTGGTGATTCTGCCAATTTTCTACGGGGCTATGGGTTTCATTGGTGGCCTCATTGGAGCGGCCCTCTATAACTTGCTCGCTCGTATTGTTGGAGGCATCGAACTCGATCTGGAATAGGCCGATGCGGGGTTTTGGAAGGAGCCATCATGTCAATCAAGATCGTGACGGTCTGCGGAAGCGTTCGGGCCGGCAACTACACCGCGAAGGCGCTGGCCTTGGTGCTTGATGAATTCAGAAAGCATCCGGACGTCGACCTGAGCCCAATTTCACTTGATGGATTGGACCTGCCGGCCCCGGGCCGGCCGCCGACGGATTCTTCTGCCGAAACGTTTCGGCAAACTGTCAAAGAGGCTACCGGCGTGGTTTTGGCCACACCGGAGTATCACGGTAGTTTCAGTAGCGTCATGAAGCTGGCCATCGAAAACCTGGGGTTTCCGAGCGTGCTGGCGGGCAAGCCGGTGAGCTTGTTGGGTGTGGCTGCGGGCCAGATCGGCGCGATCAAGTCGCTGGAACACCTGAGGAGCGTCTGCTCTCACACGGGAGCGATTGTCCTGCCCGGCCTGGTTTCTGTAGCCCGTGTGCAACAGATCTTCGACAAAGAGGGCCGCTGCCTGGATGGGCGCACGGAAAAGCAAATCCGTAGTGTGGCCACGACCCTGGTGGATTACATCAAAGGCGCGATCTGTCCGCGGGTTGCGCTCGAGGCAATGGTCCGCGCGGCAGACACTCACTGATCCGAGACAATTTTCCAGCGCCCAATCCTCAGACGTTGTAAGTGCCTGAAGCCACGCGGCCGCCCCGGCCGGTCCAGTTGGTGTGGAAAAATTCCCCTCTCGGTTTGTCTACGCGCTCGTAGGTGTGCGCGCCAAAGTAATCGCGCTGGGCCTGCAGAAGATTTGCGGGCAGCCGGCCCGTACGGTAGCCATCGTAGAAGGCCAGTGCTGTCGAGAAAGCCGGCGTGGGAACACCACACTCAATGGCCTGAATAATCGAGCGGCGCCAGGAAGCCTGATAGTTGTTCAGCAGCTTGCTGAAAAAGTCATCCAGCAACAGGTTGTTGAGCTTGGGATTCTTATCATAGGCTTCCTTAATCTTGCCGAGGAACCGGCTGCGAATAATGCAGCCGCCGCGCCACATCAATGCAATCCCGCCAAAATTGAGGTTCCACTTCTGCTCGAGGGCTGCTTCTCGCAAGAGCATGTATCCCTGGGCATAGGAAATCACTTTGGAGCAATAGAGAGCCAGCCGGACATCTTCAACAAAAGTTGCGCGATCCTGAGGCACCGCTCGCTTCGGTCCAGTGAGTACTGAAGACGCTTTAACTCTTTCGTCTTTGAGAGCGGAAAGGCAGCGCGCAAAAACCGCTTCGCCGATCAGTGTCACAGGCGTGCCTAGTTCCAAGGCGCTGATGCCAGTCCACTTTCCCGTGCCTTTCTGCCCGGCTGCGTCGAGAATCTTTTCGACGATCGGCAGGCCGTCGTCGTCCTTCTTGCTGAAGATCTCGCTGGTAATTTCAATCAGGTAGCTGTCCAACTCGCCACGATTCCACTCTGCAAAGATCTCGTGCAGCTCATCGGCACTGGCGCCCAAGCCGTCTTTGAGAAGGTGATAGGCCTCGCAGATTAGCTGCATGTCGCCGTATTCAATGCCGTTGTGGACCATCTTGACGTAGTGGCCAGCTCCGTCTTCGCCAACCCAGTCGCAACAAGGGGAGCCATCATCCACTTTAGCAGCGATGGCTTGGAAGATTTCCTTCACGTGGGGCCAGGCGGCGGGGTTGCCGCCAGGCATGATAGAGGGGCCAAATCGGGCTCCTTCTTCTCCACCTGAGACACCCGTGCCTACGAAGAGGATTCCCTTTTCAGCGAGGGTCTTGGTGCGTCGGTTCGTGTCGGGATAATGTGAATTACCGCCATCGATGAGGACGTCGCCCTTCTCAAGATGGGGCAGGAACTGATCGATCATCTCATCCACCGTGCTGCCCGCTTTCACCATTAACATCACGCGGCGGGGCCTCTTGAGTGCCTGAACCAGCTCTGGGATCGAATGAGTTCCCACAATGCGGGTGCCGGCCGCCTCATTGTGGATGAACTCATCCACCTTCGAGACCGTGCGGTTAAAAACAGCCACTCGATACCCATGGTCGTTCATGTTCAAAACGAGGTTTTGCCCCATCACAGCCAGGCCGACGAGACCGATATCGCAACTTTCCTTTTCCATGATTTCTCCTTATGACGGTGAACGGTTTCCCTTGGCGGCCTTTCGCCCGGGCTAGTCTCGAACGTGAGGTGAAGCAGCCAAGCCTGTGAACTGCTGATCGTTGCAGAGGACCGGTTGCCATTGATTTCGGGCCAGCGTCGCGCCGATTAAGAGGCCGTCAGTCCAGTTGATCCAGGAGCGTTCGCACCATTCTCACATCATCCCAGACATCGCGCTTCGCGGCAGGATTGCGCAAGAGATAAGCGGGATGCCAGGTTGGCATGACCTGAATTCCGCGATAGTCATGGAATCGGCCCCGCAGCTTGCCCACCGCCGTCCTGGTTCCCAGGATCGTCTGGGCAGCAACAGCTCCAAGGCAACAGATAACCCTTGGCCGGATGCTTTCGATCTGTCTGAACAGGAAAGGGGAACACGCCGCAATCTCCTCCTCTTCGGGAGTTCGGTTGCCGGGCGGACGGCATTTCACGATGTTGCAGATGTAGACTTGCTCGCGCTTGAGCTGAATGGCCTCTATGATCTTGGTGAGCAGTTGCCCGGCAGCGCCGACGAACGGCACTCCCTGGGCATCCTCGTCGGCTCCCGGCCCCTCTCCAACGAAGACAAGCCTGGTTTCAGCAGTGCCGGAGCCAAAAACAATATTCGTGCGGCCGCCGCACAGTTTGCAGCGGCGGCAATCGCCCAGGTCTGCGCGGATGTCATCGAGAGTTTCCTCTGAATGCTGACCGGTCAGGGCTGGATGGAACAAAGACAGCGGTTTGGCCTCCGCAGCTGAGGAATGAGCGATGATGGTCTGGCTGCTGTGGGCTCGGCTTGCCAAGCGGTTGAGTTCAATCGAAATCACTCGAGGTGCCGTAAGGGGCGACGCTAGACCCAGTCTGGCAGCAGGGCTCACGGAGAGACTGTCGATCCCGATCTCCCGGTAATACTGCAGGTACTCCTTCAATTGATCGATGTAGAACTGCCGGTCGTCAGGCATGGCGCTTCTTGAAAGCCACGATCTGGTTGAGAATCTCGTGAGCCACTTCCAGCTTCGGGCGCCGGTCGAGACGCACCTGCTGGCCATCGCTGGTCAAAATTGTGACGATGTTCGTGTCACTGTCGAAGCCCGCGCCTGGTTGTGTCACGTCGTTGGCCACGAGTAGATCCAGCGACTTGTCCTTCAGCTTCTTCTGCCCGTTCTGGAGGACGGATTCGGTCTCGGCCGCAAAGCCTACCAAGATTCGGCTGCCTTTCCTTGAGCTCACTTCCTTCAAGATATCCGGACTGGGAACCAGCTCCAGGACCATCGACTTGTCATTCTTCTTGATCTTTTGACGCGCCGAAGTCTTCGGCCGAAAGTCGGAGACTGCTGCAGCCTTTATGACGATGCTGGCCTCGGGAAAATGGTGAAGCACCTGGTCTCGCATCTGTTCTGTCGAACGCACTGAAACAAACTCCACGTTGGTCGGAGGGTCTAGATGGGTGGGACCACTGACGAGGATGGTGCGGGCGCCGCGCGCCTGAGCGGCCCGAGCGAGCTGGTAGCCCATCTTGCCAGAGGAACGGTTAGTGAGGAAGCGCACGGGATCAATGTCTTCACAAGTTGGCCCGGCTGTGACCAGCACCGTCTCACCCTGGAAATCCTGGGCCGGGCCTGCAGCCTGGAAGACCCGGTCGACAATGACCTCAAGTGCCGCGAGCCTGCCCTTTCCGACGATGCCCTCAGCAAGGTATCCCTCTTCGGGTTCGACGATGCCAACGCCCAGGGCCGCCAGTTTGCGCAAGTTCGACTGAACTGCCGGATGGTTCCACATGTCCACGTTCATCGCCGGCGCCACAACGACCGGAACCTTCGTTGCCAGGTAAAGCGTGGAAAGAAAATCGTCGGCGATACCGTTGGCGAACTTAGCGAGGGTATTTGCAGTGGCTGGAGCAACCAAGAAGACATCCACGGTGTGAGCCAGACGGATGTGATCGATGGCGACCTCCAGGCCACCGGACGAGTCCGGGGCGAGAAACATCTCCGTGTAGACTCGATTCCGACTCAACGCAGCCAGCGTCGTGGGTGTGATGAACTGCTGCGCATTCTCGGTCATGACGACATGAATGTCACAGCCGCGCTGCTGCAACAGACGCAGCAGTTCTGCCGATTTGTAGGCGGCAATGCACCCAGTGACACCCAGAAGAACTTTCATACAATTCCAGATTCCCAAGGGACAGGTTACAGGTTTGAGGTGTCGGGTTTCAGACAGGGCTCAATGACACCTAAAGTGACTCCTGTTCCCTCAGTGGGTCTTCTCCTTGCTTTCTTTGCCGGTCCGCTTCTTTGCGGCGGACTTGGTTTCCTCCGTCACTTCAAACTTCACAAGGCCGCAGCTCACCTCCTCCTGCGCGATCCGCGTGAACTTGCGCGAGCTCGCAGTCACCATTGGCTTTGAGCCGGCCTGAAGCTGGCGGGTCCGTCTCGCCGCGACAATAATGTAACGGAATTTGCTGTCAATGCTGCCAATTTTGCTCTTCAATTCACTGACCTCCAAAAGTATTAATGATGGATTGAACTCGATGGGTCATACGTTGCCTGCGAGAACGCTCTGCCAGGATGATGCAGCGCATGAAGTCGAACGACTGCGCCAAGTCTTCGTTGACCACCACATAGTCGTAATTGCGATAGCGGTAAATCTCTTTCTGGCTTGCCCAATCAAGCCGCTTCTGAATAGTCTCGGCTGAATCTTGCCGCCGGTTTTCGAGTCGCGTTTTCAGCGCTTCGTAGGAAGGAGGCATGACAAAGATTGAAACCGCCTCGGGCATCTGATTCTGAACCTGGGTAGCTCCTTCGGTGTCGATGTCGAGAATGAGATCTCTACCCTCTGCCAAGGCCCGTTCGACGTAGACTCTGGCCGTGCCGTAGTAGTGATCAAAGACCCTTGCGTATTCGACAAACTGATCGTTGGCAATCATCTTCTTAAAAGCGGTCTCGTCAATGAAAAAATACTCTCTGCCGTTGACTTCATTGCCGCGCGGCTGGCGCGTCGTGTACGAAACCGAAAACGTCAAATTGGGCACGCTCTCCAAGAGGCTGGTAACGAGTGTCGACTTTCCCGAACCTGAAGGCGCTGAGATGATGAATATGGAGCCACGCTCGCTCATTGCATTCAGAGGTCTGAGACCAGAGACCTGGGGCTTGAGGATTTGGAATCTAAAGTTGCGGTCGCTCGGCTGGGGCCTCTCGGTTCGTAGCCATTCTCAGATCTCAAGCCTTAGGCCTCACTCGATATTCTGCGCCTGCTCACGGATCTTCTCCACTTCAGTCTTGACGGAAATGGCTGCGTTAGCGATCTCCAATCCGTTTCCGGTCAGGCCCGTGGTCTTTGACAGAATGGTATTGGCCTCGCGGTTCATCTCCTGCAGCAGGAAATCAAGGGTCTTTCCGGCTTCACTACCGTTATTCAGCAGTACTGCGCACTGCTCCACGTGGCTGGCAAGGCGCGTGACCTCTTCCGTGATGTCGCTCCGCTCCACGTAGAATGCGGCTTCCTGGACGAGGCGGCTGGGGTCGATAGCAGCACCCTTTAGCAGCTCATTCAACTTCACCTTCAAGCGGTCCTGGTAGGCAGTCAGCGCTCCCTGAATCTGCCGGCGGATGATCTGAACGTTCTGCTCGATGAGGCTCAACCGTTTGAGAATGTCGCTGCGGAGTGTATTACCTTCTTCGGTTCGCATGCGCTCCAGTTCTGCCAGCGCAGCCTCGGCCGCCGCGAGAATGCCGTTTTCAATCACCTGGGAGGCTTCCGGTGAGAGGCTGGCGCCTTCCATGTTCACGATGCCGGGAACGCGGAGCAACTGTACCAGATCGACTGCACCGGGCGCCGAAAGCTCCTTCTTCAGTTTTTCAATCGCTTTCAGGTAGGCCTCGAGAACGGGAATATTCAGGCTGAAATCTATGGCCTGGTTCTTCTCGACGTTTAGAAACAGGTCCAGTCTGCCGCGCTTGATTCTCGACTGCACTAGTCGCTTCAGCTTCAACTCGACGCTGGCAAACTCTCCCGGCAGCCTGAAGTGCGGATCCAGGAAACGATGGTTGACCGATTTGACCTCGACGGTGCAGGCAAAGGCCTCGCCTTCAGAGCGGCCTCGGCCAAATCCTGTCATGCTCTTGATCATGATTCAGTATTTAGCTCCCTGGGGACTACATAGATCCTGGATTGTCTGAAGGCTGCGGCTAGCTTACCCACGACGCATCCGCATCGGCGAACTGGAGGTCGTGCAAGCGCCGGTAGATGCCTCCGCGGCCTACGAGGTCGGCATGCGTGCCAGTCTCGGTAATCTGTCCCTGGTCGATCACGATAATCTTGTCGGCTTGCCGGATGGTGGAAAGGCGGTGGGCGATGACGAACACCGTGCGTCCCTGCATCAGGTTCGACAACGCCTTTTGCACAAGAAGCTCCGACTCTGCGTCAAGAGACGAGGTTGCTTCATCGAGGATCAGGATCGGCGAGTTCTTCAACAATGCCCGGGCGATGGCGATCCGCTGGCGCTGTCCTCCCGAAAGCTTCTGGCCGCGTTCGCCGATGACGGAATTGTAGCCCTGCGGCATCTGGATGATGAAGTCATGGGCCAAAGCGGCATGAGCGGCTTCGACAAGTTCCTGCTCGGTGACCTGCTCGCGTCCGTAACCGATGTTGCTGCGGACTGTGTCGTTGAAAAGAACAGTTTCCTGCGTCACGATGCCGATCAGCGAACGCAAGGAAGCGAGTGTCAAGTCTTGCGTGTCGTGGCCGTCGATCAGAATCTGACCTCGGGTTGGGTCAAAGAAACGCGGCAGAAGATTCATTAGCGTTGTCTTTCCCGACCCGCTGGAGCCCACAAAGGCAACGACTTCCCCGGCAGAGACTTTCAAATTGATGTCCTTCAGCACCGGCAGCCGGCTGTCGTTGTAGTTGAAGCTGACCCCTGCGAACTCAATTTCCCTTTCGAAACCCGACAATTGCAATGCGCCCGGCCTTTCCACAGTATCGGGCTTCTCTTCAATCAGTTCGAAGACCTTGCTCGAAGCTCCTCGAGCCTGCTGAAAGGTGTTGTAGATCCCGCTGATGCGCCGTACGGGATCATAGAGGCCGATGAACGCCGCCAAAAAAACGCCAAACTTGCCCAGCGTCATTCCCCCTGAAGAAATGCGTCCTTGGATGTAGAAGAGCATGCAAGCAATGGCCACGGCCCCGACCACTTCCATGTAAGGAGACGTAACGGCCTGAGCGCGAATCCATCGAAGATTAATTCGCGCCAGGCGGCGAGTCGCCTGGCGGAACCTGCTCAACTCAAACTTCTCCATACTGAAGGCCTTTACGATGCGATGACCAGCAATCGTTTCGTGAAGCAGGTTTGAGATCTCTTCCATTTTGTCCTGGCTGGAAGCGCTCGTTTTGCGGATCTTGGCGCCGAGGAACCGCGACGGATAGATCACCATCGGTGCTATGAAGCACGAGGCCAGTGCCAGCGTCCAGTCGATGGAAAAAACGAGATACATGAAAACGATAAATGTCAGTCCCTGCTTCAGAGCGTCGGCCAGAGCCGTCGAGCAGGCGAACTGAATCTTTTCGACATCGTTGGTGACACGCGAGATCAGCCGGCCTGTGGGGTGTTCGTAAAAGAAGCTCGACGATTGGCTGAGGATCTTGCCGTATAACTCATTCCGCAGATCCATCACCACCGACTGACCCAGATAGTTGAGCAGATAAGTGGAGACGTACTCAGCCAGTCCCTTCAGGATGGTTGCGCTGACGATCAGCAACCCCAGGACCAACACAATGTCGTGGACGGGAAATGGGTTGACCTGGTCGAGATACACCCTTCCGCTGGAAAAAGGAGGCCACGCCAGGAGTTCGATACGCTCGGTGGCCGATGAGGAAATCAGAACGTTGTCGAGAATTGGCCGAACCATCAAGGCTCGAAACGCCTCGAAGGCTGCAGCCACACCCATCAGCAGGAAGGCAACGAGAAAAACATGTAAATAGGGCTTTAAGTACTGAAAAACGCGCCAGGGTCTCAACATTCTTTGTGGTTCTCTATGGCCCATAAACCCATGTCTGCAAAGGCGGAATTATCTGCTTTTAGGCGAAAAAGTCAAGGCAGGGGTGTCACTGCCACACGCGAGGGCCGCTTGATTCGCTGGACCCCACCCGCGAGGTACAGACCGCAGAGGCATCCAAAGAATCCGCCTGTTATGGAGCGAGAAAGTGGGGTATTCCTCCAGAGGTCCACCATATCAGTGAACACGTCAGAGGCCACCAGCAGCGCCGACAGAACGAGCAGACGCTGCATCCAGCGCCGGACATTTGCCGAGTGTGCCAGTGCCGGATAAACCACAATGCCTGCTAAGCCACCCGAATAGATCGAGGCGCATCGCACGCAGACCGGGAGGCTGACTGCCGCCAGATGAAACGACCGTTCCGGAAGCTGATGGCAGATATTGGAAAAGAACAGAGAGAGCAAGAGCGGCAGCTCGGCAGACCCTCCTACGAGCCATGGGTAACCAAGAATGACAGAACACCAAGCCAAGGCCAAAAATGCCAGGAGCAAGTGACGGGTCCAGAGCATGTCAGATCTCAAATAGTCTCAGCTTCAAGTCTCAAGCCTGAGGCCAAGGTCCTGGTCTAGAGTCTCACTTTGATATCGGGCCGGTTGGCCAGGTGTACTGAGTCCACGAACCGAGCCAGACGGTTCGCCAGGCTCAACACCAGAGAATGGGTGCGGACACCGTCGCCGAAGAAGCGAACGCCTTTCAGCAGACTGCCGTCGGTGACGCCGGTCGCCGCAAAGACAATGTCCTTGCCGGGAGCAAGCTCTTCAGTGGTGTAGATCTTGTGCGGATCACGAATACCCATGGACTGCATCCGCTCAGCCTGTGACGGGTCTTTAATCACCAGCCTGGCGCGAATTTCACCATTCAGGCAGCGCAGAGCGGCGGCAGTCAGCACGCCTTCGGGAGCACCGCCGGCGCCCATCACGGCGTGCACTCCAGTGCCACGCAATGCGACCGTGATTCCGGCGGAAAGATCTCCGTCGGAGATGAGCCGAATACGAGCTCCCGTTTCGCGAATCTGCCGGATCAAATCCTCGTGACGGGGCCGATCTAACACAATGACCACGAGGTTTGCGACGTCACGATCCAGCCGTTTGGCTATGGCTCGGAGGTTGTCCTTCACGGGAGCGTCCAGATCGACAGCGCCCCGGCAGCTTGGGCCGACGATGACCTTGTCCATATAGCAATCGGGCGCATGGAGCAATCCTCCTTTCTCTGAACTGGCCAAGACCGTGATAGACCCTGGTGCCCCAGTGGCACAAAGATTAGTTCCTTCCAGAGGATCCACTGCAATATCGACCTCCGGCGTTTCCAAGCCGTCACCAGACCTGCCTACTTTCTCACCGATGTAAAGCATCGGGGCCTGGTCCCGTTCGCCTTCGCCGATAACGATGGTTCCCTGCATCGGGACGGCGTCCATTTGTTGCCGCATGGACTCGACAGCGACCTGGTCAGCCAGATCTCTTTCACCCTTCCCCATGGTTCGCGCGGCTGCGATAGCAGATTCTTCAACCACGCGGAGAAAATCCTTGGAGAGATCAGCAACCATAATGCCTCCTGGGATTGAGACGTGTGAAATACGAACTAAGGATTGCCCAATCGAATTGGAATCTGCAGATCTCTGGCAAAGTCCCCTCGCAACAATCCATGCCCTGCAGCCCGGAGCGGTGGCAATCAAGCGATCGGTGGCAGCGCGCAACGAACCGGCTTGTCGGTCCGGTAGCCCAAGGCATAGTCGGCCTGAATCAGCTTATGGATTTCCCGCGTCCCTTCGTAAATAACGGCGCCCTTGCAGTTGCGGTAGTAGCGACCGACGGGATATTCGTCAGAATATCCATAGGCCCCGTGAATCTGCACCGCGTCGGAGGCGGCCCGCTCGGATGCAACCGTGGCATACCACTTCGCCTGCGACGTCTCCCGATTGTTACGCAACCCTTGATTCTTCATCCAGCCGCAGCGTTGCCAGAGTAGACGGGAAACATCGTAGTCCAGCGCCATTTGGGCAATCATCTCTTTCACCAGTTGATGTTCCGCAATGGCCTTTCCAAAGGTTTTTCGTTGTAGAGCGTACTTCCGGCTGGCGTCGAGACAGGCGCGAATCAGTCCGGTGGCGCCAGCCGCCACTGTGTAGCGCCCCTGTTCGAGTGCAAACATCGCTATCTTGAATCCCTCGCCTTCCTCGCCCAACCGATTCTCCCTGGGGACCCGCACGTCATTCATCGAGAAAAACCCTGTGTTGCCAGCTCGGATGCCCCATTTCTGACTCAGGGTTCCGCTGGAAAAACCGGGCATGGTGCGCTCGACGATGAAGGCACCCAGCCCGGTGTGATCGCGCGCTTTCTTCTTCTTAAGGTCAGTCCACGCAATAACCAAAAAGTGGTCGGCAACGTCGGCTAGTGAGATCCACGTCTTCTCGCCATTAAGGATATAGCTGTTTCCCTCCTGACGGGCTGTAGTCTGCAGTCCCACGACGTCGCTACCCGCGTCCGGTTCGGTCATGCCAAAACTGGCGATTTTCAGTCCCTTCGATTGGGGTACGAGATAACGCGCCTTCTGATCAGCCGTTCCCCAACTCAGCAGCGTCAGTCCGTTCAAACCGACGTGGACCGATAGGATAACCCGCAGAGAGGTGTCGCCGTACTCCAGTTCTTCGCACGCCAGGCCAAGGCTGAGGTAGTCGAACCCGGCCCCGCCGTATTCCACGGGAACACAGATGCCGAGAAGGCCAACCTCTGCCAACTTGGAGAGGATCGATCGGTCGAAGAAATGATTCGCGTCGTTTTCTGCGATGGTGGAAGCAACCTCCCTGGCAACGAGCTCGCGAACCAGTTTCTCAACACTCTCATGGTCTTCGGAAAGATCGAAACCCATCATGGCGCCTCCTCGAATCGGGAGTCACAGACTCAGAGTCTGGAGTCGGGATCTGCGGTTCAGAGTCTGCAGCCCGGGCTCTCGCATCTGCTTAGTAGTGGGATTCTAGCGTCGAGATTTGGCAAACACCAAGAGTTTTGGAGGGATGCTTGATCTGAATGAGGTGCAGTGCCTAAGAAATAGAGGTGCGGAAATCGATGAGATGAAACAAAATCCAGCGCCGGGACTCCAGATTTTCCACTGCTACCTGTCCTTCCAGACCGGTGCGCGCCGCTCTGCGAATGCCTTCAGACCTTCGTGAACATCCTCTAGAGCCATGAGCTGGTTGAGATAGATGTCCAGCGCATTCTTCAATGCGTCCCGAAACTTCAAGCCTTCGCCGGAAAGCATCGTTTTCTTCATCATCTGCAGAACCGCCCCACTGCTAGCTGCAATTTTGGAAGCAACATCTTTGACGGTCTCGTCCAGCTTCTCCAAAGGAACCAGGCGATTGATGAATCCCAGAGCCAGCGCCTCCTTGCCTTCGATCGCTTCGCCGGTGAGAATGAGCTCCATCGCTTTCTTCTTTCCCACCAGATAGGGGAACACGACCGTGGCGATGGGCGGAAAGACGCCGACCTTAATCTCCGGTTGTCCAAACTTTGAATTCTCTGAGGCGATGACAATGTCGCACAGGGTGGCTAGCTCACAGCCACCGCCGAGTGCAGGGCCATTGACCGCAGCCAGCGTGGGCTTTCCGACCTCCAAGATAGACAGGAAAATCCTGTGAAACGCTTCGAGTAGCTGAAAAACCCGTTGAGGCGTATGGTCCGCCATGTCCAACCCAGCACTGAAGACCTTGCAAGCAGAGCGAAAAATGATCAGCTTAATGTGATCCTCATTGTGCATCGATTCCACAGCGTCGCCGATCTCTGACATCATTTCGATGTTCATGATGTTCAGTGGTGGGCGGTCCAGGGTGATGTAGGCGCAGTTGTCGATCTTCTCAAAACGAATGGAACTCATTGGACCTCAACTTGAGATTAGACATGCCAGCGCGGGGAGAGGGCACCGTACAAAATGCGGAGCAACAGAATCATCGTCTTAAGGCAGGCAGAACTTTAGCGAAAACGAGCACCGATAGCTCGGCAGGGACGACACGGACTGCACAGATATCCTGGTTCGAGCCACGCAGCAGCGTGCTGCCGCCATGTCATCGATGCAGCAGTCTCAGATAGGCAGAGAGAGCCACGATGGCGATGGCAAGCAACAGATTTATACCCAACCACTTCTTTCGATTGGCCTGGAATGAGGCCCACTTGGGCCGTGACGAAGTGAGGAAGATTGCTATCACGAAGACAGCCAAGGCAAGGGTGACCTTAAGAGAATAGATCGCAGCATAGGGAGGAATGGAGCTTTTCCAGAGCAGATGTGTATTGTAGAGTCCTGAAATCAAAATGCCACCGATAGCGCCGTGAATGAGCTTCCTTAGCCGTCCGGCCATGTTCTTCATGACCTCAGCCCGCGAACTCTCGGAGGCCTCGCTGAGCGATGGAATGAGGACAAGACGCAGGAACACGGTCGCTCCTACCGCTGTGATCACGGAGAAAATGTGGAGCCAGCGCATAGCCAGGTTGATGGCAGTCATCAGGCGGTCCCTTCAGTTCAGGTGCTCAGTTTAAAGTCCAAGGCCACATTTGTTTCATCTCGGTCTCGGACTGAGAATCTTGAACGGACTAGCGAATCGGCGAGTAGTTGGTCGGTCGCAGGAAGCAGCTATGAATGTTGGAGACGATCTCCGCGTCGGAGTATCCCGGTTGTGCTCGCAGCTTGATCCAGTCAGGATGACTGAGAAACTTGCGCCAATTTTCTTCACGCGCTTCCATACTGTCGTAAGCCAGCATGTATGTCAGGCTGGGCAGTCCTGTGCCGACGACCGTTTGACCAAAGAATACCGGAAGCAACCCGGTCTTGCGGAAAATGTCGATTTCCCCTTCTTCGAACATCTTGATCTTCGTCAACGAAGCCCGGAGATTGCGTGCCTCGTAAGTTCTCAGTTCAAAGATCCGGGGAGCGCGGCCCGCCCCTTGCGGTGGAATCTCGATCGTCGGCATGGTGGCAAAAGCGTGAAGCAGGCGCGACTCCACGCGCGAGTAAACCAGCTCTTTCGGTTTTGAGAAATCATCGAGGGCCTTGTTCCAGGCAGCATCAGCCGCCAGTTGATCCAGAGCCTTTTCCATCGCAGCCAGCGACAGGTAGGATGTCAGCGACAGGAACATCGGCATGTCCGGTCCAATTGAAACATTGAAAAAGCCCACAGGTCCGAACCCCAGCCGCGTGCTTGCCGGCAAGTACACGTCTTTGAGGATTGCATCGAGCCGCGGGCGTTCGAAATCGTTACGCAGATGAAAGAATCGTAATTCGAACCAGGCGCGCGAGGCGGGCGCAGCTTGAGTCCAGTGACGGCTGTTTGCCGCGCTGGCCAAGAGGCCAGATAGGAGAAAGGAACGTCGCTTCATGGATTGCCTCTTTCTCAAAGGGAGATGGCGCGGGTTATTTTACTGAAACTTCGAGACATGTCCAGAGCGAAAGCGTTGACTTACGCTGCCACTGGCCCTAATATTTTCAGTACTTTGCCGTAAGGTAGCCAAGCGGGTTTTGCCACTGGCGCTCAGGGGCCACTGATTTGCACGGTGTTACGGGGGATAGTGACTTTTTGGTAACGGCTGGGTCGGTTCGTCCGATGAGTCAACTGGCGTTTTGAGACACGCGAGCTTGTAGGGTGTGCTTTGAAGTCACTCACATGCCCGACTTTCTTACTGAGGATCGGACTTTCTGATGGCGATCTGCAAGAGTTGTCAACAAAAACTGAAGTGGTACCAACGCAACAGGGAGATTTGCCCGGCATGTTCTGAGAATTGGGAGGCCAGCCAAGTCAGTGCGGAGGAAGCGTCTCCAGCGGCTCCTGAAGCGGATTATTTGGATCTCGGTTCGCTGCTGAATTCGATTCACGTCAGGGAAACAGCAGTTATTGAACACGAGGTTTTTTCAAATGTCTGGGCGCCCGCGGGATATCCGACGCGCTCTTTTGCGGCTTCGCTCGTCTTGCATGCCTGTATGGTGGGGCTTATTTGGGGCCTCTCTGGAATGTCTTTTGGCAAACCTCTGCCGTTCACCAGAGCTGCGCTTGAGCGGGATTACGAAATCACTTATTACAAGCCCGAGGATCTACTCCCAAAGATCAACTCTGCCAAGGATGGACCCAAAGCACCGGCAGGAAAGAAGCCCGAATTAAAACCCCCCAAGGGCAGTACTGCGTTTCATCCAACCCAAACTATCCAGTCATCGCCCAAAGAGGCCGACAACGAAAGCCAGACGATCGTTCAGCCCAGCGCGCCCGAAGTGAAGATCAGGCAGGAAGTCAAAGTGCCAAACATCGTCATCTGGAATGTTCCTGAGACCAAGTTGGAGACGCTGCAAATAGCCAGCAAGCAGATCGGAGCGCCGATGGAGCAAAAGCCCGAAGCGGCCTTGCCGCAATTGCGTCCGCCCGATGTTGATGGGAAAAATGTTGAGCGAAATCTGTCGGAGTTGACTCTCGCCAAAGTAGAAATCACCAACCTGAATGCCAAGATGACTGTGAAGATAGGGACTATGGCGGAATGGAACATCGCGTCTGACGCGGCGAACCCCGGGCCCCTGCTCAACACGCCGGTAGACAACACTGCGCAACTGTCGCGCCTGCAAGCTGGAATGACTTCAAAGTTGGGCACTTCGATTGAATGGTCCATGGGTGACGGAAAAACCCCAGGCCCAACGATTAACGTACCGCTGACGGGCGCTGGCTCGAATCAGCTTCGCAACATGGTGGTGCTCAGCGCCAATCCCGGACTGCCGGGGCCGGGCGGACTCAAGGTGCCGGCCGGAAACAAAACGGGTGCGTTCTCCATGTCTCCCGACGGCAACCGAGCAGGCTCTCCCGACGGTGTTGACGACGGTGTTCTAGGTGGCGGCGTTCCAGGGGGTGGCGGGAGCGGAGGCAGCGGTAGCGGCTTCGGCGGCGGTGGAAATATCGCTTCGATTCAGATCCCTGGCATGTCGGTGAAAGGCGGTCCAAATTCGGGGGCGGCCACGATCGCCGGCCCGGGCAGGCGGCCACGCTCGCCTGGCGGGTTCAGCGACATGCAGACTATCGAAGACCCTGGCGAATCCTACAACATTACGGTGGTGGAAGGACGCTCCGGCGGCGCCGGTTTGGGTGTCTACGGGGTGCTGTCGGGAAAACGGAACTACACGGTGTTTATCCCGATGCCTGCCGGCCGCTGGACGATGCAATTTTCTGAGATGCCTGAGCCCAGGTCAACTTCCGGACCCCGACCCGCGGCCACTCAGGTGTCCGGTTCTCAGGTGATGGTGGCGTCTGGTGACGCTATCGTTCAGCCCCGTCCGTTGCGCAAGGTCGATCCAGGCCGTCCGGAAGATCCGGATCTGGCTCAGCTGCGAGGCCTGGTCGTTCTGTACGCCGTGATTCGCAAAGATGGTGGGATCGACAAGATCCGCGTGGTCCGCAGTCTGAACCCTGTGCTGGACGAACGGGCCATTGAGGCTCTGAAGCAGTGGAAGTTCAAACCAGCCCTGCTGGGGGATAGCGCGATTGACGTCCAGGCATTGTTCGGTGTGCCCTTCCGCCCGGTCAGACAGTAGATAGAGAGAGCGAATTGGAGAGGACGGCGTGCACGATCTTGCCCCGCTCCTCCACCACTTCCAAGCTAAAACCTCTTGGCCTTCTTGAAGAAAGCCACCCCTAGTGCTGCCAGCATGAAACCTGCGACAACCACACTCACGTGAAGCCGTGCGTCTTTGAAGGGGATCGCCAGAGCGCCACCAATCACGTCCGATAGTTTGCCGTGCTGGCTGAGTCCGGAGTAGAGCAACAGCATGGCAAGGCCCAGCAGGGCAATGCCGATCCACAGCCTGGCCTGTCTGATTTCCTGCCGGCGGGACGAGTCGTCCAGGCCGGTTTCGCGAGCCAGGTCACTCTTTTCCACTCCATAGAGGAAGTAGATCACCAGCCCCACGAAAAGCCAGATTGCAAACCGGATCCAGGTCAGCAGCGGCAATTGTGTCATGAGGTAGCCGCACGAGAGGATGCCAAGCAACGGCACCCAAGGAACGCCCGGACAGCGGAACGGGCGTTCCCTTCCAGGCTCCCTCGCGCGAAGCACAATGACTCCGATGCTGACCAGAATGAAAGCGAAGAGCGTCCCGATATTGGTTAGCTCGACCGCTTCATTGATGTCCATGAAGCCGGCAAAGACAGCGACAAAAACACCCGTTAGAATCGTGGTGACGTGCGGAGTACGAAAGCGGGGATGTACCGCGGCAAAGGCAGCTGGCAGCAACCCGTCACGCGACATGACGAAGAGAATGCGCGGCTGGCCCAGCTGAAACACCAGCAGCACAGCCGTCATCGACACGACCGCACCGAAAGAGACAATACCGGCCGCCCAATCCAGACGAACGGCAGTGAGCGCGGTAGCCAGGGGCTCGGCGGTTCCCAGTTGCTGGTACGGCACAATACCTGTGAGAACGGCGGTGGTCAGGATGTAGAGCAGGGTACAGATGCCCAGCGATGCAATCATGCCGATGGGCATGTCGCGCTGGGGATTGCGTGCTTCCTCTGCGGTCGTAGAAATAGCGTCGAAGCCAATGTAAGCAAAAAAAATAAGGGCTGCGCCTGTAGCGACGCCGCTCCAGCCGTTTGGGGCGAACGGCTCCCAGTTGGAAGGCTTGACATAGAAGGCCCCAACTCCGATAAAACCGAGCACTACCGCCAGCTTGATCGCGACCATTGCCGAGTTCAAGCGGGCGCTCTCCTTGATTCCCAAGACGAGAACCAGAGTGATCACAGCAACGATGAGGACAGCAGGAAGATTGACAATGATGGGAACCGGGCCCAAATGGGGTGCGGCAGCAAGAATGTCGGCACTTCGTTGAGCCGTTCGATAATCCGTCGTCAGCCAGGAAGGCAAGTCGACGCCAAAACCGCGCATCAACTCTCTGAAATAGCCCGACCAGCTCACAGCCACCGCCACATTGCCGATGGCATACTCGATAATCAGGTCCCAGCCGATGACCCAGGCCACTAGTTCTCCAAGAGTCGCGTAAGCATAGGTGTATGCGCTGCCGGAAACTGGAATCATCGAAGCGAACTCAGCATAGCAGAGGGCGCAGAAGCCGCATGCGACAGCTGTCAGAAGGTAGGACAGCATGAGGGCGGGGCCAGCACCTGGACGATCCAGCGTCCCGGCCACGGCCGAGCCCGTCGTCGCGAAAATGCCTGCGCCGATGATCGCGCCGATCCCGAGCGCTGTCAGATCCACCGCGCTCAACGTGCGTTTCAGCCGGTGTTGCGGCTGCTCGGCTTCTTTAAGCAAGCGATCAGGCGTTTTGGTTTGGAAAAGGAAGCTTGGCACGTGTGTCCTTGGTCGACGTGGAATATGAACCGCGAAGAAGCGACCCTCATCACGGCTGCGCGGTTCCGTTTTCCTAGACCTTTTCCAGCCCTGCAAACTTGGACACGAGCTTCTTCAGCCCGTATCCGGGAAAGCTGATGGTAAGCTTTGAATCGTCTCCTTCGCCTTCGCAGCGCACAACATGCCCGACACCATACTTCGGATGGCGTACGTAGGTTCCGTTTCTGAAGTTGCCGCTGCGCGAGGCATCGCTCTTGGGAGACGGGGCCAAATCTACCTGCTTGCCGCGCTGCTGGTAAAACTGCTGGATACTCTCGCGGTTGTTGTATGTAGGGCCTTGGTAGGTTGCTGCCTTCTTGCGGAAGTGGCCTGGGGAGATGTTCTCAAGCAGGTCTGAAGGAATTTCGTAAAGGAAGCGGGAAGGCTCGGTCTGGCTTAAACTCTCGCCACCCAGAAAGCGGCGAAACTTGGCCCGGGTGAGGAGGAGCCTCTTTTCTGCTCGCGTCATCCCGACGTAGCAGATGCGCCGCTCTTCTTCGACGTCGTTTTGGCTCAGCATGGAACGGCTGTGCGGAAACAACCCTTCTTCCAGGCCTACTACGAAGACAACGGGGAATTCGAGCCCTTTGGCGCTGTGAAGGGTCATTAGCGTGACCCGCGCGCGCTCGTCGTAATCATCAGTGTCGGAAACCAGAGCGGCATGATCGAGAAAATCCCGCAACGTTTCACCGCGCTCTTGTCCGTCGAGGGCTGCGCCGGCCAATTCCTGCAGGTTGTCCAGTCGAGTCAAAGCTTCTTCGGTGCCTTCTTCCCTGAGCCACTGGGAGTACCCTGAGCGCTCGATTGCGGTGCGAACCAGATCGGAGACAGCGAGTTTTCCCGACTTGGCGATCAACTCTTCCATCAGGCTACGAAACTCAGCAAAAGCCTTCAGCGTGCGTGATGGAAGCGCCCTTTGCTCCAGCGTCCTGCTGACTGCTTCCCAGAGCGAGAGCCCCTGCTGCCGTGTCTCGAGTTCGAGGCCATCGAGACTCGTCTTTCCGATGCCACGCGGTGGTGTGTTGATCACACGGAGAAGACTGACCGAATCGTTGGGGTTGAGGCAGAGCTTCAGGTAGCACAACAGGTCTTTGATCTCAGCCCGCTCATAAAAACTGAATCCACCAACCACGCCGTATTTGATGCCGTTACGTCGGCAGGCTTCTTCAAACAAACGGGATTGAAAGTTGGTCCGGTACAGGACCGCCACAGAATCTCCCGAATGGCGCCGCTGGTGATCGAGAATCTGTTCAGCGACGAACAGAGCCTCCGCTTCCGCATCGGGGGCTTCATAAATGGCCACCGGTTCGCCCCCCACGCGTTCGGTCCAGAGCGTCTTGCCCTTGCGAGCCTCGTTGTTGGCTACCAGCGCTCCGGCAGCGTCGAGAATGTTCTTGGTCGACCGGTAGTTCTGCTCCAGCTTGATAACCTTGGCGGTGGGATAGTCCTTCTCGAAGCTCAAAATATTCTGGATATCGGCCCCGCGCCAGCCGTAAATGGACTGATCCTCGTCTCCCACCACGCAGAGGTTCTGATGCAGTTCAGTGAGCTGCCGGATCAACTGGTACTGAGCCCGGTTTGTGTCCTGGTACTCGTCAACCATGAGGTAACGGTATTGCCGGTTCAGCAACTCGCGAATGGTTGGATGCTGGTCGAGCAGCAGGACTGTCTTCAGCAGGAGATCGTCGAAATCGAGCGCGTTGGCCTGCTTCAAGCGTTTCTCATAAAGTTCAAAAGCTACGGCGATTTTTTCAGACTTTGGGTCGTAAGCCTGCTGGTACGCTCCTGGCGGGCTGATTCCGTGGTTTTTCGCATGACTGATCTTCGAAAGCGCGGCTCGAGGCGCAACCAATTTTTCATCGACATCCAGCTCTTTCAAACACGACTTAAGCAGCGTGAGCTGGTCCGAGTCATCGTAGATTGTGAAATCGTTGGTGTAGCCGATGGCAGCAATGTGGCGCCGTAGGACTCTTACACAAAAAGAATGAAAGGTGGCGATGAGCGGGTTTGCCGAGCGCAGTCCCCGCAACAGCGCATTGACCCGGTCTCTCATCTGGCCTGCCGCTTTGTTTGTAAACGTCACCGCCAGAATACTCTCTGGCCGGACTCTTTGGTCTTCAATGAGGTGCGCAATACGATAGGTGATCACGCGCGTTTTGCCGCTGCCTGCACCTGCCAAGATAAGGACAGGTCCGTCGGTGGCGCGCACCGCGTCAAGTTGTTGTGCGTTCAGTTGTTGTTCCAAGTGCAGCATGGCGCAGCATTGTAGGAACTCCATCCTCAAAAAGCAATTTAGGAAGGAGTTGTCCCGACAATCAGGATCCCGTGACGTTCTCACCTACGCCGTCATAGTCGGCTTTTGAGCCCAGGAGGGGTGCCAGTCAAGATAGACTTGCGCCCGGCCTATTTGCCTTGCTACGCACGTTCTGGCCGCTCCCATCGGGTGCGTCTTCCACCTTAAGGCGATTGGAATAGCCAGAAGAGTGGGCGCTTCCACTTTTTGCAGATCAGTCTAATCTTTCGAGGGAAACTGACCGATGAAATGCGATATGAGTGTCGTTGTGAGTGGGCAAACGATGGATCTGGAACAGCTAATCACCAAAGCTGGTGACATGCGCGTGCTGCCGTCGGTCGCTCGAAAAGTGATGGAAATGGTGGAGCGGGAGGATGTCTCGGGGAACCAGCTTGCAGAGACAATCGCCAAGGATCAGGTGCTGGCCGCCCATTTACTGAAAGCAGCAAACTCGGCCCTGTTTGGACTCCCTCGTGAAATCACCACAGTGCTAATGGCCGTAAACGTCCTGGGCTTCAAAAACACGCGGGACATGACGATCATGGCCGCCACCCGGGGTGTCTACAAACGGTTTGGCATCACGGAGAAGATGCTTTGGACCCACTCGATTTCAGCGGCGGTCGGTGCGAAACTGATTGCCGCGCAGTACGTTCCTCTCATGCGGGACGACGCGTTCATTTGTGCCTTGCTGCACGATGTCGGCAAGGTAATTCTGAACAACGAATGCCCTGAGCGTTTCGCCGAAGTGATGATGCGAACCTACAATGAGGGCGAATCCTCCATTCAAGCAGAGACCGCCGTGTTTGGGTATACACACACCGAAGTAGGATCGCTGATCACGTCGAGATGGAATTATCCGAGGGTCATCTCGAACATCATTCTCCAGCATCATCGCGAGGAAGAGACCCGCCCGCCATTGGAGGATTCGAGCACTCTGAAGGTTCTGGCCTGCGTGGACCTCTCCAATACGATTTGCAAGATTCTCGGCGCTGGCTATCGGGAGCCACGAGAAAATATCGACCTCACCGACCATTCGGCCTTCAACTTCCTGGATATCCCACCGGCCAGCGCTGCTTCTCTGGTGGAAGAGCTGCGCGAAGCATTCGCCCGTGAAACGGCTTGTTGGGCGGGCTGACCCGGCTGCCGCAGCTACCCGAGAGAAGAGGATGAAGCGGAGAGTTCGCGGTTGCGCTGGGGCCAGGACAAGCCATAGCGCGGATCGACGTCACCAACCAACGATTCTACGACCGCAAGGATTTGGCCGTCTCGGTCGATTCACCCTCAAATTTCTGGCCAGTCTGGTGTGCTTATCGAGAGGCAACTGCAGATGAGAGACAAAGCAAAGGACCCGCGATTCAACGATCCCTCTGCTCGCCTTGATGCCCTTCTCTCTGATTTTCTCAGCAAAGAGATCCCCTCAGTGCCGTACCGCGGGCAAACCGCTCTGCCAACCAGCGCCCCCCTGGGAGACCTCTTTGCAGAGCCGGATGCGGGCCAGGCCGGCCAGTCCTCAATCGCAGATAGCCCGGCGGTCGAGAATCGGAAGATTGCCTCCCTAGACCGAACAGACGTATGGGAATCCACAGCGCCTCGGCTCTCTCAGCCAAGTCCATCAATGCCGTCCGCAAAACACCTCGCCGGGCAGGCCGTCCCTGATGAGGTCGAACGGCTTGAGCGAGTTGTGGACGCCGTTCTGTCAACTCCAAGTGAAAAAGGCGAGAAGAAAAGACTTGCTCGTGGCGTGGGGGTTTTTGCGCTTGTGGTCATTATTGGAGGTGCTTCTTACTGGGTTGGCACCCGTCAGACGCGCCGCCAGGAAGCACCGGCTGCCGGCCAAGAGGTCGCGCCTTCTGAACTTGAGCCCCTGTCTGCAACGCCCGACATTCACCAGGAGACTGAGCTCGTTGCCCCCGCAAATTCTGCCGGTGGAGTGTCTGCAGCCCAAGCAGACTCTAACATTCGGCCGATTCAAGCCGCGCCGACAGCCGACAAATCGGTGCCGGCACTGGTGCCTTCTCAAGGAGCTCCTGCAGCTGCCTCATCATCGGCCCCCCAGTCACCGCAGAACGCACAGGTTCAGGTCAGCGCGCCACAGATTCTGGCTCCGGTTAGTGTGCCTTCCAATTTGCCTCTCACGGCCGTTCAAGACTTGCGGAGTGTCAGCACACAAGAACCTGTGGCTCCGCTGCCCCTGCCGCCGTCGTCAGTCATTCCGTCAGCGGAAGCGCTCAAAAAGAGCGGCTCTGCCGGTGCTGTTGCCAGTCCCGCGGTGCCGCTGGTCAAAGTTCCGGCAGCCTACCCTGAGATGGCCCGAAAACTGAACCTTGCCGGAACAGTCGAGGTCAGCGTGGCGGTGGATCTGTCGGGAAACGTGACAGAAGCCAAGGCATTGAGTGGTCCTCAGTTGCTCAAAACCTCGGCAGAGCAAGCTGTAAAACAATGGAAGTTCAAGCCGGCGATGTTGAATGGGCAGACGGTGATTGGGAGAGGAAAAGTGTCAATCATCTTCACCCCTCAGAAACGATAGCGCAGCTTCATAGGTCCACTGGGTGGCCGGTACATTGCGCGCCACCAGCCATTTCCACACCTGATGCGGCAATCGGCGGCATGTGTGGTTTTGTGGTTCATGCGTTAGAGCGGTCTTCAATTCATCCTCTATCTACCTCGTTGCTTTCCCAGCCTGCCTGCCCAGTAGAAATCGCAGCGCACTCTCGAGTTCAGGGTGACGAAATACATATCGGCTGGCTAGCAGGTTCCTTGGCTCTACCCGTGCACTCGAGAGCAGAAGTTCATCCGCCATCTCACCGAAAGCCAGACGAGCGGCGAAGGCAGGCATAGGTAGAATGGTAGGTCGGCCGAGAACGTGGCCCAAGGTCTTCGTAAATTCCCGGTTAGTGACCGCTTGAGGTGCAACAGCGTTCACGGGTCCGGCCAGGTTTCCGGTGATCAGGGCATGACGAATCACCGCAACCAGATCGTTGAGTGCAATCCAGCTCATATATTGCCGGCCGTCGCCGATAATGCCGCCGACACCCATCTGGAATGGAGGGAGCATTTTCGCGAGAGCTCCACCCCCGGGAGCGAGAACCAATCCAATCCGCAGTTGAACAACCCGAATACCACAATCGGCTGCAGGTTTTGCAGCTGCCTCCCACTCCCGGCAGACCTCAGGCAAAAATCCCGTCCCCGATGCGCTGCTTTCATCCAGACGTTCATCTCCGCGGTTTCCGTAATAGCCGATTGCCGAGGCTGAAACCAGGACCTTCGGACGGCGAGACAGCCGAGCCAGAGACTCGGCCAAGAGGCGAGTCCCCAAAACTCGACTATCGCGTATTCGCGCCTTCTGTGCCGCGGTCCAACGACCGGCGGCTATGCTTTCGCCCGCGAGGTGAACAACGGCATCAGCGCCTTCAAGTGAAGCTGCTTCCAGTCTGCCGGCGGCTGGGTTCCACTGGATGGAATCCTTTCCAGGTGCACTTCTACGAGAGATTCGAACGACCTGGTCTCCGGCCTGAGTGAGTAAATCCACGAGTGGTGACCCTACAAAGCCCGTGGCCCCGGTGATTAAGACTTTCATGGGCGTCTCCTTTACACCTGCAGTCAACTCGAATATCGTCAGTGCCCGAAGCTAGGAAATTGTAGCGCCGTCACTTCCCCAAGGGGAATTTTTCTGAGGAGTAACCCAAACTGCTAGCGGTCGTGTAGAGAAATGCAACTGCGACGCCCATAATGCTTCCGTGTAGGTGCAGGTGGGTTCGTAACCTGAGTGTACCCTGCAAACGTCGGAGTCCCTGCCCACGCTCTTTCATTGGAGTCCAAACTGCTCATTCTCGAAGCCAAGAACCTACGAAAGACCTATTCAGGCGGTGAGACTCCTGTCGAAGCCTTGCGTGGCGTGAGCCTCCAGCTTGAGCCCGCCGACTTTGTTGCCCTCATGGGACCTTCTGGATGCGGCAAGTCTTCGTTGCTCCATCTTTGCGGCGCCATGGATCGCCCGTCGTCCGGAAGGATTGTTTTCGAGGGGACCTGCCTCGACGGGTTGGATGACCAGCAACTGACTCGCCTGCGCCGCGAGCGCATCGGGTTTGTTTTTCAGTTCTTCAATCTTCTGCCGACGCTGACGGTTCTGGAAAACGTGGCTCTGCCCCTGTTGCTGGCGGGAGTTTCCTCAAACAGTGCGGAATCGCAGGCCAGATACTGGATTGAGCGTGTGGGCCTCACGTCGCGCCGATCCCACTATCCGCAGCAGCTCTCAGGTGGTGAAGCGCAACGAACCGCAGTCGCCCGCGCTGTGGTCCATAAGCCGGCCTTGCTGGTCGCCGACGAGCCCACCGGCAATCTTGACTCTGTGAATGGCGCTTATCTGCTCGATCTCTTGCGAGACCTAAACCGGAAAACAGCGGTGGCAGTGCTGCTGGCAACTCATTCTACGGAGATAGCCTCTGGCGCCAAGCGGACTATCCATATGCGGGACGGAATCTTTGTTTCCTGAGGACTGAGAGTTCCTGACTCATCAGCTGCTGGCGTTGCACACGAGGCAGGTTCAGCACGATCTCAGAGGTGCTGAGACACCGTCGGCGGAACTCAGAACTCAATCCCATGTTCCTCTTCCGACAATTCATCCTTCGCCATCTGCGGGAGCAGTGGGTGCGTTCATTAGTGGCAACACTGGGAATTGCGCTCGGCGTGGCGGTGGCGATTTCAATCCAGCTGGCCAATGCTGGTTCGCTGCGCAGCTTTGAAGCGGCTATCGAAGCGCTCTCAGGCAAGACTGCGCTCGAGGTAGTGGGCGTCGGACCTGGTTTGGAGGAATCTCAGCTGGCTGACCTGAATTGGCTAGCGGAGTATGGTGAAGTGAGCCCTGTGATCGAGGGTGAAGCCATCTTTCAGACCTCGTCGGCAGGCACTGAGTCGCTGAGAGTGCTTGGCATCGACATTCTGCGTGACCGCTCTTTCCGCGACTATCGTTTGATTGAGTTTCAGCACAGCCGCCGTGAGCCAACCACGCAAGAGCTGCTCCAGCTTCTGATGGATCCGGCGTCGGTTGTTATCACCGAGAAATTTGCCAAACGCCATCTGTTGCAAGCGGGCGGCGAAATCGTTTTGGTAATGGGCGACCGGGCGCAGCAGTTCGTGATTCGGGGACTGTTGCGGGACGAGGGGCCAGCCCGGGCGATGGACGGCAATCTGGTACTGATGGACATCGCTTCAGTTCAGGCCTCACTAGGCCGGTTGGGGCGGCTGGACCGGCTGGAGATTCTTCCTGGTTCAAGGCAGTCTGTGGACCACTTGCGCAATAGCCTGGCCCGCAGGCTGCCCCCTGGTTTGTCGGTGCAGCGGCCCGAACGACGCAGCCAGCAGGTCGAGAAGATGCTCGAAGCGTTTCACTTTAACCTTACGGCACTCTCGTATGTCGCTCTGCTAGTCGGGCTGTTTCTAATCTACAATTCCATTTCGGTTTCTGTGATCACGAGACGTCCAGAAATCGGAACCTTGCGCGCACTGGGCACCCCGCGCAGCACCGTCGTGGTGTTGTTTCTTGCGGAGGCGTCGCTTCTTGCGGTTGGCGGGATAGCCGCTGGTTTGCCGGTCGGTCGTTTGATGGCCGCTGGAGCATTGCGCATCACAGCGACGACCGTCAAGACACTCTATGTCGCCACAGCGGCACAAGCCCCACCACTGGACCTCGGCCATGTTTTTCTGGCGTTTGCCGGTGGCCTGCCTTTGGCTCTCCTTGCTGCGGTCCTGCCAGCTCTCGAGGCTTCGCGAGTGCCGCCGGTGATAGCCATAGCCGCAACCGACCGGATAGAAACGCGGCATTCCTTGAGGCCCGTTCACTGGCTGCTGCCCCTCGGATTGTTGCTCTTCGCTGCGTGGCTCTCGACCCTCAAGCCGATGGGCACTCTCCCGGTGTGGGGATATGCAGCCGCCCTGGCAATTGTGCTTGCTGGCGCTTTTCTCTGCCCGGCTGTACTTCACGCCTGTGGCAGGCTGGCCAGAGTCATCGGTCTGGTCTTGCGCATCCTGGGAAGGTCTGGAACCGAATGGCATCTGGCCGTCGCGAACCTCATGGGCTCCATTCCCCGCGTTGCTATATCCGTGGCGGCCCTAGCGGTTAGCCTGTCGATGCTAACGGCGATTGCGGTGATGGTGGGCAGTTTCCGCGAGACGGTTGTCTACTGGGTTGAACAAACGCTGAGGGCAGATCTGTACCTTCGGCCCGCCACGCGGTCCCATGTCTCAGTGGATGCATCCGTATCCCCGCAGGTTGAGTCAGTTGTTCGGCAAAATCCTGCAGTGGCGGGTATGGACCGGTTCCGCAATTTCACACTACCCTATGGCGAAGGGGTCATCACGCTTGGCGCTGGCGAGTTCGAAGTGCTGCTGAAGCACGGAAGGCTGCTCTTCAAATCGCCACCCGATGGAGCGAGCGCCATGCGTGACGCTATCGGACAAGATGCTGTAGTCGTTTCCGAGAGCCTTTCGCTGAAGCACGGAGTAGAGGTTGGAAGCTCGATCACACTTCCCACCCCGTCAGGGCCCAAATCGTTTCGTGTGACTGCGGTCTATTACGACTACTCGAACGACCGTGGTGTAGTCGTGATGGATCGGGCCACGCTCGAGCGACACTTTGGTCCCATGCCTCCCACGAGTCTCACGATTTACCTCAACCCAGGCTCGGACCCGCAGCAAATTCGCTCGGAGATTCTGAACTCACTGGAGAATTACAGAGTCTTTATCTACACGAATGCGGCGTTGCGGAGTGAAGTGCTTCGCATCTTCGACAGCACGTTCACGATTACTTACGCACTGGAACTGATCGCCATTTTTGCAGCTATCCTGGGAGTGGCCAGCACGCTTTTGACTCTGATTCTCGAACGGAGCCGGGAACTCGCCATTCTCAGGATGGTGGGCGCCGATCGCGGCCAGATCGAGAGAATGGTCGTAACCGAAGCCGTGATGCTGGGTGGGGTGAGCCAAGTCATCGGTCTTGGCGTGGGGTTGCTATTGTCACTGCTGCTGATCTACGTGATCAATGTCCAGAGTTTTGGATGGACGATCCAGTTTCACTTGCCCACTGCATTCTTGGTGCAGTCGACTCTGCTTTTGCTGCTGGCGGCAGGAATTGCCGGGATCTACCCAGCGCGGCGAGCTGCGAAGATGCCCGGGTTTGATGCTCTCGCCGAAGAGTAATTGCGGATTACAGAATGCCAATTCGCAGCGCGAGTGACATCATGGGTAAGACTCTTCGAAACATGAAACGTGAATCTGCGTTACGTTCTGCAATCCGCAATTGGCCCTCCGCATTCCTGCTGTTTTTCCTGGCAAACTTGGCAGGTGCGGCAGGCCACCTCTGGCGCCAGGCCCAGCCTGGCTATGCGTTCCAGTTTCCTCGCGACCATGGCAGCCATCCTGAATACAAAATTGAGTGGTGGTACTACACCGGCAATCTCTCCACTGCCGAAGGAGCCCGGTTTGGATATCAGCTCACCTTCTTCCGGATCGGCGTGGATCCTCAGCCGAGCAATCCGTCCCGATGGGCTGTGCGTGACCTGTTCATGACCCACTTGGCCATTACTGACATAGGAGAGCGGAGATTCCACTTTGCAGACCGGGTGAATCGCGCCGGCATCGGTTGGGCCGGGGCTGAGACAGGAGGTCTCCGTGTCTGGAACCAGAACTGGGAGGCAAAGCTCGACGTCCAGGGGAGACATCGCTTGACCGCAGTGCACGATGACATGAGCTTGAATCTGATGCTGACCTCCGGAAAAGAACCTGTGATCCACGGTCTGCAGGGCCTCAGCCAGAAGGGAAGCGATGCGGGAAACGCTTCGCATTACTATTCTTTGACACGAATGCCGACCCGCGGTGAGCTGTGGGTTTCAGGACGGCGGCACGTTGTCGAAGGCTTCAGCTGGATGGATCATGAGTTTGGCACGAGCTTTCTCGAAAAGGAACAAGTGGGTTGGGACTGGTTCTCTCTTCAGCTTGATGATGGGAGCGATTGGATGCTGTTTCAGTTGCGTCGCGCTGATGGCACCCGCGACCGGCACTCCAGTGGCACATGGGTCAGCGAAAACGGATCGCGCCATGACATTCGAGCCGGAGAGTTTGCATTAAGTCCCGGGGCTGTATGGACGTCACCCTCGAGCGGCGCGCATTATCCGATAGTGTGGAATGTGAATGTTCTTTCGCACGGACTGGGGCTGACAGTGAGTGCCGTTCTGCCCAATCAGGAACTGAACACAGAGAAGTCAACCGGTGTGATCTATTGGGAAGGCGCGGTCGAATTCACGGGAACCCGCCAGGGGAAACCAGTTCGTGGACGCGGATACCTCGAAATGACAGGCTACGCGGGCAAGCCGATCAGTGAGAAATTCCGGTGAATCGCCTCACGTTCTTCCACGCTCGTGAAATGGCGGAGTTCGGTGGCGCCAGGGGGAAGTCGAAATTCCAGTGAAACAAAGACTTGAAAGAGCTGGTTCTTCGAGAACAATGAGAATTGTTTTGCTCTTTGGATAAGAAAAAAGGCAGTGATCTTTGATGACCACTGCCTTGGGCGGGAAGAAACCAGTCGGTGCCGAGGGGGAATCAGAACCGCAAACGTGCGCCTAGCAACATCGTGCGACCGCCGACACCCGGAACGAGATTCGCCGTGTTGGCCCCGAAAGCCGTGTTGTTCATCCGCGCTTCCGGGTTCTGGAAGTTGCGATGGTTCCACAAATTGATGAAGTCGCAGCGGAACTGCAGTTTCAAGCGTTCTGAAAGAGGAATGTTCTTGGCAAGGCTGAAGTTCCAGTTTCCCAGGCCGGGACCCGCGAAGGTATTGCGGCCAAGATTGCCACCCCGGAACATCGAGTTGGCCAGCGGTAGTCCGCCAGAGGTCAGCGGCGTGACGACGATTCCGCTGCCGTTGATCGGTGTCGAGAACGTGCGCAGGTTTCCCTCCACAGCGTCGTTCGAGAATGTGCCAGCAACATTGTAGTTCGGCCGAAATGGGGCAGTCGTGCCCGATCCTCCGCTGTCGACTCCGGTCCGGATCGTGAACGGCTGGCCGGATTGATACTCCGTGAAGCCAGACACTTGCCAGCCACCGAAAACGTGCCGGACGATTCGATTACCGGCGTTGGCTCCCGGGATTTCATAGATGTAGTGCGCCACCAGGCGATGGGGACGATCGAAGACCGACCGGCTCCATTCGTTCCGGTAGTTCAAGTAGTCCTGAGGTACTTGCGGACTGGAGTTCGTGATGTCGCCCACGCCGAGAGACTCGTCGTTGTCGCTGAAGTTTGCGCTCCAGGTGTAGTTCAGACCAAACACGAGCCCGTTAGACATCCTCTTGTCAAGGCGAACAAACGCGCCGTGGTATTCGGCGAGCGCGGTGGATTCAATCAGAATCCGCGAACCCCAGGCCGGATTAACGCGCCGGGCTTGAAGCCCTGGTATGGCGCTGCCGGCGACGGCCGCCTGAGCCTGTGCCTGGGTCAGAGTGCCCGGATTTCCCTGTCCCTGCCTGATCTGATGGTAGGAGCGATTGCCGGTATAGGCGAACTCAAGGATGTAATTGGACTTGAACTGGCGCTGAATAGAGAAGCTCCAGAAGTTTGTCGCCGGGTTCTGCGTGTCGGCTGGGGAATTCACGAAAGTCGCTAAAGGATTCAGGGGAGGCACGGTCGTTTGCTTTGGAGCTAAGGCCGGGAACAAGTTGATGGTCTCCGGCTGGTTGGTCAGACTCGTGACCACCCGTGGATAGTTGCTAGCATTGACTGTGAGAATGTTGTAGAAGAGCACGTCGTAGCCGACCCCAAAACCTCCTCGGAAGACTGTCTGACCCTGGCCAAAGAGCTTTCCCAAGAATCCGCTAGAACTGCTGGGGCTGTAGGCAAACCCAAAACGAGGCGCCCAGTTGTTCCTGTCGGCCTTGACAAGCCCCGGAACGCCGACAGCCAATACCTCCGGGCGATCCGCGCCAAAGAAGCCAAACGGGGCGTCCGAGTATTCGTAGCGCAAGCCAAAGTTGAAGGTAAGGTCTTTGGTTGCCTTGAAGTCATCCTGAAAAAAATAAAACTGGTTCGTTTGGCGGGCGTCAAAAGTCGATTCGTTGACGGCCTGGGCCAGAGAGAACGCTCGGTTATTGAGGAAGTCAGCGAGGCTGTTGAACGTCCAGGTTCCTTTGGAGTCGAAGGCCGCGCGGTTGTACAGCTGGTTTCGACGCAGGTCCAAGCCCATCTTCAAGGCGTGCTTTCCTTTGAAAACCGTGGACACGTTCTGGAACTGGTAGGTGTTGGCAATTCGGCCTTGGGGGAAGTTACTTAAACCTCCGATAGTAAAGTCACTAGCAATCCCAACGGTTGGACTCGCCGGGTCGTTTTCCGGAAAGTCCAGGTTGCGCCGGATGTAGGCGCCACGGAATTCATTAATGAAGTTCGGATTGACCGTCCGGATGTAGCTGAGGGCATGATTCTGTGAAAAGATCGCCTGGCTTCCAGCCCATTTTGGTCCAAAGCGGAGATTGCTAACGACGTTCGGTTCGTCGCGTTTGTCCAGTTGAAACCGATAGCCCAGGCTGTCTTTGTCACTCAGCCGGTGATCGATGCGTCCCAATGTGTAGGAAAAATTGTACGGATTCGCCAGCGGAATCCTCATTGAGCCTATTTGAATCGGAACGCCATTGATCGTTACGTTTCTAATGTTGTCGTACCGAGTAACCTGGCCGTGAACCTCTGGCAGGAACTTTAATGCATCCAGAATTGCCTGGCGGCTTTGGGCTGACTGTCCGGCATCCAGCGGAACGGTTGCCAGCGCGGCATAGCCGGCCGGCGTTGGGATGTTGGCACTCGTCGCGTTTCGAGCGTCGGGAGCTTCGCGGCGCCGATTCACTTCGAACAAGCCGAAGAAAAAGGTGCGATTCTCCTTGATGGGACCTCCTAGACTGCCTCCTGCCTGGTTGTGCACAAAACGAGGTGTTTCATTCAGTGCTGCCCGTTTATTGAGCAAGCTCACCGGTTCCATCCAGTTGGCACGATAGTATTCCCAGCCTTCGCCGTGAAACACATTCGTGCCGCTCTTGGTGATAACGGAAACCTGGGCGCCGCTGTTGCGCCCAAATTCGGCGGAATATGAAGTGGTTTGAACCTGGAACTCTGCAACAGCCTCCGGAACGACTCGGGCGTTGCTCAGGGTTACACTGAGATCGTTGTTGTCTGTGCCGTCGAGGAGAAAGTTATTGTTTCTGGCGCGCTGTCCGTTGGCGGAGAACTCGTTCGAGCCTGGAGCGCGGTTCACTGTGGGCGCCAGAAGGGCCAGCCGGCTAATGTCGCGAGTTCCGCCAGTGGTGGGAATGTTCACGATCATATTGCTGTCCAGCTTGCGGTCGATGGTGGCCGTCGTCTTGGCCAGTTCTACGCCAGGCGGGGTGTCTGTAACTTCGATGACCGTGGCCTCAGCTCCGACCTTGAGCGACTGATTGATGACAACTTCCTGAGCTGTTCCTACCTGAATGTTTTCCACCTTGCGAGTTTCAAATCCCTGGGCAGAAAACGCCACGGTGTACATACCCGGCTCCACAGCCACGAACCGGTAGACTCCATTCTCGTTGCTGCTGGCTTCGTTCTGGATGTTGGTGGCCTTGTTGGTGACAGTGACGCGCGCACCGGCCACGACCGCACCAGAAGGGTCAGTGACGGTTCCAGAGATGTAGCCCCGCGTCAACTGGGAATAGGCGGCATTTGACAAAGCTAGACTGACTAACAGTGCCAGAAAAGGAACTCCAAACCGTGTTCTCATTTGTTTGCTCCTCCGAGATCAATGTCTCTCTGGAAATTCAAGCCCATTTTGGCGCCCCAACGAAATCGCTTAACCAGAAACTACAAAGTCCTGAAAGCATTGAATAGACGATGCGGGCTCAATGGCATCACTCCCACTGCTGCGTTTAGAGGCGATTAGTAATCGCATTGTAGCCCGATTTTTCGTATGACTGGCATTTTTTCGCATGTTTCCTCCAATCTGGAACCCGGAAGTGATTCGCCAATGGGTTTTGCAGGGGATTCCGTGGCGGAAGGGAACCGTGGCAGCCAAACCGAAGTGCCATGGCGAGGTCGCTGTTCCACCCAAGAAGCCGACGGTATTCGAGGTTTCGCGCGCGAACTCAGCCCGCAACCCGATTGACGCGCTCATCCTTGGAGAAACTCGGCCAAGAGATCAGCGCCTGCCGCGGCTGTAGCGGAAGAGTTACTGCCGGAGTTCTGAGTATGGCTGCTGGTGGCGAATGGTGAGCAGGTGAGTTCTCGGTTGTAGGTGCTCGGTTCTGAATGCTGGAGCACCAAAACCAACAAGTCTAATTCAGTTATTCATACCGTAAGGCTTCGATGGGGTCCAGGCGGGCCGCGACGCGAGCTGGCCAGACCCCGAAGACGAGCCCTACCAGCGTGGAAACCACGAGTCCGGCGGTGACGGCCCAGAGTGGAATCTCTGAGGGCATATCTGGCAGCAGATAGAGCAGGAGCAAGCTGACGAGAACCGAAAGAACAACTCCGATGATTCCACCCAGAAACGTCAAGGTCATGGCCTCGAACAAAAACTGTGTGACGATATCCTTGCTTCGCGCCCCAATCGCTTTGCGGACTCCAATTTCCCGTGTGCGCTCGGTGCCGCTTACTAGCATGATGTTCATGACACCGATGCCTCCTACGAGCAGGCCGACAGCCGAGATCGCGATGGCAATCAGACCCACGGCAGCCGTAATTGCGTCGAACTGTTCGATAAATTTGTCAGCTGTCTTCACGTCAAAGTTGCTTGGCTCGTTGAACTTCACATTCCTCTGGCGTCGCAGGACGGCGTCCACCTCATCAAGGGCCTTCTGCAACTTGCCTGCCTTGGACCGAATCAGAAGCATCAGGAAGTCCTGCTCGGCATGCAGCTTGGTGGCCGATCGATAGGGCAGATACACAACGTTGTCTTCGTTGCTGTCACCCAAGAAACTTCCCTTGCGCTTTTCGAGAACTCCAATCACCTCGTATCGCCGGCCGCCCAAGGTAAGCTCTTTTCCAGCGACCCCGGCTTGGTTCGGAAACAGGGCTTCCCTGACGTTCACGCCAATGACAACAACGTTGCGGCGATGGAGTTCATCGATTTCGGTGATAAAGCGGCCCTGTTCGAGGACGACGTTGCTAATCTGGCCGTAGTTAGCCGAGACTGCTTGCAACCTCGCCTGTTTGTAAGTGTTTCCCCCATACGTCATTGTTCTGTCGAGCCACCAGACGAAGCTGAGGAGTGCCACATCCTCCACCGCGTCGGCCTGTGTCTGGATGGCTTTGGCATCGTCAGGATGCAACGGTTTGCGTGCCCACTCCTCACGGTCACGCGGGCCAACACGCGGACCAGTGCTCAAGTGGAACGCCCAGATGTTGTTCGTGCCATACTCCTCGATGAGGGTCACAATATTCTGCCGCATGCCAGTCAGAATCGAGGCGATGACGACAACGGTCATCACTCCGATAACGATCCCCAGAATGGTCAAGATGCTTCGGAACTTGTTGGCCCGCAAATTGGCGATGGCCATGGCAATGTTTTCAAAAGTGATGCCCTTGGAGAGGTTCATAAGAGGCTTGAGACCTGAGGCATGAGGTTTGAGACTTCAGTCGAAACGAAGGCTTCCTTGCGCTGAAGCGTTTTTCCTTAAGTCTTGGTCAATGCAACAATCGGATCCAGCCGCGAGGCTTTGTACGCCGGATAGATTCCAAAAATCATCCCGATGCCACCCGATACCAGCAAAGACAACAGGACGTAAGCCGGGGTGATCGTCATAGGAATCGGTGTGGTCGCGCTGATTGTCCACGAAAGCCCCGCAGCCAGGAGAAGCCCAAACAGACCTCCAACCGCAGCCATTGCGGAAGATTCGATGAGAAACTGAGCCAAAATCTGGCGTCGGCGGGCCCCAACTGCCTTGCGCAGTCCGATCTCGAAGGTCCGTTCGGTAACGCTCACGAGCATGATGTTCATGACGACGATGCCCCCGACAAGCAACGAAATCAAAGTGATGGGAGTGACCACCACTGCAATGGCCCCCGTAAACTCATCCACCTGGCTGTCGATGGCAGCTGTGTCGAGAACGACAAACGTGTCCTCCTTGTCGGGCTTCAATCCCCGGAAGACGCGCATGAGCAGGCGGACCTCGTCGATCACGAATGGAAAGGCTTCCCGGTCAGGGGCGCTGCTCCAGATGCTGAAGCCGCCGGATCGGTCGAAGAGGCGGCGATGGACCGTCAAGGGGATGTAAACTTTGTTGTCCAGCGATTGGCCAAACATGGAACCAAGCTTCTCCTGCACACCGATGACCGTGAAGGCCGAATCCTTGATCCGGAGAGTTTTCCCAATGGGGTCAGTGAGAGGGAAGAACTTTTCTCTAACTTCCATGCCAAGCACGCACACGTAAAAACTGTGATCCACCTCGTAGGCCGTGAAGAACCGCCCTTCTGCGAGGGTCATCTGTCTAATCTGGGCGATTTCAGGCGTGACCCCGTAGATCTCAGTGCCGAAGAGTTCTGCCCCCTCGTGCTTCAGGTCAGCACTATCCTCTGCCTCGGCTCCCACCGCTTCACAGCCCTGGCAGGATGCCTTCACGAACCGCTGCTCAGGCCAGTCGATGCGCTTGTTCCGTTTGACCATCTTCTCCCACTCTTCGTCAGTAAGACGTCCGATCGCGCCGACACGGCTCACCCAGAAAGTATTGGCACCGAGTTGCTTCGTGATGTTCTGCAGGACGTAGGTATTCAATCCGCTGATGGCTGCGCCTACCAGCACCACCGAAGCGACTCCAATGATGATGCCAATCAGAGTCAGGAACGAGCGGAGCTTATGGGCGAGGATGGATTGAAAGGCGATACGGGTGGCATCATAGTAAAGGAATAAGAAGGATCTCATGCCGCTGGGTATTACGCGATTGAGGGGACAAATGTTTCACAAATATCTGAGGCAGCAAGGATTTCTTCGATTACTTCGCCTGAATCCTCAGTTGTCAACGCGTGGGCAAGGGCTCGTCGGGCCCGTTCACCGCCGATCTGTCCGAGAGCCCAAGCCGCATGGGCTCGCACCAGGCTTTCAGAATGTCTAAGCGCTTGGGATAAAGCGGGAATCGCCATGAGGTCATGGCTGTTACCCAACGCAACGGCTACATTGCGGAGAAAACCGGCGTACTTGGCCCGCTTCACCGGACTGGCCCGAAATCGCTCTCGGAATTGTGGTTCTGTCATCTGCAAGAGTCCGACGAGCACAGGCACCTGGTTTCCTGGCGCCGGAAGAAAATCCTTTTCTTTAGTTGGCACTGCGAAACGGTTCCAAGGACAGACGTCCTGGCAGTCGTCACAGCCGAAAATTCGCGAACCGATGAGAGGCCTCAGCTCGCGTGGGATAGCCCCGCGCAGCTCGATGGTCAAATATGAAATGCAGAGGCGGGCGTCGACAACGTAGGGAGCTACGATGGCCTGGGTCGGGCAGGCGTCCAAACACCGATGACATGTACCGCAATAGTTTTTGCCTTCAACATCGCACTCCAGTTCCAGGGTCAGAAGAATCTCACCCAGAAACACCCAGGAGCCCAGTTCGCGAGTGATGAGATTCGAGTGCTTGCCGATCCAGCCCAGACCACTCCTGTGCGCCCAAGCCTTGTCCATGATTGGTCCCGTGTCTGAGTACCAAAGACAATGGGTGTCCTCCGCGGTCTCCACGATCCAATTTGCCAGAGAGTTGAGACGATCCTTCAGAACGGCATGGTAGTCTCCACCCCAAGCATAGCGCGAGATTCTTCCATGGATTGGGTCTTCCGAGTGGCTGCCAGCCGTGTAGTAGTTCACGGCGAGCGAAACAACCGACTTGGCTTCTGCGAGGACCTTGCCAGGATCGATTCGCTTTTCGGGATGACTCCCCATCCATGACATCTCGCCGTGGTTCCCGGCAGCCAGCCAATGTTTCAAGCCATTTCGTTCGTCCAGCCGCTCCGCTCGGCTGATGCCGATCTTCGCGAAACCAAGTTCCAAGGCTTTCAGACGGATAGCCTGAGAAAGTGCCGAGTGCTGAGTACTGAGCGCTGAGTTCGGAGTCTTGGGAGTTGGGTGCCGGGTACCGAGCAGTGTCAGATCGTTCACAAAACTCTTCTCCCGCTCAATCCTGAAAGCGATTCACCCGGCGCGTCAAACTCAAACTCCGGCACTCAGCACTCGTCACTACGCTTTCGGATGAGCCTTGTCATACTGCTCCATCAGATGCCCGATGGTGATGTGCGTATACCGCTGCGTGGCCGACAGGCTCTTGTGACCTAGCAATTCCTGGATGGAACGCAGATCTGCGCCGGAGTTCAACATGTGAGTCGCGAAAGAATGACGGATGCAATGCGGGCTGATCCTCTGTCCCAAACCGCTCGACCGAACATGCTTCTCGACGAGTCGCCCTACTGACCGGGTGGTCAGACGAGTTCCGAGGTGATTCAGGAAAACGGGCAACGCCAGATTCCAGCCAAGGGCATTGTCAGTCTGCCGCTTCTGGCGATAGGCCTCCAAAGCTGCCAGACAATGCTGGCCAAATGGCACAATCCGTTCTTTCCGTCCCTTGCCGCGTACGAGGATCATGTTCTCCTTGAAATCGATGTCTTCCCAGTTGAGGCCAGTGAGTTCGCTGACGCGAATTCCGCAGGCGTAGAGCAACTCGAGAATCGCGCGATCGCGGATTCCCAAAGGCGTGGACAGATCGGGCGATTCGATCAGCTTCACACAGTCATCCACAGTCAAGTGGTTCGGAATCTTCTTTGGTACTCTGGGCAGATTTACAAGCTTCGCAGGATTCTGTTTCAAAATGCCTTCGCCGCAAAGAAACTTGCAGAATGAGCGGATAGCCGAAATCTTGCGGGTGATGGAGGATTTCTCGATGTGCGCATTGTGCAGGTGGCCTACGTATTCGCGGATGACCCGATGATCGATCTGCTCCGCGCGATAGTCCGTTCGCACGCCCGACGTGTCCGGCGGGGTTAGGTACTCATGGAACTGCTCGAGGTCACTGAGATAGTTCCGCACGGTGTGCGGCGAGGCATTCTTGGTACGCAGACTATCGGCGAATTTTTCAATGTGTTGTTTCATGGCTCGTTCGCAAAGGTCTTGAACTCCACAGTCTGAAATCTGGACTCTGGACTCCAAGCTCCAGTCCGGCCCTTGAACTCTGTCATCGCTTCGAGCGCTCGCTCCGTTTGCCGCAAGTGTCTTTCCTTCTTCCCCAATTTCTTGCTGCCGGCTGCGACTTCAGGCTCGGGCATGATTCCGAAATTGATGTTTTCGGGCTGAAAGTTTTCCGGGTCGGCAGATACCAAATAATGCAGCAGCGACCCCATTGCAGTCTCTCTTGGCGGAACGACCAATGGCTTGCCGGCGGCGAGACGCACGGCATTGATGCCCGCTATCAGTCCTGTCGCGACGCACTCCACGTAGCCTTCGACACCTGAAATCTGACCAGCAAAGAAAACACTGGCATCCTTGCGAGTTTGCAGTGTTGCTAGCAGCAGCCTCGGTGAGTTGATGAAAGTGTTCCGGTGAATCTGGCCCAGTCTGAGAAATCTTGCCTGTTCCAGGCCGGGGATCATCCGAAAAACGTGCTCCTGAGCGCCAAAGCGAAGGTGGTTCTGGAATCCCACCAGGTTGTAACTGTCAGCGCGCAGGTTCTCCTGCCGCAGTTGGACGGCTGCGTACGGCATTCTGCCAGTACGCGGGTCCACCAGGCCTACGGGTTTCATGGGACCAAAACGGAGAGTGTCAACGCCGCGCCGGGCCATCTCTTCGATCGGCAGGCATGCCTCAAAATACATGGCTTTTTCACACTCATGCAAAGGCACCGACTCAGCCTGCAGCAATGCCTCGTAGAACGCCAGATACTCTTCTCTGGTGAAAGGGCAGTTGAGATAGTCCGCGCCGCCCTTGTCATAGCGCGAAGCACGATAGGCTTTTTCCAGGTCGATCGTGCCGGCATCGACGATGGGACTGATGGCATCGTAAAAATAGAGATGCTCTTGTCCTCCGAACTCGCGGATCGATCGCGCCAAACTGTCGGAAGTGAGAGGCCCGGTGGCGACAATTGTCACGGCCTCTGTAGGGATGGTTGCAGCTTCCTCCCGTAGAATCTCAATCCCGGGATGGCCTGATAGGGCATGCGTCACTGCAGCCGCAAACCGCTCCCGGTCTACGGATAAAGAAGCGCCACTGGGAACCCGGTTTTCGTAAGCGAGCCGGATCAGCAGAGAATCGAGGATCTTGAGTTCTTGCTTGAGCAGCCAGGGGGCGCTGCCTTCCTGGTCTGATTTGAAAGAATTGCTGCAAACGATCTCCGCTAAGGCGTCCGTCTGGTGCGCCGGGGTCGGTTTGGCTGGGCGCATTTCGAAGAGACGCGCCGTCAACCCCCTCTGCGCGATTTGCCAGGCAGCCTCAGACCCGGCCAAGCCGCCACCGATAACGATGATCTCATCTCGCTTCATCGTCGGAATTCTATCATCTTTACAAAGGGGAGCAGCCGAAAGGGGGGATGAGGAGGGGCACGTTCTGACTCGCTGCCCAGGGAACTTCAGACGCTGTTGCGTGGACTACCGGTCATTGCGGACGCCATCAAGAAAAATCTTGAGGAAATTCTCGACGATCTCGTCCTGAGTGACTTGCGGGTAATATTTGCCGGCATCGAAAAGGAGCTCGGCTGTGACGTAGGTATAAAGCATCCCCGTAAAGGCGCGGGCAACGAGGATGGGGTTCAAGCGGCCGAAGGCTCCTTGAGAAATTCGAAGCTGGATGTAGTCCACGAGCTTCATCACCTTCTTGATTTCGTGGTTGGAGTAGAAGATGTCTGAGAGCCTATGCCCTTCCAGCGCGCTGAAGTAGAGCAAGCGCAGCATCGTAGGATTCTCAGAAGTCTTCTCCAGGACAAACCGCGCAAAATCACCAAAGACCCGTTCGTCATCACAGGCGAGCATGGCTTCGTCGGAGAGAGAATCTCCCACTTCCTGGATGCGATGATCGATGATCGCCGTGTAAAGGTCTTCCTTGGAAGCGAAGTGCCGAAAGATCATAGCCTCGCTTATGCCGGAGGCCTGTGCGATCTCTTTGGTGGTCGTACCGTTGAAGCCCTTCTGGCAGAACAGCCGCTTCGACACGTTGATGATCTGTGCTCGCCTATCGGCGGCCATCATCTTTGAAGTACGGGTCCGGGGAGCCGGGGATTCAGGTGGCTTCGACGAGTTCGACCGCTTCTTTGTAGTCGCACGTTTCGACATTGCAATAGAGAAAGGTGCCCTGTTTCTTGGTGGTTTTCTCTAGAAGATAGCGTGCCCCGCACTGAGGACAGGGTTTGCTGACAGGCTTGTTCCAGGCTGTAAACTCGCATTTCGGATATTGGTCGCAGCCATAAAAAATTTTGCCTCGACGCGACTTCCTCTCAACGAGTTCCCCCTTGCAGGACGGTTGCGGACAGGCGATGCCGAGGGTTTTCTTTTTCACATACTTGCATTCCGGGTAGGCGCTGCAAGCCGTGAACTCTCCAAAGCGGCCGTTCTTGATGACCAGATGTTTGCCGCATTGCGGGCACTTCTCGTCGAGAGGCACGTCAGGAATTGACAGCCGTCCTGAGCCCGACACGGCCAGCTTGCGAGTGGTCTTGCACTCGGGGTATCCGGTGCAAGCTAGAAACTGTCCGAAACGTCCGCGCTTCAGGGTCATTGGGCGCCCGCAGTTTTCGCAGGTTTCCTCAATCTGCTCGACCTCAGGCTTCCCGTCAGTTCCTGCGTTGCTCTCTCGGGCAATCTCGCGGGTGTTCTTGCACTCAGGATAGCCGGAGCACGCCAGAAACTTGCCATGTCGGCCCCATTTGATCACCATAGGGCTGCCGCATTTTTCGCACGTTTCGTCTGTCTTCTCCTCTAAAGCCTTGATGTTGGTCATGTGCTCACCGGCCGTCTTCAGGTCGGCTTCAAATTTCGCGTAAAACTCCCGAAGGGCCTGGGTCCAGGCGATCTTTCCCTCCTCGATTTCGTCGAGTTCTTCCTCCATGCGAGCGGTGTACTGCACGTCAAAGATGTCGGCGAAACTGGCCACCAGCAGGTCATTGATGATGAACCCCAGCTCTGTCGGGGAAAACTTGCCCTCCTGCTTGACGACGTATTCGCGGTCCTGAATCGTCGTCAGAATGGCGGCGTAAGTGGAAGGACGGCCGATGCCCTTTTCCTCAAGAGTCTTCACCAGCGTGGCTTCCGTGAAGCGCGGCGGCGGCTGGGTGAAGTGCTGCTCTGGAACCAGCTTGTTCAGCGTCAAAGCCTCGCCTTCCGCAAGGATCGGCAGCTTATGTTCGAGTTCCTCATCCTCCTCATCCTTTTCGTCCTTGCCTTCCGCGTACACCCTCAGGAACCCGTCAAACTTCATCACTGAGCCGGTGGCTTTGAACATGTACTTGCCTGCCAAAATCTCCACCGAGGTTTGATCAAAGAGCGCCGATTTCATTTGTGAAGCGATAAAGCGCTGCCAGATGAGCTTGTAAAGCTTGTGCTCATCCGGGCTGAGGTAATGCCTGATCTCGTCTGGGTTGTAGTTTGTGGAAGTGGGCCGGATGGCTTCGTGAGCATCCTGCGCGTCCTTCTTGCTCCGATAGAAGACCGGCTTTTCGGGAAGATAGTCTGGACCAAAATTGGCGCCAATGTAGCTGCGCACGTCAGCCAGTGCGTCGTCTGAAACTCTCGTTGAATCTGTGCGCATGTAAGTGATCAGACCCACGCTGCCTTCGCGGCCCAGCTCAATGCCTTCGTACAACCGCTGCGCCACCATCATGGTCTTCTTCACTGTGAAGCGGAGCTTGCGCGAGGCTTCCTGTTGCAGCTTGCTGGTGATGAATGGTGGAACAGGATTGCGCTTCTTCTCAGTCTTTTTGACACTGTCGACAACGAAGCGGGCCTGCTCGAGATGGGTGAGAATGTCGCGAGACTGGTCTGCATTCTCGATTTCGATGTTCTTGCCGGACACCTTTTGCAGCGCCGCATCGAAGGCCGGCGGATGGTGTCCGGACAAGTTGGCCGTGATGCTCCAGTACTCCTTCGAGACAAAAGCGCGAATCTCACGTTCCCGCTCGACGACCAGGCGCAACGCAACGCTCTGCACCCGCCCAGCCGACGTGCCACGGCGTACTTTCTTCCACAGCAGAGGGCTGATCTTGTAGCCGACCAATCGGTCGACGATGCGGCGGGCCTGTTGGGCGTCCACCAGTCGCGAATCGATCGCACCGGGGTTGCGAAAGGCCTCCTTTACGGCTTTTTGCGTGATCTCGTTGAACATCACGCGGTAGATCTTTCGGGTTCTGGCTGAAAGCTCTTCAGCCAGATGCCAGCCAATGGCCTCGCCTTCACGGTCGGGGTCGGTCGCTATGTAGATGGATGTTGTGCCTTTGGCTGCCGCCTTCAATTCCCTGATGACCTTTTCTTTGCCAGGAATGATCTCGTAGGTGGGTTCGAACTGGTTTTTCAGGTCGACGCCGAGACCTTTTTTAGGAAGGTCGCGCACATGCCCCAGGGAAGCCTTCACGGAGTACTCCGGCCCAAGGTACTTATTGATTGTCTTGGCCTTCGCCGGGGATTCAACAATAACCAATGATTTCGACATAATTAAGAATCGGTATGAATAAGGAAAAGTCAACCAGTCGGCTCCCGCAGCAGGGAGCAAAGCTTCTTAAGCCATGAACACCCACAGCGGTCAGCAACGCGCCGGCCGATAACTCTTCTTAGTACTTCCGCACAAAACTCTTTCCAGGCAGCTGCTTAACCTTGTTTTTCAATTCAAGATCGAACAAAAGCGACAATAGCTCCGACGAATTCAAATGGGAAGTCTCCAGCAACTGGTCGATATGCACGGCTTCGTCAGAGCGCAGTAATTCTAGCACAACCTTTTCAGAGGCCGTCAAAGGCTCGGGAAACAGCGCAGCCTGGCTGGTACTCAGTGCATCCTGAGGCCGGGAGAGGATCTGCTCTTTGACTGCTCTAGGCAACTCTTCGACGATGTCCTGCCAGTCCTGCACAAGTTTCGCGCCCTGCTTGATCCAGAGGTTGGGGCCGAAGCTGGTCTTTGATGTGATATTCCCAGGGACAGCGAATACCTCTCGTCCTTGCTCCAGGGCCAGCCTTCCCGTAATGAGCGAGCCACTAAACTCTGCGGCCTCGACCAAGCAGGTTCCGAGAGAAAGCCCGCTGATGATGCGATTGCGAATCGGGAAGTTCTGAGGAGAAGGGCTTGCATTCAAAGGAAACTCCGAGATCACACAACCCTGACTCTCGATTTTTTCGGCAAGCTGCTTGTTTTCTCGGGGATAAATACGACTCAGCCCGCTGCCCAACACTGCAATGGTCTTGCCCTTTGCTTCCAGCGCACCTCGGTGAGCGGCAGTGTCGATGCCGCGCGCCAGGCCGCTGACAACAGCCAGTCCACGAGCGGCCAGCTCTCGAGATAATTTTTCCGCTGCATTGATGCCGTACGGCGTTGCCTTGCGTGAACCCACGATGGCGACAGAATGTGTGTTGAGAGGGGCAACGTCTCCTTTGCAGAAGAGAACGAGGGGAGGATCGTAGATTTCCCTCAGGAGCTTCGGATAGTCAGGATGAGACAAGGGCAGAATACTAACCTGATTCTGCAAACACTTTCCGAGTTCGGCTTCGGCCTGGCCTCGACATGCGTCCGAAAGCAGCGTCCTCGCAACAAAGTCCGGCAAACCGTGAGCGGCAAGCTCTTCTGGCAACGCCCGCAGAACCGCGGCAGGTTCCTTATAGTAATCCAGCAGCCGATGGGCTCCGCGACAGCCCAGTCCTTCTACCGATGCCAGGATGAGATACTGCAAGAGTTCTTCATGCATGGTGGCAGGAAATGCCGCAGAGCCTACAACCCGGATACAGGGTTGTCAACCGGAGGAGTCGACAGGCGTGTCGGGCGCGCTCTGCTCTCGCTGGAAGAGTGCGGACAAAACAAGTGACAACAATGCGATGACCGTCTAATCTAGCACTCAGACAGTCATGCGATTTCCCGCCTACATTGCCTTATTGTTGCTTGCGGCCGCCTTGGCGGCGCTGCAAACGGCTTGCTTGGACTCGAGGCTGGCAAAGCAGGCGCCAGCGGAAACGCAGGCGGCACCCAAGGAGGTCTTCACCCTCGGGAAGGTCTGGAAGGTTGAGGAGGGCTACTACGATGAGCCCCACTGGATTGGAGTCTGGACTCGCCGCGGCAACAGCAACGTTTTTGATGCGACCTGGCGTCACTGCTGGATGAACGAAACAAAGCAGGATGTTATCGAAGTCGAGTCGGTGGACAATGGGAAGCTCGTTCTCTTTCGCCAGGGTATCAAGCAAAGGTATCGTGGCACTTTTTCTACCGATCAGCCCGGCCGCCTGCGTGGAACCGCCGACTGGTTTGGCCCCGACATGATCTGGACGGCATCCATTGAATAGCCGGTCTCAAAGCGGCTGACGTGATCCGCCTTCGGCCTTGAAGCCTCGCCTCTTTGATTGTCCGGGAACTTTGCTGCCTTCCTGAACGCATTGGCTCTGCGTTTTTTGTGCATGAAAGAAAGGAAAGAGACCCCGTCCTCCCTCCTCAAAGGCCGTCCGATATTCCGGCGGCACCTCTACATCAGTTCGGCTCTCTTCGCGGTCATCATCGTCATCCTTAGCTTCACGCTGTTTCGCCTGGCAGCAGGGTCGCTGCGAGACCGGATGAATGCCGAGTTGACGCTCACGACTGAGAGTCTCGCCCGGTTGCTGCGCGAGGAGATCCAGAACGTGAACGCCCGTGTCGCGAATGACGCGAACCGGGAATTCCAGCGTGGCGCACAGATCGAGATCTTCATGACAGGCCTGTTGCAGCAGCAGGAAGAGCTCTTGTACATTTTTGTTCAAGACTTGAAGGGAGAGGTGCTTTGGAAAGCGATCCGCCGAGGCTTGGAACTTGAGCAGAATCAGTTTTCGCGAGTGCTGATCTCTCCCCGCAGCTCGCGGGCCCCCCAGGTGGAAGTCACTTCACTGGGAAATCCGAGCCTCAACTACCTCGACCTGATCGAGCCGATTGTCCTGAACGATCAGCCGGAACTCATTGTGCATTTCGGCGTCGACCAGCTGAATTTGGAGAATCGCTTCTCTGGACTTCGGGCCAGTCTGCTCCATCGGGTGCTGCTCGGCAGCGCCGTCGTCGTCGGCATCCTGACCCTCGCATTGCTGTATGTTCTGTGGCTTCTGAAGCGGGCCCAGCTGGTGGAAGCCGAAGCGCATGAAGCAGACCGGCTGGCCTATCTTGGGACACTTGCCGGCGGCTTGGCCCACGAAATTCGAAATCCGCTCAGCGCCATGAACCTGAATCTCCAAATGATCGAAGAAGACCTGGTTGCAGCTACTGCCGAATCCTCGGATCTTGGCGCGCTGCTCAGGGGAACAAAGCAGGAGATCAGACGCCTGGACCGGCTCGCGACTAACTTTCTGGCTTATGCCAAGCCGCTCGAGCTCGAGAGAAAAGAATTCGATGCGTCGCAACTTCTAGACGAGATCGTGCTGTTGAAGCAGCGTGAGTGTGAGGACTTAAGGATTCAGTTGCTCAAGGAGCCGGCGAACGACTCCTTGAAGATCCAAGGCGACCCGGATCTGCTGAAGCAGGCGATCCTAAACCTGGTCGTCAATGCCGAGGATTCGGTGATGCAGAACCAGAACGGGAACCGCCAGATTCGGCTGGCTGCCGGCAAAGGAGGCAATCAGGTGTTCATCAGGGTCGCCGACAACGGGCCTGGCGTCAGCGCTCAAGATGCGCGCGATCTTTTCCGGCTGTTTTATTCTGGCAAACGGGGAGGTACAGGCCTGGGGTTACCCATCGCGCAGCGCATCGTGGAAAGCCACGGAGGCAGGATCGAATGGCGCAACTTGCCAGAGGGAGGAGCAGAGTTCACGGTCTGGGTTTGAGAAGGCAGGCACGACCCTGGAGTCTCGAAAAGATCGCGGGTTTGCGGTCCAGTTTGTAAGGTCGGTCGCAGTTCCTTCTGAATCCTTACAGGCCTGAGAACCTTTTCAAAGCCTCCTACTCACGCGGGCGGTTTCCTCGAATTCCAAATTGTTTCACAGTTCCCAGAAAGGAAGAGCTGGACGCCTGCTCTTCCAATCTGGAGGGGTCGCTCAGTTTTGAAGCTGCGACATCAGTCAAGTTCAGGACACTGGCCGCAGTTATCAATGCAGTCGGGTTGTTGGCAGCAGTTCAGGTAGAGAAATCGGAGGAGCGGATTTGAAACGTTGTCTGCATTCTCCTGGCTTTGGAGATCGAAGTTGTCCAGGTCGAATCCGCTGGGACACATCACCGTGCCTGGGGAGCCGGGATTGCGTCCTTCCTTGGCCTCGCAATCCGCCTTTCCGGGGTGGCAGAGACTGAGAGCGTGCCCCAGTTCGTGGGCCAGATTATTGATGCTGGCCGGATTCTGATCGATGTTGTTGTCGGCAGTGATGATCTTGGCCTCAATGCTTCCGCTACCGTAGGTCACGCCGGCACCGTGTAAATCTGCAGGATCAAAGGATTCAACGAAAAACACTTCCACGGCATCGTCGATGCTGACACTTCGCATTAAGTCCTCTTCTTCAGCGGCCGTGACTACTTTGAAGTTTCGGTTGTTCACAAACCGAGGATTACGAACCTCAAACGTGACACAGACCTTGCTCCAAATGGCCCGGACCTGCTCCATAAACACGTCCAGCGATCTGCCTGTCGGCACCAGATCACCGGGGTTATTGCGTACAAACACCGGCTGGATCGACAGTCGTTGAACGCCTGGGCAACCTGCCGTGGGAAGGAGCCGTCCACCTGCGGGTCCAAACGTCAATGTAGCCGTCCGCACGCCTCCCAGGACTGACGTGGACAGTTGCAGGTTCGCGTATCCGGTAGCCTGGGTCGTGGTTTGACTGGACGACATCCCTGGTGTGAACGTTCCTGTGTATTCGCCCTTTAGGACTTCGCTCAGGGGAGCGATGTCGTCAGAGCTGACTGGGGCCCGGCCTTTCATCTGATCGATTAGCCGGTAGTGCAGCACGAGTTCAAAATCGATCCTGATGCGGCCGGTCATATTGTTGAACTCCCGGGTGACGGCCGAACCCTTTCGCAGCCTCCAGCCCAGCGGCCCGGTCTGTCCCAGACGAGTGCTCACCGAGCTTCCAAGAAAATTGAAACTGCGAAGCGACAATGAGATTTGACCCGTGGGGCTAACCGTCTGCGAGAAGACTACCTGGCCGTTCAACGTCGAAGACTGGGTGCCAAGATCCGTCAACACGGTGGCAGTTGTGGCCGGCAGGTCGACGATGAGTGTCCTTGCACGTGTGGACGTTTGAGCCAGCAGCTGGCCTGTGGGCGACTGACTCCAGAAACTGAGTCCGTGGATCGCGGCCAAACCGAACAAGGTGGCAATGAGATGCCTTTTCATAGAAATCTCCTTTCGTTGTTAACACGATTGGCCGCCGGAAGCAGAAGAACCGGTGGGCAACCGGGATTTAGTTCAAGGAGTCAGAAATTGAGGAGATTTGTTTACTGGAGAGTCAGAATTTGAGTGGGGTTAGCTGGCTTCTCCGCCGAAACAAGGCCCACGAAGCGTGGGCAATGTCTCGTGGAGCGGGTGAACGGAAGCGCGGAAAAGGACAACTGCGGGTGGTCAAGCCAGCACAACGTGGCAATGTCAGCGCGAAGCGGCGCGAATACCGAGTCGATACTCCGCAAGCATCTGTGAAGGGTCGATAGTGGCGCCGTAGATCTTCAGGCGGTAGGTGCCATCAGTCAGGAAAGACCGATTGATTCGGACAAAAAAAGAGCCGAGGCGATCGCGCTCGAGCCCTTCTCCATGCCATAAGACTTGGCCGTCCTGGCGCAGGATTTCAATGATGTACTGCGATCGCCTCGGCACTCCCTCTCCATTGAGCACCAAAGTGAACTCTCGGGTCCCGGCTGGCACGAGGATCTGGTTTACGACAGGACCGCCAGATCTTTGGACAATGCCTTCGGGAAAGACATCGTACACGGTGGTATTTACCTGCGGTTCCTTGAGAGCCGCCAACTGAGACTCATAGTCCTTTTTTAAGTCTTGTGCCTGAGCCTGCCACTGCCGCCGCTCTTCTTCCAGTCGAGCGGTAGCCTGGGTGTTGGCTGCAGCCAGACGCTGAGCCAACTGCTGTTTTTCTCTCTCAAGCCACAAAGCCCAGCCCCCTGTCAATCCCAGCGTGAGGAGCAACGTAGCGACCAGTGCCAAAGCGGGCCTGGCCGTCAGAGGGAAAAACCTAGACCTCCAGAAGACTCGCAACCGTTGTCTGGGGCTCTGCGTTTCTTCAGGCTGAGTCCGGCTGAAGTCGCTCAAGTCTTCCTTCTGCATCCTTTGCTGAAAGGTATTCCAGGCCCGGCGAACTCCGATCTCACCCAGCGCTGACTCGCCTTCCCGGATTGGGTCCAGAAAATCCACGATGTCGCGGTAGACGCGAAAGCAAGCACGACACTCTGATAGATGAGTTCGAATGGATTCCCGCTCTGCGGCAGCCAGCCGGCCCTCACTGCAGGCAAACAGATCTTGCTCGGTGGGATGACGAGTTTGCGGGTTATCGGACATTGTCATGGCGGCTCTGAAGTACTGATGAAACTCTTCCTTTGCACTCATGGTTTTGCCTCACGTCAAAAGTCCACCTCGGCAAAGTAGGGCCTGAGCCTTTCTCTCAAGGTCTCGCGAGCCTTAAAGAGATGGGCCTTGACGGTATTAATGGAAATTTCCATCACGGTGGCTATTTCCTGGTAAGAGGCATCCTGCAGGACGCGGAACTGCACGCAACGGCGCATCTGTTCCGGCAACTGCATCATGGCCTCGTGGAGTGTCTCTATTCTTTCCCGATCAAGTATTGTTTCGATCGGGATGCTCCCAGGTCCTGCTGGCAGGCGTTCAGCCAGCGTCAGGTCTTCCCCTTCGCCCACTTCCTCTTCCAGTGAAACCTGCACACCCTCACGCTTGCGAGCGTGCAGTCGTTCCAGTTCGTTGACGTAAGTGTTGCGAGCCACCGCAAAAAGCCAGCTCTGAAACTGCTCCGGCCCGCGTAACTCTGTCAATCCTTTATAGACAGAAAGAAACACTTCCTGGGTTAGTTCCTCCGAATCTTCCGGTGAGAATCCCTTCCTTTGAAAGAATCTCCACACGCGGTCATAGAATCGCTCAAAGAGGAGTTGGAAGTTTCTCTGTGAATCCCGGCCTTGCTGGAATTCAGTGATGATCGAGTCGATCGGCTTTTCCATCGCTTGACGCGACTCGCCTGAAGGCGGCCGGGTGAAAATCTCCACAAAATGGGTTCCACCTAGAAATGAACTTCAGTTGTGCACCGATTATATCCCTCCTCCTGTCCAACCGGTGAATTTTGGCGGCCGCAGTAAACAAGCTTCCCTTTTTCCTGACTGAATCGATTGCAGCTTGCACCAGCGCGGCGTCCTTGCTGGTGCAACCGGTCGGCATCCAGAGAAGAGAGAGGGGCAAGCCATGGACTCGACTGCCAAAGAACCTGCCTTCGGACTGAAGTGGGAGTGCCGGGAATGCCATCGGCTCATCTCTGATTCCGAGACCGTCGCCTATCACCTCATCAACAGGATTCTTTACGGGTGGTGTGAGAGTTGTTACGGCGTCCAGCATCGACAAATAAACAATTGTGGAGTCTTCCGGTCACTAGATGTTGCGAGCTGAATTCAGCCTAAAACCAGCCACCCGCCGACAGCTCGGCCAAGATCGACTGCAGCTCACTTTGAGCCGGTGATCGAAAATGCAATCAAACACAAAGGAGAAAACCTGTGAAAGCGAGAACGAAGCAGTCTCGGTTTTGTCAATGGATGGCGGCAACCGCCATTCTGCTTGGCCTGGCTATTCTGATGCCTGGCGGAGCGGAGGCGCAATGCCCGCTGCTGAACCGGCCCCGGCCGGATTTTAACGGCGATTGTATTGCTGACGTAGCGGTGGGTGCGCCGAACCAGACCCGTGGCACCTACCTGCGAGCGGGCACGGTACAGGTGATCTATGGAACCGCGGCTGGATTAGCGGCTGCGGGAACACAGGTGTTTGGCGCGGAGAACTGCAGACTCTCTCAGGACGGCGCGATTACCGGGACCGGGTCGGGCATGGGCTTCGGTTCAGTCCTGGCTTGGGGCGACTACAACGGTGACCGCATTGATGATTTGGCCCTGGGCATGCCGAACTACAACCCGCCTTATCCCTTGGGTGGAATGCCGGAAGCCGGCATGGTGTATGTGGTCTTCGGCAGTCGCGCCGGGCTCAATCTCAATAGCGCTCAACACTTCGTGTCAACCAACTTGGGCAACTCGGACGGCACTCGCCAGTTTGGCGGCGTCATCCCGACGCTCAACGTGAACCAGAATACATTTGACCGCTTCGGACACGCATTGGCATCGGGTGACTTCAACGGTGACGCAGTCGATGACTTGGCCATCGGCACTCCTGGTGAAGAAGGTTGGGATGGCGTCTCGCAGATCGAAGATGCTGGCGACGTCTATGTGCTGTACGGAAGGCGGGCAGGGCTGAGCAGTACCAGCCGCGGCGGACATGATGGATTTGGCAGAGGATTGGACGCGGCGACTGCTCAAGGGTGGAGCCTGAATGGCAAGAACCATTACTGGTACGACCTTCAGGTGCCTCCAGAGGCCAACGACCGGTTCGGTTCGGCACTTGCGGCCGGGGACTTCAATGGCGATGGCCGTGCTGATCTGGCCATCGGTGCTCCGGGGAAAGCAGGTGGAACCGGTTCGGTCAGTGTGATCTACGGCTCGCTCGCTGGGTTGCATCCACTCGCAGCTACACCCAACGGCGTCGTCCCAAGCCAGCTGTGGCATCAGGACGTGGCCGTCCCAGCAGCGATTGAGGGCGTGCGCGCCCCCGGTGAATGGTTCGGTGTGGCCCTGGCGGCGGGCGACTTTAACGGCGACGGACGTGCTGACCTGGCCGTGGGAGTTCCACGAGCCACAGTGGGAGGGGCGGTTCAGGCTGGTGAAGTGAATGTCATCTACGGCTCGCCGACGGGCCTCAACCCGGCGTTTGTTGGTCTGCCTGCCGATCAGATCTGGTCTCAGAGCAGCGCGGGAATCCTGGATGACGGTGTGCTGGGCGGCGAGATGTTTGGCTACGCCGTGGCGGCAGGCGATTTCAATGCAGACGGCCGGGCAGACCTGGCAATTGGCGCGCCGTATGACTCTCCTGGCAATGTGACGTCCTCGGGTGCCGTGAACATTATTTACGGCAGTGCGGCGGGTCTTACGGCGGCAGGCAACCAGTACTGGCACCAAGACAGTGCCGGGATTCAGGATGCCAACACACCTCACCAGAACTTCGGGCGCTTTTTGGCCGCAGGCAATTTCAATTTCAATCCTAACGCTCCAGTCTATGCCGCGGACTTGGCAGTTGGAACTCCCTCTGAAGTCGTAGGCGGCATGGTGGGCGCAGGCGCGGTCAACGTCCTCTACGGCACGGCAGGGGCTGGACTCAGTGCCGTCGGGAATCAATTCATGCATCAAAACAACTCTGGGGAAGTTGCCCAAGTAGACGACGGTTTCGGCAGTCTCTAGAAAAATAGAATTGTGGTGACAGCCGAAGCCGCTTCGACTCCGGTTGTCATCCTGGTCTCACGCCTGGGAATCGTCTAACAAGAAGGTCTGTTGATAACTGCGGGACTTGTCAATAAAAACAAATGAGGAGATAACCCATGAAGATCCAACGAAGATTTCATCTGCTTTTTCACTTGGGGTTCGGACTGTTGTTTGCGTTTCCCCCTGCCAGTCAGGCCCAGCATGCCTGGACGCACACGGCAGCCGCATGCGCCGTAGACGAAGGGAGTGCCGCCAAATATGAATTCTCTGGGGCCCGATTTCGCTTCAAACCCGACGGCCAGAGCATCGGCGATATCTATGTCAGGTGCAACATCGTCAATCCCAGGGAGGGCGGAACGGCGCCGGCGTGGAACACGCTGCAGGTTGTGTACTCGGATGAGCGCCTTTCAGGGAACTATGTGCGGGCCTTGCTGAACAAGGTTCACAACCAAAGTGGAGGAGTGTCGCTGGTGGTGGCGGAAGACCGAACGTTCAACAGCGCGAACTTCAACGCCAAACCGGATGGAGGGATGGAGAGCGTTGGGTTCACTCATACTTTTGATTTCAGTGCGTACAGCTACTACATCACTCTGCATGTGCACAGGGAAGACACCAACTATAACCCCAGCATATCTGCAGTTCGGCTCTGGGCGCCCCCGCCGCCAGCATCGCCCGACCCGTGCCCCCTTTGCTTCAGACTGCCTGGCCAATAGTGGGTAAACATTCTCGCGAGATTTCCGGTCAACCTGTTTTGTAGTCGGGCAGGGTGCTTCGAAGTTTCAGACACGCTGCCCACAACTTCAGCGTGCGTCAACAAATCTTCACCGCCGCAACGCGGCACAGAGGTTCTTATGAAAACCCAATGGTTAATGGTGGCAGTACTGGCAGTGTTTTCGAAGATGGCTTTCCCGGTGACATTACACAACACGTGTGGGGAGCGGACCCAGTCCGTGACACTGACCGGCTCTGATACCGAAGGTGCAGGACGGATCTGGAATGTGAATCGCAATGCGACGAAGTACTGGAACTACGAAGGTGCCGACTATGAGGTGGAGCTGAGCAGCAAGCACGACAGCACCTTTTCGGTGACGCTAAATCGTTTTGCCTGCTCTGACCATTTCAACTTCTATTACACGACACAAGGAACGCATCAGGTCACTCAGGCCTACGTTGAGCAGGCGGCCACGCAGCTCGAGACAGCCTGGGATGAACTTTCCCAGAACCAAGGGTTCCGCACTCCTTTCGATCTCAAGCAGGACGGGCGTTACGAGATATTCACCAACTTCCTCCGCATTCCCGTGATGATTTACAACACTGTGGATGGAAAGAATCATGGCAACGGCCGTCCGACGATTTCGCTGAATCCGGGACTGTCTCCGAACAGCCGCTCGCCTCATCATGAGCTGTTTCACGTGATCAAGCATGGCTACACCCTGTACAACAAATCTTGGTTGAATGAAGGACTGGCGCGCTGGAGTGAGAAATTTGTGGCCGGTGGCGGCTTGCCTTGCGGTGGATTCACGAGCTACACACCGATCACCTACAACCTGCTGGGACGGGACTACTGCGACAGTGCCCGCTTCTTCGACTACCTGGGTATCCGGTACGGCAGTGTTGAGGCTGGGAGTGACGGCTCGGATGTGATTCGAACCATTCTTCAAGAACTCGGCGGCGTGGACTCCGGGGACCGCGCTGCGATGACGGCTGTGGAACGTGCCGTGAACCGATTTCGGCAAGCGCCTGCGAGCTACGGCCAAAGCTACAAGGAGTGGGCCAAAGGAAACTACGTCAACGACACGCTCGCCGTTGCCGCGGCTCGGGGTGGGGCGCCATTGGCTCCCCGACGGAAAGAGAGCGGAGAACTCGCCTGGGGCGGGAATCAATTCGTATGGCACGACTACAGTTTCAGTACGCCAATGCGTGGAGCTGTGACCATTCAAATTCGAGCCTCAGCCGGCGACTATGACGGAGACGGCGATGACGATGACCTGCGTTTCCGGCTGGACGGAGAACTCGTCGCTGACTGGAACTCCGCGAACGCTTTCGACGGATCGGAGCTAAGAGGGAAGACTAAAATGGTTCACATCATTCGCCGGGACCTGGCTGGCGGAAACCACACGTTGCGCATCGAGGCCGACGAGCATCCCGTACTTTACGCAGTCAACGTCTTTCGTGGAGAGATGCCACTGCTGTATCAGGCCTCAGGTCTGATGAAGTGGTGCCAAAGAATGTCAGTTGCCGGCCCGGCAGTTTGGGTGCCTTGTTTCGCAGCAAACGGAGACCCGCCACTGCACAGTGCCTCCTTTGATGTGCCGGCCAGTGTCTCCCGCGTTTCTGCGGTGCTTTCCGGACGGGCTTCCCGCGCCGAGCAGAACGCCGCTGCGGGGTTTCCAGAACTTGACGATAGTGTCACGGTCTCGTTGGATGGAGTCCAGATGGGTGCTTTCGATGCCGAGAAGAAGCTGGACGGCTCCTGCCTGGAAGGGGACCTCGCCGTAGCAGAGTTGGGCGGCCGAAACCTGACCGCAGGCAGCCACTCGCTGGAAATCAAGACGCTTGGGAAGCCCTATGTCGATCACGTGGCCGTCTACGCCGCTCCCCAGTCTTCTCCTCTGTTTCGTCTGGATGGCGGATCCTTGGATCCGTGGTCGACCAACTATCACGTCGTCGAAGTCACCAGTGACATGGTTCCATCGAACGCAGACGTGCTGGCGCCCAACGATCTGACTATCGAAATCGGTACTCGTGAGTGGAGCGCAGAGTTTGAGCCGCCGTTCCATCACATCCTGCTCATCAATTCCGACGGATCGCTGCGCCAGGCTTATTCCAGTAGTGACAACCATGCGGTCAGCCGCACCGTTAGTGCCGCAACTCTTGGCCGGATGGGTGTGGGCGGACGCGTCGTTGTTGCTGTGGGGACCCGCGAGGCTTTCGGGAGCTACTTGGTGAAGGTCAAGAGATAGAGATCGCGAAGTGTATCACGCTTGAGTTTCTGACCGGGTTCGTACCATCAGGCTTTGGAGTTTATCGCGGCGGGCCCAAGACCCAGATTTCATCCGTGAGATGAAAGCTGTCGGATGTTGCAATCAGTTTCCCGTCAACAGAGACATCAAAAGGGGCGTTGGTTCCATAGAATTTGAGGCCATCAAGAATTTTGGGTGGCCCTCCTTGGATTGAGACCACTCGAACCTGCTGACGTCCATCAGGACTGGCATCGAGATAACCGATCTGGGAACTGTCAGGCCACCAGACTGGCCAGCCGCCCCGCTCGCTCAGACGCCTAGCATTCGAGCCGTCCGCAGCGGCGATGAAAATTCCTCCTGAGACGCTGCGATCTGCACCAAAGGCAAGCCAACGGCCGTCTGGAGACCAGCGAGGCAAGGCAGAAGAAATCGACACCAAGCGCTGGCTTTCGCCGCCTAGGAACGGGATCTTGTACAGTCGGGTAATATCGCCATCAGTTCGAGTAAAAGCCAGCCATCGGCCATCCGGAGAGATGTCGCCGTAGGCGTCGTCCTGGGATCGCACAGGAGTGATTGGCTCCGGTGGTCCTCCCGCGCGGGGAACTTTCCAGATGCGGCGAGGATGGCTCCAATTGCAGTAGATCACCCACTCTCCGTCGCGGGAGAATCTGGGATAGATTTCGCCCTCCTGCGTAAAGGTGAGTTGCTGAGATTGTCCGCCCTCAATCGGTACAGACCAGAGATGCCAGGAACCGTCGGTATCGCCGCGGCTGAAAACAATCTCTTTGCGATCGGGTGAGATTGCCGGCGCCCATATGAATGGGGTATGAGTCAGCAACCGCTCGGTTTTGCCGCTGCTCAAACCGTAGGTGAAGAGCGCGTTCCTCCACCGGGAGGTGACGAACACAATGGTTTCATCATTCCCTAGACTGGGAGATTCGTCAGGTCCGGCGCCGGTGGTGAGCCGAATCGCAGGCTCATCGCCACTGAGGGAAGCCTGCCAGAGATTGCGTGCACCCTTCTGGCTGGAGTGATAGATCAAATGCCGGCCGTCTGGCGTAAAAACCGGCTCGTCGGCGGCCGCATCCGCGCTGATTCCCGGTACTAGATGAGGTTCTCCAGGCCCGGTGGGTATCAACCACAACTGGCCAGCTACTCCTCCGCTGCTGCGAACGACAATCACCTGTGAACCATCCGGCGACCAGGAAGGATTGCGCAAATAGGGCCAACCACCATCTCCCCGCAATAGAAGGCGCACATCGCTTCCATCAGACTTGGCCACTGCAAGGCCATCAGGCTCACGGGCATGCCGCAATATGAAAACGAGGTTTTTACCATCCCAGGACCAGGCAGGCATTACTGCCTCAGAGATCACGACCTCGGGTGTCCCTCCTTCACGGTGAATCACACAGACTTCCGGGAGTTCTCCGCCCGGCCTGCGCCGGGCGTAAACGATCTGGGTGCCGTCTGGAGAAAAGTCCGGATCTCCCTCTCGTGCGTCGTCCTGGGTAAGGCGAACACGTTGCCCAGTCGCGATGGTCCAGACAAAAAGATCAAACTGGCCCTTTTCCTCTCCGACATAGGTGACATACTTCGCATCTGGAGACAGATCTGCCTCGAAGGCCCGTTCCTCAGTTGAGAGAATCAGGCGCAACGACCTGCCGGAGGGGTTGAATTCTGCTGATTGCGAACGCCGCAAGTACCATCCAGCAAGCGCTGAAAGAGCCAGCAAAGCAGAAGATGCTAAGAAGATCGATAGACGAGCGCGTGGTTTCCGCATCTCTGGCCAGTCCAAAGCGTGCGGTGGAAGTGGGATGGATGCGTTCTCTTGCTGGGGGCTCGCTGCTCCTTCGTCAGGCTTGTCTGTCTCCTCTGGCATTACAGGCTTCAGGGATACGGGTTTGGCATCTCCCCTCGAGCCAACTAGGGATGGAGTCTCAGGCGTCACTTCTCCGATAAAGCGATAGCCTTCGCCATGCACGGTTTGAATGAACTTGGGGCTGCCTCTGTCGTCTTCCAGGACCCGCCGTACCTCTCCGACCGCCTTGACCAGAACATCATCCGTCACAAAGAGGTCTTTCCAAGCCGTGTCCATCAGGACCTGTTTGCTCACCGTCTGGCCGCGGTTTTCAATAAGTACTGCTAAGGTTTCAAAGGGCTTACTGGTCAGATGCAGACGGGACTGGCCACGGTAGAGAGCGTGCTGGCGGAGATCGAGTGTGAACTCTCCGAAATGCAGGCGGCCCCTAACTTCTTTCTTCGCGACAGGAAACGGGATCACAGGCTTGCTGTCGGGGCTCTCTGAATGGCTCATGAATTTGGGTAAAAGGGGGAATGCAATTCGTTCAATTATACGCTTCCTCGACCTTCTGACTCTAGAACTTTCGTCTCAATTTGAAGAAGTTTCCTGTCGGCCGTAAACATTCCGCGGGACATCCTGTCTAGATGTTGGAAGGCACGGTCTGTGCGGCAAGGCGCGGTCGCGCTTGACTGACAAGTTTTGCAAGCGGCGGACGCCTGCCGTGCTCACTCCTCGCACCATCGAAATTCCGCCGAAAAGACGAAGCTTCGGCTTTTTTCGGAAATCTTCGTCAGCAATTTCGGGACTTTTCTGCTCTGGTCCTGGCAGATTTGCCTCGATGAGGGGCCATCAGCCGGGATCTCTTTGCGCTCAGACTCGATCATGACCGCAAGCACCCAGAAGTAACCTACTCCTGCGGGATTGCCCAAAGCACTGAGGAGGAATCTGGCAGTTGGTCGGAAGGTGCATCGCACAAGTGCCTGATATTCACATTCACAGAATAGGGAGGATCACCATGTTGCAAAAGGCAATGTTTGTGATTCTGATGGTACTGGCAGTGGCGGTCGCGGGGCAGCCGGTGCTCGTCGGGCAGACAACAAGTTCCACGCGGTTGCTAGTTGTCGATCTGCCCGAGACCGCGGCGCGCGTGCTGACGGATTCGGGCACGCAGATATCGAGGTTCAAAGGCCAGATTGTCTTCCAACAGACAATCGGCTCGATCGGTGTAGTTTCAACGAAATTGGACGCCTTCAACTTCGTTGGAACCTCGGTCGCCACAAGACGGGGGCAGACTGGCCCGCTCGGAGTGTCGCTTCGAAGGGCTGGTTCTGTTCAGATCAGTGGCGGAACTGTGAGGGCAGGAACAGAACTCGTAGTTCACTACCGCCTAATCGACAAGCTTAAGGGGTTCAAACGCTTCGCCAGCGACGATTTTTCTGCGTTCACGGAGCGGTTCACCGGAACGTACGAGGCGACACTGTCCCAGGCATCAAACACCGACTTGACTTCAACGCTGATCGGCGGCCGTTCGCGGTTTGTGTTGACGGATGCCGTAGTTGGAGCCGTTCTGGGCGTGAATGTCGATTTTCCGGTTGTGCCGATTCAGAGCACTTCACCCGGGGCGTGTGCTCCCGGCCTTCGCAGGCTCACTGTGCAGCCGGTGTACTTTAGGGAGGGGCCAGAGGACGCTGCTCCCACCGGGCGTTCTTTTGAAGTACTTCGCAACCAGGCCGCAGCCATCTGGAGCAAGGCTTGTGTCACCTTCGAATTCCTGGAGCCAGTCATTTACGACAGGGGTGACTTCAAAGAGATTGGATCGTCTGAGGAATTGTTGGATGCGGTTAATTTCGTGCCGGAGGTTCTCGGTCAGGACGGAGGACTAGTAGGAATTGCGGTCCTCTTTGTAACTCACGCAGACTTCGATGACTGGGATGGGGGAAGGACGTATCAGGGCGGCACAGAGCACGCGCGAATTGTTGTCTCCGATGACAATATCGACTTAATACCTGCGAGCAACAACGTCTTGGCTCATGAAATCGGACATGCGCTCAGCCTGTGCCATCCAGGCGACCTCGACTGCATTGCCGAGGCGGGCAGAAATCGTGGAACGCGCGGAACAGTCATGTGCCCGAGTGGCCTCGAAGCGGATAACCCGGACGTCCAGAGCGAAAACAATGCCGGGAACGTTTCCAATCCATTGGTTCTCCGCCTGGCACTAATCCGATGCTGTAATCGGACTGACTGCACAAACAACGTCGATTGCGGGCCTTGTCCGGATTAGCCCGTTACAAGCTGAGGCAGACGCAAACAGCAGCTACCGACGATGACCGCACCGTATGGGCTGTGGACAGTCAGGACTTCGTCAACGTTGCAAGCCTTTCGTGTTGATTGGACTCTGAACGGCTCGCGAATCTGCTCCAGCAGATCCTGCACCAGCAGTTTTTCGGCAACCCACTGGCTCAACAGCAAAAGGGCGTGAGGGCACGTGAAAAACTTCAAAACTTGGCTTTCCTTCACCCCAGCGAGGGGGCCAGGGTGTGGCGATCAGTCATCGGATGATCCGTATCGCTGGCAGCATCGTGGGACCCGACTCCCGATTCCCAGAATGCCGCCGCACGCACTCCAGGACGCAGCGCGGAGCGAGAACTGTCTGGGTGTTTGGTCGTTTTGGAGTGCAGCAGTCCTCTGGCGCTGTTCGTCGGCTGACCAGTGGGTTGGAGATAACCCGCAATTTACGGGCCGTTGGCCACGTGGCAGTGCAGAATTCAGGTAGAACTCCAGGCCACTCTCCCGAGTGAGCGTGGCGGAATCCTTGAGACGATGTCCAGCCCGGCAGGCCTTGCCTTTTTGCTGAAGCTGAGAATAGGCAGCCGTATGGAATACCCGCCCAGAATCCAGTCGCCTGGTCTCAGGCGGCTGCTACACTCTGTCGGCAGATCCTTCGTCGTTCTGTCAGTCCTGTCTTTCTGTCCTCTCTGCTTTGAAGCGACTGCGAACCCGGCTCATGCGCCGGCTTCGAAACCCAGCCTGACACGACTTCAGCTGGGAACTCCTATCCGGCAGCAAATGCCGGATAACGAGCAGACTCAGTATGGGGTTGTTCTTGCCGCGGGCCAATTCATGCGCGTTTCCGTCGACCAGCGCGAAGTGAATGTCGTCGTCCGCATTTACGACGAGGGGAACCGAAAGCTCCTCGAACACAACAACCCCGGCGGCGCGGAGGGAGCGGAACGGGTCTCTCTCATTGCCGAGAGCTCAGGCACACACCGTATTGAAGTTGAACTGGCCGAGAAGAGCGGTCCGCCCGGCCAGTACACAATCACGCTTGAGGCACTCCGAGAGCCGCTCCCAGAGGATCGCGAACGGCTGGCTGGGGAGCGCGCGTTTGCGGAAGGAGAAGCACTGCGCCTGAAGGGAGAGCCTGCCAGTCTGCGCAAGGCGATCGAGAAATTTGAGGCAGCATCTCGCCATTGGCGCAGTGCCGGGGAACACGCGGGGGAGGCTCATGCGTTGACAGGGCTAGGCTGGGTCCTTGACCGGCTCGGTGAATCCCAAAAGTCGCTTGCTCACTACCAGCAGGCCCTGGTGTTGCACCGCGAGGCCGGCCACGGCCGCAGTGAAGCCGTCGTGTTGAACAACCTGGGTGGAATCCATCACGGTCTCGGAGAAAACCAGAAGGCTCTGGACTCTTTCAACCGGGCGCTCAGCCTCCGGCGTGCCTTAGGAGACCGCAGTGGCGAGGCGCAGACACTTAACGGAATAGGTGGAGTCTACCTCGAGCAGGGCGATTCGGCGAAAGCGGCGGATTACTTTGGACAGGCGCTCGCCATTCATCGCTCCCTTAAGAACCGGGCGGGTGAAGCTTACGTGCTTCACAACCTTTGTGCGGTTCACACTCGCCGTGGCGAGCTTCAGAAGTCTCTCAACTGTCTCAACCAAGTCTTGGCACTGCGACGGGAGCTGAAGGACCGGGAAGGAGAGGCGATAACCCTCAACAATCTAGGAGGAGCTTACCAGCGGTTCGGCGCCAGCGAAAGCGCCGTCGGCTTTTACCAGCAGGCCCTTGGCATCCACCGGTCATTGGGCGACCCTCGACGCGAGGCCTCAGGTCTAAACAACCTTGGCAACGTCTATCGTTCGACGGAACAGCCTGCTAAGGCCCTCGAATACTTCCAGCAGGCGCTTCTTCTGAGGCGGGCGACCGGCGACCGGCGTGGGGAGGCGATCACACTGAACAATATCGGCAGCGTTCACCGCGACCTTGGCCAGCAAGATCGCGCACTGGAGTACTTCAACCAGGCCCTGCCTTTGCGTGTCACTGTGGGGGACCTTCCGGGTCAAGCCGTTTCGCTTCGCAACATAGGCCTGGTCTACGCTTCGCTGGCCGAGATTGGGAAAGCCCGTGATTTTCTTGATCGGGCGTTGCAACTCAGCCGCACTGTGGGCGACCGGCCTAATGAAGCAACCAGCCTGGCCGGCCTGTCGTGGGTTGAACGCGCAGATGGCAATCTCCAGGCAGCTCTGAGTCATGTGGAGAGCGCCCTTGAGATACGAGAATCCATGCGGGCTGGCATGGCCAGTGACGAACTTCGCGCTTCCTTCTTTGCTTCCAGCCGCGCCGACTACGAGCTTCTCATTGACATCCTGGTTCGCCAGCACGAAAGCTCTCCCAGTCAGGAGCTTATCGCCAAGGCTTTCCACGTTAGTGAACGCGCCCGGGCCCGCAGCCTGTTGGATCTTCTAGCCGAAGCGGAGATTGATGTCGCACAAGGCATCGACCCGGCTTTGAAACAAGAGGAACAGGAGATTCATTCCCGGTTGTCGCGCATTCAGGGGCAGCTTGTGCAGTTTCGCTCGCGGCCTTCTTCGGACGCGGGAAGACTCGGCAGCCTCGAGTCTGAACTCAAACAGGCTGACAACGAGCGACGCCAGCTGGAATTGCAGATTCGCTCGAACCATCCAGCCTATGCCGAATTGCGTTATCCCGAACCATTGAAGCTTCACGAAGTCCAGCAGAAGCTGGCCAAGGGATCATTGCTTTTGGAATACTTTGTTGGCCAGCAGGGCTCGTTCCTTTTCGCAGTGACTGAAAGCGCTTGCCAGGTCGCGCGTTTGCCCGGGGCAGAGCGTCTCGAGGCGCAGGTCAAACAGTTGCGAGAAGCCGTAAGCCTGCCAGGCAGAGCCGGATTGTCTCGGTACTTGGTGCCGGCCAGTTCTCTCTACAGGGAAGTGATCCAGCCAGCAAGCTCCTTGCTGGGCGGGAGAGAAGAGCTAGTCGTCGCTGCAGATGGCATCTTGCACTATCTGCCTTTCGAACTCCTGCTAAAAGACAGCCGGCTTCCGTCCCAATCCGACACCAACCGTTTGCCTTACCTGCTCCGAGACTTCGCAGTGAGTTACATCCCTTCGGCCAGTATCCTGGCCAGTTTAGCCAAGCGAGTTCCTTCGGGGTTTTACGAGAAGTCACTGGTTGCCTACGCCGACCCCGCATCCTCTTCTTCTCAAGTCGCCGCAAGTTTCCCTGGAAATGAGGTCCTCCGCAATCTCTACGGAGCCGGCAACTTTCAGAACCTGAAACTGCTGCCTCACGCACGCGGCGAAGTGGAGGGGATCGCCAAGCTTTTCCCTGCAGAATCCGTGCGCCTGTTTTCCGGAGAGAAAGCGACCGAGGAAAGCCTCAAGGCGGAAGGGGCGGTCAGTCGTTGCCGGCTGCTTCACTTTGCCACCCATGGAGTCCTCAACGAGCGGTACCCACAGTTTTCGGGGTTGCTTCTCAGATCTGCTCCCGAGGAAGGATTGCACTTGCCAAACAATGCGGCAAACAGTTCCAGCTCTTCTGGAGCCACAAGGCCGGTTCTGGCTGATGCCTCCAGTGCCCCCGCCGAAGACGGCCTCCTTCAAGTCTACGAGATATTCAACCTCAAATTGAACGCGGATTTGGTGGTGCTGTCGGCCTGCGAAACGGGCCTTGGCAAGGCCGTTAAGGGGGAAGGACTCATCGGACTGACACGTGCCTTTCTGTATGCGGGCACTCCCTCGGTGATGGTTAGTCTGTGGAAGGTGGCAGATAAGTCAACGGCAGACTTAATGGTCCGGTTCTATCGATACCTCAGCGGCGGAAAACTCTCGAAGTCCAGGGCGTTGCGGCAAGCCCAGCTTGATCTGATCAATTCCGGGAATTCCCATCCCTATCACTGGGCGCCATTCGTTCTCGTGGGCAAACCCTAGGAGCCAAGCGCTGGTGGCCCAGTTTCCGGTTACGCGACTATACGACGATAGCGCCGGATCGGTAAATGCTACGGCGTTAGTGAGGACAAATCCGCTATCGGCCATACCACGCCCAACTTCCCAGTGGCCCGTCAACCGCCCACAATCGTGACCTGGGCCGAAGAGCACTTCTACAACTTGCCCTTAATCCGTCCAAGTGGTTTCGTAAACAGTGCGGCGTTAGCGGGGATCTAGCTAGCGTCTCAACCGGCGCGTCACTGGTGGTCAACCCAGCGCTTTCCGTCAGCGCGGCCCACTTTGTCCGACTAACGGACCGACTAACGGATCGAGAAACTTGTAGACTTCCTGCGTCGCTGGATCGTCTGACTTACCGAGTTCGTCATTCAAGCGGCTGTGGTTGCTGTCACCCTTGCCGTAAGACTTGGCCGGGATCTCCGCTGCCTTCAGCACGCTCTCAAAGCGCTCGGCCTGCGCTCGCGTGTCCGGATTACCGGAAAAATACAGGATCAGGAACGGCGGTATTCGTTTCTCCTTGGCAACATGCGTCACAGCCGAAAAATCAACGTGCTTCTCCGGGTCGTTTCCGAATTTCTGGCGATGACCAAAGGTAAACATCTTGCCGCCGTAGAGCGCTTGCCGGTGCTCCGCCGTCATGATCATTCTGGGA
>Ga0187893_10000964_pt1 | contig 72199 bp, 53 predicted proteins | sample MA1701074metaG_FD_139574 | JGI IMG/M metagenome (GOLD analysis project Ga0187893, IMG submission 139574) | White microbial mat communities from a basaltic lava cave in the Kipuka Kanohina Cave System on the Island of Hawaii, USA - MA170107-4 metaG ...
CCCGCCCCGCCCCTCCTCGACTCCCCGCGCCACCGCCCGCGGCGCCTCGGGTCCCGCCCACGGCCGCAGGGCGCTCACGACCGCCGCGACCGCGACCACGATCGCCGCCGCCGCGACCGCGGCCGCCTTCAACCCCGCCGCCCGCGCCGCCCGCCGCGCCCGCTCGACGACGAGCGCCGCGCCCGGCGGGGCGCCCTCGCCCGCCGGCTCCTCCCGCCCGATCTCGCCGAGCGTCGCCTCGAGCCGCGGCACGAGCGCGCCGTACCCGGCGGCGGCGAGCGCCTCCTTCAGCCGCTCGAGCCCGCGCCGGATCCGCGACGACGCCGTCCCCGCCGGGCACCCGAGCGCCCGCCCCACCTCGACGTGCGTCCGCCCCTCGTAGAAGTGGAGGACGACGGGCACCCGGAGGTCCTCCGGCAGGTCCTGGACGCGCGCCCGGACCTCGTCGCGCTCGATCTCGCGCTCGCCCTCGAACCCGGCCTCGCCCGGGCGCGCCGCCGCCGCCCGCGCCTCGCGCCGCCGGGCGCGCCCCCGCCCGCGCGCCGCCTTGCGGACGGCGTTGACGAGGAGCGCGCCCCACCACGGCCCGAAGGCCCGCCCCGCCTCGAACCGCGGGGCGGCGCGGACGAGCGAGACGAACGCCTCCGCGGCCGCGTCCTCGGCCGCCGCCGGGTCGCCGAGCGCCCGCCCCGCGAACCGCCGGGCCTCCGGGAAGCGCCGGCGCAGCAGCTCCTCGAGCGCCCGCTCGTCCCCGGCCCGACCGAAGTCGAGGACGAGGGCCTCGTCGGTGCGCGCGTCCGGGCGGGGCTCGCCGGCCATGAAGGACCTCCGTCGGGCAGGATAGCAAAGGGTCTTCACGGGATCACCTCCTCTCGAACCGCCGTCCTGACGTCGTTCGAGGAGGGGATATCCCGCCGGGCGGGGGTCTCATCACGCGTCGATGGAAATCACTCGGAGGTCGGCCCGGTGCGCGCCCGCGCGCCCAGCTCGACGCGCACCTCGCCGAGGGGCGGGCGCGCCGCGCCGTCGCCGCCCTCGGCGACGCCGAGCCGGGGCGGCAGGACGCGGACGCGGTCGGCGGCGATCCCCTCCGCGGCCAGGACCCCGTAGACCGCGGCGGCCCGCTCGTCGGCGAGGACGGTCGAGGCGGCGCGCGCGCCCCGCCAGGCCGTGGCGCCGCGGTCGAGGCCGACCGTCGCCCGGTGCGCGGCCGTGTCGTGGCGGTCGACGGCCCGGTCGAGGCGGTCGAGCTCGACCTCCAGGGCCCCGATCCGCTCGCGCGCGAGCCGCGCCCCCCGCAGGTCGCCGGCCTCCACGGCCGCGCGGGCGACGGCGTACGCGTCGTCGATCTCGCCCTCGATGTCGAGGCGTCGCCCCGCGAAGCGCGCCGCCACGGCCGCCAGGTCGTCCGCGGGCGGCGCGGCCAGCTCGAGCGCCCGCGCCCGCTCCTCCGGACCGACGGTCGCCCGGAGGATGATGCCGTGCTCGGGCCACCGGGCGGCCTCGCGCGCGAAGGCGCGAAGCGCCTCGGCGCCCTCGCCCTCGACGCCGACGGCGCCCGGCTCGAAGCGCACGGTCACGGGCGGGACCGCCGGCGCGCCCGCGAGGACGCCGCCGATCCCGGGGATCCAGCCCGTCCCGACGCGCGCCATGTCCCGGACGAAGGCGCCGACGCGCCGGAAGGCGTTCTCGAAGCCCCGCAGGAGCGCGCCGCGCGCCGCCCGCCAGACGTCCACCCGGCCCCCCGCGATCCCGGCCTCGTCGAGCTGGATGTCGACCGGCAGGTCGATGCGCACCGCGCCCGACTCGTCGCGCAGGGCGACGAGCGCGACCTCGAGCGGCGTGTCGAGGAGCTGGCTCAGGGTGCCGCCCGGGGGCTCCGAGATCTCGAGGTCGGTCGCGACGATCCGGATCGTCCCGGTGAGCCGCCCGGCGCGGTCCGTCGTCAGGCGCCCGCCGACGTCGACGATGCCGCCCGTCACCCGGAGCCCGCGCGCGTCCTGGATGTACCCGGCGATCCGCCGCAGGTCGAGCCCGCGGAGCACGATCTCGGCGCTCCCCTCGTAGGGCGGCGCCAGGATCGCGTCCAGGCGGAAGCCGAGCTCGTGGAAGACGCCGCCGCCCGCGAGATCGGCGGCCGCGTGGATCGGCAGCCGCTCCTCGAGCGCCCGGACGGAGAGGTTCGCGGCCTCGAGGTCGAGGACGTGGATCCGGGCGTCGAGGCGCGGGGCGACGGCGGCGTCGGCGACCTCGAGCTCGACGTCGACGAAGCGCAGCTCGTCCACGCGGATGCCCGGCAGCTCCCGGAGCCGGATCTTGCCGCGCTCGCGGAGCCAGCGCAGACCGGGCCGCCCGGCCGCCTCGCCCGCGGGCTTCGCCTCCGCCCCTTCCTCCTCCTCCCCCCGGGCCGCCTTCCTCCGGAACACGATGTCGCCGACCCGCAGCCGCCCGTCGGGCGTGCGCGCGACCAGGCCCTTGCCGCCCAGGACCTCGATCTCGCTCACGCGCGTCTCGTAGGTGCGCGGGTCGAAGCGGGCGACCTCGACGTGCACGCCGTCCAGCCTCGCGACGACGGCGCCCGCCGGGTCGCGGCGGACGTCGAGGTCGCGGAGCGTGAGGTCGGCCGAGAACGGCCGGCGCGGGTCGAACCCGAGGCCGAACCGCCGCTCGCCGCGGTCGCCGCCGAGCTCGACGGTGAGGTCGGCGCCCGCCCAGCAGCGGACGAGGCCCGTCGCCTCCGGGTCGATCGCCCGGCCGAGGGCCGGGATCGCGGCCACGAGGGCCGGGACGTCGAGCCCCTCGACCTCGAGCCTGAGGCGCGCGGCCGGCAGGATCCCGAACGGGGCCAGCTCGCCCGCGAGCCGGACGCGGTCGACGACGCCGGCGAGCCCGGCGCTCGCCCGCACCGAGACGGGTCCGGGGTCGAAGTCCGGCCCCCGGCCGTCGGCCCCGTGGAACGCCGGCGCGTCGATGGCGAGCTCGAGCGTCGCCTCGCGCCGGCCCGAGACCGCGGCCGCCAGCGCCAGCTTCGGCCCGTCGCCGCGCGGGAAGCGGACCTCGCCCACGAGGTCCACGGCCTCGGTCTCGAACGGCCCGAAGGGGGTCGTCTCGACGTGGGCGCGGAGGACGACGGGGGCGGCAAGACGCCCCTCGACGAGCCGGACCGGACCGGTCCTGAGGTCGCCGCGCTCGACCCCGAAGGCGCCGAGGGCGAGCGAGAGCCCGCGGAGCTCGATCCCCTCGGTCGAGACGGCGCCCGTCCCGGCGCCGCCGAACGTCAGGCGCGCGACCTCGAGGGCCTCGACGCGCGCCCGCGCGGGCGCGCCCGGGTCCGCGCCCGCCCCGCGGACGGTCGCGTGCAGCGCGGCCAGGGCGAGGTCGGCGACGATCGCCCCGGTCGCGTCGCGGCGGGCGTCGACGGTCACGTCGACCCCGGCCTCGACCGGGCCCGACCGGAGCACGAGGCGCGCCGGGCGCGCCGGCTCGGGCGAGTCGAGGCGAACGGCGACGCCCGTGGCCTCGATGTCGGTGCGCGGGACCACGGTCTCGTCGCCCATGCCGGGCGCGGGCGGCGGCCCGACGCCGCCGAAGCGCAGGCCCGCGACCGTCAGGCCGCCGCCCGGGTCGCGGCGGAGTCGCCCGCGCAGCCCGCGCACGCCCGCGTACGGCGCCGCCAGCGCCCCCGCCGCCGGGTCGAGCTCGAAGCCGACGAGGCGCGCCTCGTCGAGGCCGGCGAGCTCGTGCCCGTCGCCGTCCAGCAGCTTCAGGTCGAGGACGCGCACGTCCTCGCGCGCCGCCTCGACCTTGAGGTCGAGGTCGAGCCGGCGCGCGAGCGCCTGGACGCCGCGCGGGGCGAGGTACGAGGCGAAGGCGTGCGGGGCGAGGCCGCGGACGACGAGCTGGGCGGCGACGCGGTCGACCCCGTACGATCCCGAGAGCAGGCCGGCGACGGCGAGGCGCTCGAACGCGTCGGAGGATCGCGCCTCGAGGCGGAACGGCGACGGAGCGCGCGGCCCCGAGCCCTTCGCGCCGAGGACGAGGTTCTGGACGAGGGCGTCGAGGTCGGCGATCTCGACCTGGAAGGCCGGCTCGGCCTGCCAGTCGGTGAAGCGGAGCGACCAGTCCCGGGCCTCGAAGCGGCGGAAGGCGAGGAGGCGGTGCTTCACCTCCCGGGGCTCGGCCGGCGGCGCGATCCCGAGGAGCAGCTCGAGGCCGGCGAGCTTCAGCCGGCCGTCCGGGAGCCGCGCGAGCTGGCCGTCGAGCCCGACGATCTCGATCTCGTCCACGGCCAGCCGGTCCTCGGCCGGCGGCTTCGAGATCCGGAGCCGGGCGCGCTCGACCGCGACCGCCGTCTCCCCGTCCGACTCGATCCTCAGGTCCTCGAGCGTCGCCTCGAGCGGGAGGCCGCCCTCGACGCGGAGCCGGAACCGCGCGTCGTTAAGCGACGGCGTCGACCTCACCTGGGGCCCGAGGTAGGGGGCGAGCGCCCGCGTGTCGAGGTCCTCGACCTCGACGCTCGCGACCAGGCCGGGCGACCGCGCGGCGAACGGGCGCCCCTCGCCGGCCAGCGACAGGCGGCCGAGCTCGGGGCTGTCGAGGTGGAGGGTCGCCTGCGTCGCCTCCGTCGCCAGCGTGCCGAGCCGGTCCACGCGGGCCTCGATGCGCGCCGCGATCTCGGTCGGCGGCGAGACGGAGCGGTCGCGGAACCGGACGGTCGCGGCCGAGATCCGCCCCGTCTCGATGAGGAACCCGGGCGGTTCGCTCGGCTTGCGGCGCGCCTTCGCCTCCTTGAACCACCGGACGACGTCGAGCCGGCCGTCGGACCCGCGGTCGATGGTCGCGTCGAGGCCGTCGACCTCGACGCGCTCGAGGACGACCTCGCCGCGCGCGAGCCGCGTGATCTGCAGGTCGGCCCGGGCGTAGCGCACCGCGGCGACGGGCGGGCCGCCCCCGGGCGGCGAGAGCCGGGCGCCCTCGAGGACGACCGCGCCGTCGAGGACGCTGAGCCGCCAGGAGTCGACGTCGGCCGCGAGGCCGAGGTAGCGCCGCGTGAAGAAGTCCAGGATCGACGGGGCCCCGACCTCGAGCCCGACGCGGACGAGGCCCACGGCCGCGACGGGGACGAGGGCGGCGAGGAGCCGCCGGGACCGCCGGCGGCGGCGCCGCCGCCCGGGCGCCGGCGCGGCCGCCCCCGGACGCCCGGCGGCGCGCCCGGCCTCCGGTCGTCCCCGGACCCCCTCTCCCGGTGGGCGTCCCCGGGCTCGCTCTCCCCCCGGCGGAGGGCCGGGGTGAGCGCGTCGCCCGCGCCCCGGCCACAGGCGCCGGATGAGCGAGCGCGAGCGCGTCCGCCAGCGCGATTGCGCCGGCGACGGCCGGGCGCCGCCCGCCCGCCCGCCGCCCTCCCGCGCGGGCCCGTCGCCCGCGGGCGGGCGCGCCTCGCCGGCCGGCGGGCTCACGGCGACGCCTCGACCCCGAGCCGGATCGCACGGGCGGCCCGCTGGCGGTCGGCCGCGGGCGCGAGCGGGTCGTAGGCCCCGAGGCGGAGGCCTCGATGCCGGAGCCAGCGCGCGGCCGAGAGCCTCGTCGATGCGCCGGCGTGGTCGAGGAGGTCGACGTTGCGCGAGACGAGGCTGCGCTCGAGGGCCTCGAGCGACCCGGCCCCCTCGACCTCCCGCCGGATCGCGCCGTGGTCGGCGAGGGCCGGCCCCCCGCGCCGCTCGAGGGCGTCCGAGACGGGCCCGCGCTCGCCGAGCTCGCGGGTCAGCAGCTCGTCGAGGGCCCCGAGGCAAGCCTTCTCGGCGGCGAGCCCCGTCGCGTCGGCGCCGGAGTCCGCCGGGAGGGCCGCCATCGTCCCGGCCACGAGCGCCGCGACGAGCGCGAGCCGGTCGTCGTCGAGGCTCGCGGCCACGACCTCGCAGGCGCGCGCGCCCGTCGAGAGGCCGAGCGCGAGCAGCGTCTCGCGCGGGCGGGCGCGGGGGCCCGGCCCGAGGCCTTCGCGCAGGGCCTGGACGCCCGGGAAGGGGCGGCGGGGCGGAGGCATCGGCCCGGCGGCCCGGTCGGCGCGGGCGAGCGCGGCCTCGCGGGCGAGGGACCCGATGGCGTGGTCGAGCGCCCCCCCGAGCCGCCGGGCGAGGCCCGGGCTCGGACCGACGGGCGGCCCCACCTCGACGACCACGCCCAGGGTCGACGGGCCGCGCCCCGAGAAGGGCGAGGGGACGGCGACGACCACGGCCGCGCCCCCGTCCGCCGGGAGGGGGATCGAGGCCAGCAGGATGAGCGCGTGCGTGTCCGTCCCCACCCCGCCCTCCGCCCCGGGTGCCGCCGGGGGGCCGCCGGGCACGCGCCCGGGCGGCTCGAAGGGCCCGGCGCCGAAGCGCCCGGGCGGGCTCGGGCCGGCGTGGCGGGCCCCGAGCGCGGCGGCCGCCCGGGCGAACGTCGGCGTCTCCTCGGCCGGGACGGGGCGCGGCGGCGCCTCGACCTCGATGGCCACGTCGAGCGAGGTCCCGGCCCCGTCCTCGTGGCGGCCGATGAGGACGGTCGCGCGCTCGACCCCGCGCGGCCGCTCGATCCCGACGCGGAGCGGCCCCGGCGGCCGGGCGTCGCGGCGGGCGGCGACGAGGAGCGTCACCCCGCGGAAGAGGGCCGCCCGCCGCTCGGCCAGGAGCGCGCCGCCCCGGTTCACGGCGCCGGCGACGAAGATGTCGGCGTCCGCGAGGAGCGCCGCCCGCGCGTGGTAGAGCTCGCGGGGCGGGTCGAGGCTCGCGGGGGCGGCGACGTCGATCCCGAGGCGGGCGCCGAGCAGGGCCGGTGGGAGGCGGGCGGCGAGCGCCTCCGGGAGGATGAGGAAGCGCACGCGCGCGGGCCGGCCGAGCGTCGGGTCGATGGCCGGGACCCCCCTCCCGCCCGTGCCGGGGGCCGCGGCCTTCTCGTCCGCGGCCGGCGAGCCGGCGCCCGGCGGCGTCCCGGCCTCGATCCCCAGGGCGAGCCGGGCCCGCGCGGCGGGCGGGCCGCCGGCCGGCGCGGCGCGGGTGTAGGCGACGTCGGTCGCGACGTGCGGGGCGGAGGCCAGCCGCGGCGGTCGCGGCTCGGGCTTCGTGCACCCGGGGGCCGAGGCCGCCAGGGCGACGAGGCCGGCCGCCGAGACGACGGCCGGCACGCCGAGCGTCGAGATGAGGCCGCGGACCGGCCGGCGGTGCGCTTCCCCCATGGATCTCCAGCCCCTCCCGCTCCACTTGTAGCCCGGGGGGGCGGGGGTCGCAAACCCGACCCCGCCGCGCTCGGGCTGCGGCCCAGCGCGATCGAGGCGGAGAGTCGTGAGGCACGCTCGTTGCACGAAACCCGGCCGCGGTCTACCCTACAGCAGCGAGGAGGCGGCATGCCGATCGAGCTACAGACGGCGGAGCGCGCGCCGGCGGGGACGGGCGAGCGCCGGCCCGGCGCCCTCGTGCGGGCCGCGGCCACGGTCGGGGAGGCGGTCATCGGGGGGGTCGTCGCGTTCGGAGACGCCTCGCGCCTCCTCGTCCGCAACCTCTTCCGCATCGTCACCTTCCGGTTCAAGGCGGGCCGCGTCGTCGACGGCCTCTACACCTACGGCTGGCGCTCGGTCGGGATCGTCGCCGTGGCGGCGCTCTTCGTCGGCATGGGCATGGCGCTCCAGGTCGAGGTGGAGCTCAGGCGCTTCGGCGCGTCGCAGAACATCGCCAACGTCGTCGCCGTCGGGATCATCCGCGAGCTCGGCCCCGTGTTGACGGCCCTGATCCTGGCGGGCCGCGCCGGCAGCGGGATCGCGGCCGAGGTCGGGTCCATGAAGATCACCGAGCAGCTCGCCGCCATGCGGATGCTGGGCCTCGACGTGGACCGGCACTTCATCGCCCCGCTCCTGCTGTCCGTGACGCTCTCGACCTTCTACCTGACGGTGGTGTTCGACATCGTCGGCGTCGCCGGCGGTTACGTGATCGCGGTCTACGACCTCGGGATCCCCTTCCGCACCTACCACGAGCTGACGAAGGACATCCTGCGCCGCTCGGACGTGATCACGGGGCTCGCCAAGTCGCTCGTCTTCGGCCTCATCATCGCCTGGGTCGGCGCCTACTGCGGGCTCGCGACCCGCGGCGGCGGCAAGGGGCTCGGCGAGCACACGAAGCGGGCGGTCGTCGCCTCGTCGTTCGCCGTCCTCGTGTCGAACTTCTTCCTCACGAAGCTCCTCATCTCGGTCCTGGAGTGAGCCGGCCGTGAAGCGAGACGCCGAGGCCGCCGCCGTCGCGCCGCTCGTCGCCCCCGCCCCGGGGAGAGGCGCGGAGGCGGGCGCCGACGCGGCCTCGCGGGCGGGCGCCGAGCGGGTCCTCGAGGTGCGCGGCTTCGGCAAGCGCTACGGGCGGCGCCCGGTCCTCGAGGGCCTGACGCTCGACGTGCGGCGCGGCGAGACGGTCGCCGTCATCGGCAAGTCGGGGTGCGGGAAGTCGACGCTCCTGCGCCACGTCGCCCGGCTCGAGGACGCGCGCACGGGGGCGGTCGAGGGCGAGATCCGGCTCGAGGGGCTCGACGTCCTGCGGGCGAGCGAGCGCGAGCTCGGGCGCCGCCGCTTCCGCGGGAAGAAGGTCGGCATGCTCTTCCAGCACGCGGCCCTCTTCGACTTCATCACGGTCGAGCAGAACCTGACCTGGCCGCTCCGCGAGATCGATGGCCTCGACATCGAGGCGGCGCGGGCCCGCGCGGTCGAGTGCCTGCGGCTCGTCGAGATCCCGACGGACCCGGCCTTCCTCGCCCGCGACCCGGCGAGCCTGTCGGGCGGCGAGCGGAAGCGCGTCGCCCTCGCCCGCGTGCTCGCGCTCAGGCCCGAGCTGGTCCTCTACGACGAGCCGACGACCGGGCTCGACCCGCCGACGACGACCGAGATCAACTCGCTCGTCGGCCGGCTGAAGCGCGAGACGGGCGTCACGTCGCTCCTCACGTCGCACGACATGCGGTCGACGGTCCAGGTCGCGGACCGGATCGCTTACCTCCGCGACGGGCGGATCGCCTTCCTCGGGACGCCGGAGGAGGCGCTCGCCGACGGGTCCGTGCGTCGATTCATGGAAGGAGAGAGCTAGCATGGAGGACCGTTCGTTCCGCGTGAACCTGGCGGTCGGGCTCTTCACGATCGCGGTCCTCGCGGCCGTGGCCGGCGCGATCGGCTTCTTCGCGAGCCGCGAGGCGGCGGCCAAGATCGCCGAGCCGCACCGCATCTTCGTCCGCTTCGACGACGTCGCCGGCCTCCGGAACGGGGCCCAGGTGACGCTCGCCGGGCGCTGGGTCGGCTACGTCGAGGGCGTGCGCGTGGCGCCGCCGGCGCCGCCCGCCTTCCCGCGGGGCGGCTGGGAGGTGACGCTCGCCGTCGACCCCCGGTGGAAGTCCGAGCTGCGCCGCGACTCGACCTACGCGATCGTCTCCGAGAGCATCTTCGGCAACAAGTACGTCAACGTGACGTTCGGCGAGAGGGGCGAGTCCCTCGCCTACGGCACGGTGATCGAGGGCGTGGTCGCCGGCGGCCTCGACGCGCGCACGCTCGGGAAGCTGTCGGGCGCCCTCGACGACCTCTCGGCGTCGGCGAAGGAGCTGCGCCTGCTCCTGGCCGAGGAGACGCCCGAGCGCGACCCGACCCGGGGCCCGAACCTGCGCTCGATCCTCGTCAACCTCGAGACGACGCTCACGAACTCGGCCGAGGCGAGCGCCGTCCTGAAGGAGGCGCTCTCCGAGGAGAACCAGGCGCGCATGAAGCAGACGTTCACCGACTTCGAGACCGCCGGCCGGAACCTGGCCGAGGTGACGGCCCGGATGAAGACGGGCATGGACGACTGGGCGTCGACGCTCGAGAAGATGAAGTTCTGGAAGGGGTGGTTCGGGGGGTAAGGTCGGCCCCCCCGCCGCCCGCTCCCCCGCCCCCGCTCCGCCGCTCCGCCTATCGGCCCCCGTCGAGCCGCGCCCCGCACCCGCAGGCGACGCGGCCCGCGCCGTCGACCCGGACCTCGACCACGGGGAGGTACGCGGGCGTGGGCGGCGTCCCCGGGCGCAGGGCCGCGCCCGCCCCGCCCCGCCCCGGTCCGGGAAGGGCGCCGGCGAGCTGCGCGACCTCGCCCGGCAGGAACGCGGGCGGCGGACCCGTGAAGTAGACGATCGAGTAGAGGAGCGAGCCGGGCGCGGCGTTGTGCGCGATGCCGACGCTGTGGCCGACCTCGTGGGCGATGACCTGCCCGAGCCGGTACGCGAAGGAGTCGACGGTCGCGTGGATCGCCTGGGCGCGCGGCCCGGAGGGCGGGAGCCCGGAGTGGAGGTCGCGGAGCCGGGCGACATCCGCCGACCCGATCGGGGCGCCGGCGAGCCCGGGCCCGTAGACCTGGCCGTAGTAGTCGCTCGACTCGGCGACGTCCACGCCGAGCGCGAGGCCGCCCGCCATGACGCCGGCGTCGCTCTCGACGTTGCCGTTCGCCGGGGCGTCGAGGAAGGCCCGCCCGAGGACGCCGTCGCGCGGCTGCCAGGCGACCTCCATGACGTTGTAGGTCATCGGCCCGGCGACGAACGCGGCCCCGTCGGGCGGGGCGATGCCGCCCTCCGGGGCGGCGAAGAACGAGACGCGGAGGCTCGCCGCGTCGCGGCCCCCGTCGGCGTGGCCGAGGAAGAAGCGCTGGACGTGCCCGAGGACCGTCCTCTTCACGAGGGCGAGCGCCAGCTCGTCGTGGATGCCGCCCGGGTCGTGGGCGCCGTTCGTCCGCAGCCCGAACCGCGCGAGCTCGCGCTCGAGGTCGGAGCGGTAGGGGTTCGAGGGGTCGCGGCGCGCGTCGAAGCGCACGAGCCAGCAGTCGGTCTCGCCGAAGCTCGGCCGGAAGCCGGCCATGGGCCCGTCGTCGAGGTCGAAGTCGACGCCGACCCGGCGCCCGCGCGCGTCGGCGACCTCGACCTGGTCCGCGACCGCCGCCGCCGACGCCCCCGGGACGTAGCGGAAGCGCGTCTCCGCCGGCTGCTCGAGGCGGGCGCCGCTCGTGTCGACGGCCAGCCGGGCCGTGTAGGGCCGGGCGCCGCCGCGCACGTCGATGTCGACCGTCTCGCCCGCCCGGAGCGGCTCGGGGGCGGTCGCCCGGACCGTCACCTCGAGGGGCGGGTCCACGAAGACGTCGAACGTCCGGGTGAGGGGCTCCCCGCCGGCCGCGTCCGAGAGGCGCACGCGCATCGAAGCCGCACCCGGGGCCACCGGAGTGCCGGCGAGGAGCCCCGTGCTCGAGAGCGAGAGCCCGGACGGGAGCGGCGCGCCCGCCGGGTCGAGGGCGAACCGGTAGGGCGGGAGGCCGCCCGCCGCCTGGATCTGCGCCGTGTAGGCGACGCCCGAGTCCGCCGGCGGGACCGCGGCCGTCGAGAAGGAGAGCGGCAGCACGGCCGGCGAGCCGCCGGAGCCGCCGCCGCCCCCGCCGCCGCCGGCGCAGCCCGCGAGCGCCCACCAGACGGTCGCGAGCGTCGCGATGGTGGCGAAGCTTGCGAGGGCGTCGAGCTTCCCGGACGTCGTCACGCCCCGCCCTGCGAACGACTGCGCCGGCTGGTCCACTCGTCGTACCCTCCGCGTGCTGGCTGGCTCGATCGGAAAGAAGCGTCTCGCCCCGGAGGGATGGCGCGGGCGCGCTCGATGCGCAACCGGTTGCTTGACCAGAGGTAACGTCTGCGGTGGCGGCGGCGCGGGCGCCTCGCCGCCCGCGCCGGCGTCGCAAGTCGAGGCCGCCGGATGGGGGGGCGGGGCCCGCCGCCCACCGCCCGCCGGGTCCGCTTTTCCCTTGCGTTTACGGGCGCCTTGGTGTTGCTATGGGGGCTCGGCGCGCCCGCCCCGGCTCACGCCGCGGGCGCCTCTCGCCGGCCGCGCAGGAGGGGAGAATGGACGTCGTCGAGACCACGGTCAAGCACACTTACGGCACCTGGCGCCGCCAGCGCGGCTGGAAGCCGCTCCACGTCGTCGACGCCGAGGGCTGCCACTTCACGGACGCCGCGGGCAACCGCTACCTCGACCTCTCGAGCCAGCTCATGTGCTCCAACCTGGGGCACAAGAACCGCGCGCTCATCGAGGCGGTGAAGAAGCAGGTCGAGGACCTCGCGTTCATCTCGCCCGGCTTCACCTGCGATATCCGGGCCCGGGCGACGGAGGCCCTGCTCGAGGTGATGCCGAAGGGCCTCGAGAAGTTCTTCTACGCGACCAGCGGGACCGAGGCGAACGAGGCGGCGATCAAGATCGCCCGCCTCTACACCGGCAAGTACAAGATCATCTCGCGCTACACCTCCTACCACGGCTCGACCGCCGGCTCGGTCGCGTGCACCGGCGACCTGCGCCGCTTCCCGATCGAGCCGGCCGGCAAGATCGACGGCGTCGTCTTCGGCCCCGACGCGAGCTGTTACCGCTGCCCGCTCGGCCTCGAGTACGACCGCTGCGGGATCGCCTGCGCCGACTACCTCGAGTACATGATCCCGCGCGAGGGCAACGTCGCGGCCGTCATCATCGAGCCCATCGTCGGCACGAACGGCGTCCTCGTGCCGCCGCCCGAGTACCTGCCGAGGCTGCGCGAGATCTGCGACCGCCACGGCGTCCTGCTCATCGTCGACGAGGTCATGACCGGCTGGGGCCGCACGGGAGCCTGGTTCGCGGTCGACCACTACGGCGTCGTTCCGGACATCCTGACGACGGCCAAGGGCGTCACGGGCGCCGTGATCCCGCTCGGGATCTGCGCCACGACCAAGAAGATCGGCGACCACTTCGACGACCACTACTTCGCCCACGGGCACACGTACGAGGCGCACCCGCTCACGCTCGCGCCGGCGGTCGCCGCCGTCGCCGAGTACAAGCGGCTCGGGCTCATCGAGCGCTCGCGCGAGATGGGCAAGTACCTGGGCGAGCGGCTCCGCGAGCTGAAGGAGCGGCACCCGTCGGTCGGCGACGTGCGCGGCCTCGGGCTCTTCTTTGCGGTCGACCTCGTGCGCGACCGGACGACGCGCGCGCCCTTCAACACCCAGGACGAGAAGCTCGCGGGCAAGCCGCTCGTCGTCGACCGCGTCACGGCCGAGTGCATGAAGCGCGGCGTCTACGTCGTCGGCTGGGTGTCGCACCTCGTGATCGCGCCGCCGCTCATCATCGAGCGCGCCGACCTCGACCAGGCGGTGAAGGCGATCGACGAGGCCCTCGCCGTCGCCGACGCCGAGGTCGCGGCCGGCGCGGCGGCCGGGGCGTAAGGCGGCAGAGCCCGGGCGTGGGCCGCGCACGCCTCGCGCTGGTCCTCCTCGTCGCGGCGACGGTCGCGGCGGCGATCGCGTTCCTCGTCCGCGGCCCCCTGGCTTCCGGCCGTTCGAAGACACCGGCCAAGGGGGCGGGAGAGGCCACGGCCCCGGGCGCGTCGGGGCAAGGCGCCGCGGCCGCCGGCGAACCGTCCGGGAGGGACCGGGCGGGTTCACGGGCGACCGCGGCCTCGCTCGACCCGACGGCCGCCCGGGCGCTCCTCGCCGACCTCGCCGCCGCCCTCGAGAGCGGCGACCCCGCCGCCCTCGACCGGGCCGCGCGCGAGCTCCGGGCCCGGCTCCTCGAGGCCGATCGGGCGACGCTCGAGGCGCTCGCCGCCCTGCTCCTCGACGACAGCCTCCCCGTGCGCCTCCGCCAGGCGCTGGCCGTCGTCCTGGGCTCGCTCCCGGGCGAGCGCGCGCTCTCGCTGCTGGCGTCGGCGCTCGAGCGCTGCGCCGGCCCGCCCGAGCTCGTGCGCTCGCTCCTCGTGGCGATCGGCGAGGCGCGGACGGGGCCGGGCGCCGGTCGATTCGCCGAGGGCGACCGCGCCAACGCCTTCTCCGACGGCTCTGGCCTCGCTCCCTACGTGGCCGGCCCCATCGAGCACGACGGGGCGCGCCGCGCGGCCGTCGAGCGGCTCGAGGACCCGGACATCGAGACGCGGCGCACCGCCGCCCGCGTCCTGCGCGACTCGCGCCGCGCCGCCGAGGTCCACCAGGCCCTCGTCGAACGGCTCGGCGCCGAGGACGACGACGAGGCGGCGGGCGAGGTCGCCTCGGCGCTCGGGGCGACGGCGCTCGAGACCGACCGTGACGACCCGGCGCGCGCGGAGGCGCTCGAGGCGATGCTCGCGGCCGCCCCGAAGCGGGGCCGCGACGTCGCCCGCTTCCGCATGGAGACGGCGCTCGGGAGCACGGCGCTCGAGCCGGACGAGGAGCGCGAGATCGTCCGGCTCATCGACCACGCCGACCCGAACGTGCAGCTCTTCGCCCTGGAGGTGATCTACCGCCGCCTCGCCTCCGGGGTCCAGGACCCGCTCACCGGGGTCCCCGACCTGGAGGCCGCGGTCGCCACGGCCCTCGCGCCGGGGCGCGACCCGAAGGTCCGCGAGACGGCGGCCCGCGCGCTCGGCCCGGTCGCCGACCGGAAGGCGGCGACGACCGCCCTCGTCCAGGCGCTCGCCGCCGACCCGCTGCCCAAGGTGCGCGCGGCCGCCGCTCGCGCGCTCGGCGCCTTCGCGGCCGGCGGCCGGCCGCTCCCGGAGCCGGCGGTCGCGGCGCTCGAGGCCGCCGCCGCCGCCGACGTCGACGCCGAGGCCCGGGAGGCGGCGCGCGCGGCCCTCGAGCGCCGCCGCTGAGACTCACTGCTTCTCGATCGTCAGGCTCCAGGAGGTGAGCGTGCCGGTGTCGCCGCGCGCCTTGTCCTGGACGGTGAGCCTCCACGTGCCCTGCGCGTTCAGGCCGTCGAACGCCGACAGGGCCTGCTCCCCGCGGAAGGAGCCGTTGAACGGCGCGCCGCCCTGGCTCACGTGGAGCGACGCCTCGTCGTCGATCCCCGTGTTGCTGAAGTTGTCGCCCGACCCGCCGCGACGGTTGACGAGCGTGATCGTGGACCCGTTCGGCGCGCGGAGCGTGATCACGAGGTCCGAGTCCCACGTGTGATTGATGTTGAACTTCACGTTCACGTCCTTGATCGCGCCCGCGCTCGGGACGTTCAGGGTCGAGTACTGGCTCTTCTGGTCCCGGATGATGATCGGGACGTTCGTGGAGGCGTAGGTCGTCGCCGTTGGCGGCGGCTCGGGCTCGGGATCGGGATCGGGAGGGGGGGGTGACGCTCCGGTGTCGGCCGCGCTCCCGAGGTCGAGGCGCCCGCCGGTGACCGTCACTCCCGCGAGCGCCGAGATCGGGTCGACGGTGTCGAGGATCCGCTGGCGGACCTGGCCATGGGTCCAGGTGGGGTTCTGGCTCTTCAGCAGGGCCGCCGCCCCGGCGACGTGCGGCGAGGCCATCGATGTGCCGCTGAAGGACGAGTACGTGTTGTTGGGCGTCGTGCTGAAGATCGAGACGCCGGGGGCCCCGAGGTCGACCGAGGTCGCCCCGTAGTTCGAGAAGGTCGCCCGGTTGTCGTTCGCGTCGGTCGCGGCGACCGAGATGATGTTGGGGTTCGTGTACGAAGCCGGGTAGAAGGGCGACGACGAGTCGTTGTTCTTGTTCGAGTTGCCGGCCGCGGCGACGTAGAGCTGGCCGGCTGCTTCCGCCCGACCGATGGCGTCGAAGAGGGCCTGGTTGAAGCCGGCGCCGCCCCAGCTGTTGTTCGAGAGGGTCGCTCCCTTGGCGATGGCGTAGTCGATGGCGCGGATCGCGTCGCTGTCGTAGCCGCCGTTCGGCCCGAGGAACTTGAGCGCCATGATGTCGACCGACCAGTTCACGCCGGCGACGCCCACGCCGTTGTTGCCGACCCCGCCGATCGTCCCGGCCACGTGCGTCCCGTGGTCGTCCTCGGCGGCCGAGTAGTAGGGGTTGCCGAGGTTGTCGAAGAAGTTGTAGCCGTAGATGTCGTCCACGAAGCCGTTGCCGTCGTCGTCGGCGCCCGCCTGGCCGTTCAGCTCGGCCGTGTTGGTCCACATGTTCGCCAGGAGGTCCGGGTGGCTCCAGTGGATGCCCGTGTCGATCACGGCCACGATCACGCTGCCGTTCGTGGCGCCGGTGCCGAAGTTCCAGGCGCGCGGGGCGTCGATCTTCGTCATGCCGTAGAGGCTCGGGTAGCTCGGGTCGTTCGGCGTGGCGCAGTGCTGGACGATCCGGTCCTCCTCGACGGCCGAGACCTCCGGATCCGCGCGAAGCGCGGCGATCCGGGCCGCCGGGATCCGGACGGCGACGGCCCGACCGCCGAGGCGGTGGCGGACGCGACCGCCGAGGCGCGCGACCGCGCGCTCGGCGCCGGCTGGGTCGCCGTGGACGATCACGGCGAGGTCCCCCGCCTCGGCCCTGGATGTCGTGGCGGCGACGAGCGCGAAGGCCGTACAGAGAGCGAGATGTCCGCGCATGACCCGCTTCCCCCACACCCCGGCGGCGCCCGCGGACCGACTCCCCTGCCGGATGGCTTTCGCCGCCCCCGGTGGTGGACGTGCAAACCGGGAGCCGGGCGCGGGATGGCGACCGGACGCGGACGCGGCCTGTCTCCCGGGCCTCCGGGCCTCAACTCTTCTTGAGGGGAACACCTGTAAGGCACGCTTGACACGCGCGTCCCGACGGCGCCCTCAACGCTTCTTGCCGGGGCCTCCTCAACCGGTGTTGACTGTGTTTGTGAGCTTTTCGGAAGTCCAACCCCTCCAAACAGCCCCTTTCGTGGTGGCACGGCTTTTTCAGGTGTTTCCCCAGGTACGAGGGGGGGGAAAGAGCCATGCGCCGTGTCGAGCTCGCCGGCCTCGCTGCGCTCACGGTTGCGCTCGCGAGCGCGCCCGCCACCGCGTGGGCGTTCACGCCTTCGGGAAAGCTCGAGATCCACTACATCAACGTCCAGCAGGGCGGGTCGACGCTGGTCATCGGACCGGACGGGACGACCGTGCTCATGGACGCCGGGAACAACGGCAAGGGCACGAGCGAGATCGTGCCCTACCTCCAGTCGATCGGCCTCCTGCCGGCGGACGGCCTCGACTACACGCTGGCGGCGCACCTCGACGCCGACCACTGCGGCGGCTTCGACGACGTGATCGCCGCCGGGTACGACGTCCGCGTCCGCAACTACAACAACGGGAGCGCCAAGACGGGCGCCACGATCGACGACTACTATGCCGCCTGCGCCGGCACGACGGCGGGCGCGGCCGTGGCGGCGCCGCTCGGCCTGGTGATCGACCTCGGGGCCGGGGCGACGCTGACGGTCGTCGCCGTCCACGGCGACGTGCTCGGCGTCGGCCACGTGAGCGGCGCCGAGAACAACGAGAACGACCTGTCGGCGGCCGTGCTCGTCGAGCACGGGTCGTTCGACTTCGTCTGGGGCAGCGATCTCGGCGGCGGCGAGGACGACGCCGCCTGCACGGGCCGGTCGACGACGCAGGTGAACGTCGAGACCCCCGTGTCCGGGGCGGTCACGCCGGGCGGGCCGTTCCCCTTTCTCGGCGAGGAGGGCGTGGACGTCCTCCACGTGAACCACCACGGCAGCGAGTCCTCGACGAACAGCGACTGGATGAACCGCCTGAAGCCGGAGGTGGCCGTGATCTCGGTCGGCGCCGGGCAGGGGCCCGGCTGGGACCACCCGCGGGTCGACGTCGTGAGCGTGCTGCGCGCCCAGGTGCCCTGCGTGACGGCGCCGCCCGCGCTCGTCCTCCAGACCGAGGAGGGGGCGCCGACCGGCTCGCTGACGTCGTTCGCCGGGCACTGCTGCGGCGACATCGTGATCAAGACCGACGGGGTGGCGAGCTACCGGATCGAGGCGACGGGGGCGGTCAGCCAGGGACCCGACGAGCGGGCGGCCGCCGGGCTGCCGCGCGACTTCGCCGTCGACGAGGGCGGGGGCGAGCCGCCGCCGCCGCCGCCCACGACGATCGCGACCTACACCTTCGGGGCGACCGGCGCCGAGACGAACCAGCCCGCGTCGGTCGCCGCCAACGTCGCGGCCGGAGGCGTCGTGACGAAGGACGGCGCCTGGACCTTCTTCGCCGGGGTGTCGGGCGTGGCCATCGCCGACACCGGCTGGGCCGACAACCACTTCGAGCTCCAGATCGCGCCGGCGGCCGGCTTCCGGGTGACGCTCGCCGAGCTCGCCTTCCAGGACCGGGCCTCGTCCACCGGGCCGACGAGCTTCCAGGCCTACGTCGTGCAGGGGGCGAACGCGCTGCCCGCCGGCGGCGGCCCCGCGCACCAGACCTTCACGGCGAACACCGTCGCGATCCCGGGCGCCGCCGCCGGCCCGTTCACGGAGCCGTTCTCCGTCCGCATCGTCGGTGCGGGCGCGAGCAGCTCGGCCGGGACGTGGCGCATCGACGACCTCGTCCTCAAGGGCACGATCGCGGCCACGAACGGCGCGCCCGTCGCGAACGCCGGGCCGGACCAGCCGGCGGCGGGCGAGGGCGCGACCGTCGCCCTCGACGGGACGGGCTCGACGGACCCGGACGGCGACGCGCTCGCGTTCGCCTGGACGCAGGTCGCCGGGCCGGTGGTCGCCCTCTCGTCGCCGGCGGCGGCCGTGACGACGTTCGCCGCGCCGGGCGTGACGGCCGCGACGGTCCTCACCTTCCGCCTGACGGTCGACGACGGCCGCGGCGGCTCGGCCTTCGATGAGGTGACGGTCACCGTGCAGGACACCGTCAACGAGCCGCCGTCGGCGAGCGCCGGGTCGGACCTCACCGTCCTCGCGGGCGCGGCCGTCGCCCTCGACGGGACCGGGTCGAGCGACCCGAACGGCGAGGCGCTCGCGTACGCGTGGACGCAGACGGCGGGCGCGCCGGTCGCGCTCGCTGGGGCCGACACGCCGACGCCGTCGTTCACCGCGCCCGGCGCGGCCGACGCCCTCGCCTTCTCGCTGACGGTGACCGACGCCCGCGGCGCGCCGGCCACGGACTCGGTCGTCGTGACCGTCCGCGTGAACGCGGCCCCGGCGGCCGACGCGGGCGCCGACCTCGCGGCCGGCGAGGGCGAGGCGGTCGTGCTCCTCGGCTCGGGCGGCGACCCGGATGGGGACGCCATCTCCTTCTCGTGGACGCAGGTGTCGGGTCCGGCGGCGGCGGCCGTGGCCGGGGCGGACACGGCGACGCCGACGGTGACCGCGCCCGCGGTGACGGCCGTCCAGGCGCTCGTCTTCCGGCTGACGGTCACCGACGCGCTCGGGGCGTCGGCTTCGGATGAGGTGACCCTGACGGTCGCCGACTCCGTGAACGAGCCCCCGGTCGCGAGCGCCGGGGCCGACGCCGCGGCCGGCGAGGGCGAGGCCCTGGCCCTCGACGGGACGGGCTCTTCCGACCCGAACGGCGAGGCCCTGACGTTCGCCTGGGCGCAGGTCTCCGGGCCCGCGGCCTCGATCGCGGGCGCCGGGACGGCGACCCCGACGGTCACCGCGCCGGCCGTCTTCACGGCGCAGACGCTCGTCTTCCGGCTGACCGTGACCGACGCGCGCGGCGGCACGGACACGGATGACGTGAGCGTCGCCGTCGCCAACAGCGTGAACGAGGCGCCGACGGCGGACGCCGGCGCCGACCAGGTCCGGGACGAGGGCACATCCGTCGCGCTCTCCGGGGCCGGCTCGTCCGACCCGAACGGCGAGGCGCTCACGTACTCGTGGGTCCAGACGGCCGGGCCGCCGGTCGCGCTCTCGGGCGCGGGCACGGCGACGCCGTCCTTCACGGCCCCCGAGGTCGCGGCGGACACGGTGCTCGCCTTCGCGCTCACGGTCGCGGACGTGCCGCACGGTGCGACCGCGACCGACTCCGTCGATGTCACGGTCCGGAACCGGCCCGCCGCGACGCTCGCCTTCGACGGCTGGGAGTCGAACAGCTCCTCGGGCGGCACGGGTTGGCGCGGCAACTGGACGCGCTCCGGAGACCAGGCGATCGTCACGAGCGACGGCCCCCACGGCGGCGCCCGCCACCTGCGCCTGCGGCAGAGCAGCGGCTACGCCCGGCGCTCGGTGAACCTCGCGGGCGCGAGCGGCGTAAGGCTGCGGTTCTGGGCGAAGGTCGTCTCGTTCGAGGGCTCCGACCAGGCCCTCGTCCGTGTGAGCCCGGACGGCGTGACGTACACGACGGTCCGGACGTTCACGGCGGCCGACGGCGACGGCGTCTACCGGTTCTACGACCTCGACCTCTCCGGCTTCGCCATGACGAGCGACTTCCGGATCGCCTTCGACGCCCAGATGAGCGGTTCCGGCGACCGCTGGTTCATCGACGACATCGAGGTGTACGGCCTGCGTTGAGGCCCGGAGCGAAGGACGAGATCAGTCCACGGGCTCGATCGACGCCGACATCGAGCCCTTGCAGCGCGCGATCCGCGGGTCGGCCCCGTAGGCGTGGATCTGGTCGCGCTTCAGCTCGGCGTGCTCCTTCGATGTCGTCATGAGGATCGTCCGGCCGGTCGTGTCGACCTCCTTCGCGTGGCGGAAGCCCTTCTCGGGCGGGAAGCCGAAGAGGGCGCGGAGCATCTCGATCACGTACTCGTAGGTGTGGTCGTCGTCGTTCCAGAGGATGACGTTCCAGCGCGGCGCCAGGCGGACGTCCTCGGCGAAGTCGATCCCCGTCCCGGTGCCGGGCGACGTTCCGGGGGCGGTGCTCATCGCGACTCCCGGACCTGGCCCGCGCCGCGGACGACGAAGCGCGTCGTCGTCAGCTCGCGCAGGCCCATGGGGCCGTAGGCGTGGAGCTTCGTCGTCGAGATCCCGATCTCGGCGCCCAAGCCGAGCTCGCCGCCGTCGTTGAAGCGCGTCGAGGCGTTGGCGACGACGCAGGAGGCGTCCACCTCGCGGAGGAAGCGGGCGATCGCCGCCTCGTCGCGCGAGACGATGGCCTCGGTGTGGTTCGAGCCGAAGCGGGCGATGTGCTCGAGCGCCTCGTCGAGCGAGGCGACGACGCGGACGGCGAGGATCAGGTCGAGGAACTCGCGCCCGTAGTCGTCGGGGGCGGCGGCGCGGGCCAGGGGGACGAGGGCGCGCGTCTCGTCGTCGCCGCGAAGCTCGACGCCGCGGGCGATGAGGTCGCTCGCGATCGCCGGGAGCGCGCGCGCGGCCAGGTCGCGGTGGACGAGCAGGCACTCGGCGGCGTTGCAGACGCCCGGGCGCTGGCACTTCGCGTTGACGACGATCGAGCGGGCCGCGTCGAGGTCGGCGGCGGCGTCCACGTAGACGTGGCACACGCCCTTGTAGTGCCGGAGCACGGGGACGCGGGCGTGCTCGGCGACCGCCCGGATCAGGCCCTCGCCGCCGCGCGGGATCGCGACGTCGACCAGGTCGTCCAGCTGGACGAGCCGCCGCACGTCGTCGCGGTCGGCCCGCGGGATCAGGCGCGCGAACCCGGGCGGGACGCCGTGCTCCCGGACCGCCGACGCCATGAGCCGCTCGAGCGCCAGGTTCGTCCGCAGGGCCTCGGCCCCGCCGCGCAGGACGGCCGCGTTCCCCGACTTCAGGCAGAGCGCGGCCGCCTCGACCGTCACGTTCGGCCGCGCCTCGTAGATCATGGCGATGACGCCGAGCGGCACGCGCACGCGCTCGACCTCGAGGCCGTTCGGGCGCGTACGGCGCTCGACGACCTCGCCCACGGGGTCGGGCAGGCCCGCGACCTCGTCGCACGCCCGGGCGAGCGAGGCGAGGCCGCGCTCGTCGAGGCGCAGGCGGTCGACCAGGGCCGCGGAGAGCCCCTTCGCCCGCGCGTCCGCCTCGTCGCGGGCCGCGGCGGCGAGCACCTCGCGCGTGGCGTCCGGGTCGCGCAGCGCCCGCCCGATCGCGAGCAGGGCCGCGTCCTTGGCCGGCGCGTCGAGGGCGGCGAGCCGGCGCGCGGCTGCGCGCGCCTCGAGGGCCAGGCTGCGGATGAGGTCGTCGCTCATCGCCCCCTCATCGCCCCAGCACCACCAGGTCGTCCCGGTGGACGACCTCGCCGTAGGTGAACCCGAGCACGGACTTGATCTCGTCCGAGCGCCGGCCCGCGATCCGGCGCAGGTCGTCGGCGTCGTAGGCGGCGAGGCCGCGCGCCACCTCGGTCCCGGCCGCGTCCCGGACGGCGACGGCCTCGCCGCGCGCGAAGCCGCCGTCGACCGCGCGCACGCCCGAGGCGAGCAGGCTCTTGCCGCGCTCGACGATGGCGGCCCGCGCCCCGTCGTCCACGACGAGCGCCCCGCGCGGCTTCAAGGTGAAGGCGATCCAGTGCTTGCGCGCGGGAAGCCGCCGCGGGGCCGCGCGCGGGAGGAAGAGGGTGCCGACATCGTCCCCGCGGAAGATGGCCTCGAGGATGTCGCGCCGCTTGCCGTCGGCCACGACCGTCGCGATCCCGTTCTCGGCGGCCTTGCGCGCGGCCTCGACCTTCGTCGCCATGCCGCCCGTCCCGACGCGCCCGCCGCCGGCGCCGCCGCCCGGCCCGTTCCCGGCCGCCGTCCCGCCGGCTTTGGGCGCCGCCTCGCGGAGGACGTCGCGCACGACCGGGACGCGCCTCGCGCCCGGGTTCGCCCGCGGGTCCGCCTCGTGGAGGCCCTCGACGTCGGTCAGGAGCACGAGCAGGTCGGCCTCGACCATGGCGGCGACGTCGGCCGAGAGGTTGTCGTTGTCGCCGAAGCGGATCTCGGCCGTCGCGACGGTGTCGTTCTCGTTCACGATGGGGACGGCGCCGAGGTCGAGGAGCGCCCGCAACGTCCCGCGCGCGTTGAGGAAGCGGCGCCGGTCGGCGACGTCCGCGTGGGTCAGGAGGACCTGGGCGGCGACGCGCCCGCGGGCCGAGAACGCCTCCTCGTAGAGGCGCATGAGGGCGATCTGGCCGGCGGCCGCGGCCGCCTGCAGACGCGGCAGGTCGTCCGGCCGCTCGGCGAGGCCGAGACGCCGCACGCCGCAGGCGATCGCGCCCGACGAGACGACGACCGTCTCGACCCCGCGGGCGGCGAGGCTCAGGACCTCGTCGGCGAGGGCCGCGATGCGCGTCGCGTCCACGCCGGTCGCCTGCCCCCCCGCGAGGACGCGGCTCCCGATCTTGACGACCGCGCGCCGCACGGCCGGCAGGGGAATGTCGCGGATCGGCTCCACACCTCGATTCTACGCGGTCCACGGACCGGATGGAACAGGATCGGGGCCGGACGGTCTAATGGGGGGCCAGACGGAGAGAGAAGGCACCGGAGGCCCAAGTCCCATGCTCGAGAACCGGACGACCCGTTACGCGCTGGCCCTGACCGTCGCCCTCGCCGTGGCCGCGTTCGCGGCCCTGGCGGCCGCGGCGCCTACTCCCGCGCGGGCGGACGGCTTCATCGTCATCATCGGCCCGGACCCGCACCCGCACCCGATCCCCATGCCGCGGCCGATCCCGCCGCCCCCGCCCAGGGAGACGTTCTTCCCGCTGGCCGTGAAGTACCACCACGTCACGGTCGAGATCAAGGACGGCATCGCCTCGACCGAGGTGGACCAGGTCTTCCGCAACCCGAACGACCGCGACCTGGAGGGCCTCTACATCTTCCCGATGCCGCCCGACGCCGCCGTCTCGAAGTTCTCCATGTGGATGGACGGCAAGGAGGTCGAGGGCGAGGTCCTGGACCGCGACAAGGCGCGCGGGATCTACGAGGGCATCGTCCGCGAGATGCGCGATCCGGCGCTCCTCGAGTACGTCGGGCGCGGCATGTTCCGGGCGCGCGTCTTCCCGATCCCGGCGCGCGGCGAGAAGCGCGTCAAGATCGCCTACGCCGGCGTCTGCACGGCGAGCGGCCCGCTCACCGAGTACCGCTACCCGCTCAACACCGAGAAGTTCTCGTCCCAGCTCCTGGACGAGGTGAGGATCGACGTCAAGATCCACGGCGCCGGCGGCACGCCCGCGCGCGCCGTCGGCAACGTGTTCTCGGCGACGCACGCCGTCTCGGTCGCGCGGGTCGAGGGCGGCGCCGCCCGGGCGACGTTCGAGGCGAAGAACGTCCGCCCCGAGCGCGACTTCATCCTCTACTTCGACCGGGCCGACAAGGAGGTCGGCGTCTCCGTCGTCACCCACAAGGCGCCGGCCGAGGACGGCTACTTCCTCATGCTGCTGGCGCCGCGCCCCGACCTCGGGGCGGCCGCGGTCATGCCGAAGGACGTGGTCTTCGTCTTCGACACGTCGGGCTCGATGGCGACGGACGGCAAGATCGACCAGGCGAAGGCGGCGCTCAAGTACTGCCTCGCGAGCCTGAACGCCGGCGACCGCTTCAACATCGTCGACTTCGCGACCGAGGTCCGCTCGTTCCGCGAGGGCCTCGTCCCGGCCGAGAAGGAGGTGATCGAGGCGGCGAGCCTGTACGCCGGCGACCTGCGGGCGCGCGGCGGCACGAACATCCACGAGGCGCTGACGAAGGCCATGAAGATGCAGGGCGCCGCCGATCGCCCCTTCCAGATCATCTTCATGACGGACGGCCAGCCGACGATCGGGATCACGCAGCCCGAGGAGATCGAGAAGCAGGTCAAGGCGGCGCGCGAGGAGCGGCTGGCGAAGGCCGCCGGCGAGGCGCGCCTCTTCGTCTTCGGCGTCGGCAGCGACCTGAACGCGGCCCTCCTCGACCGCCTGGCCGAGGCGAACCGCGGCACGCGCGAGTACGTGTCCGCGGGCGAGTCGATCGAGGTGAAGGTCAGCACGCTCTACGACAAGGTCGCGGCGCCCGTCTTCAGCGACCTCGCGATCGACGTCGTCGGCCTCGAGACGTACGACGTGTACCCGAAGCCGCTCCCCGACCTCTTCCACGGGGGCGAGGTCGCGGTCGTCGGCCGCTACAAGGGCGACGGGCCGAAGGCGATCAAGCTCAAGGGCCGGCTCGCCGGCCGGCCGGCCGAGCTCGTCTACGAGTCGGTCTTCGGCCAGGAGCCGAAGGCGCCCTTCCTGCCGCGCATCTTCGCGGTCCGCAAGGTCGGCTACCTCCTCGACCAGATCCGGCTCCACGGCGAGAACGAGGAGGTGAAGCAGGAGATCGTCAAGCTCGCGAAGGAGTTCGGGATCATCACGCCGTACACGAGCTACCTCGTGGTCGAGGACGAGGCGCGGATCTCGCGGCTCGGCCTGACGCCCGAGGGCGGGCGGGGCCCGCGCGAGGACCCGGCGAGCCGCGGCTTCGCCGACGCCGAGAAGCGGGCCCGCGACGGGGCCGGGGCCGAGATCCTCGCCCGCGAGGCCGAGGAGCGGCGCAAGGCCGAGGAGATGGCGCGGGCGTCCGGCCGCGCCGGCGCCCCCGTGCCGCAGACCGGTGCCGGCGGCATCGGCTCGAGCGGCGAGGCCAAGGGCCTGAAGGAGGCGCCCGTGACGGCCGGCGGCGCGACCGCGCCGAGCGGCCGCCCGGGCGGCCCCGCCGCGCCCGCGCCGGCCCCGCCGGTCGCGCCCGGCGACGAGTACGCCCAGGCGCTCGAATCGTTCGGCAAGGCCTACGGCTTCGACGACAAGGACCGCGCCGAGCAGGCGAAGAAGGCCCGCCAGGCGATCCGCGAGTCCGTGCGCGTCGTCGAGGGCCGGACCTTCTACCTCGTCGACGGTTACTGGGTCGACGCCCAGTGGTCGAAGAAGGGCGAGAAGGCGCCGCGCAGGGTCAAGTACCTCTCGGACGAGTACTTCGCGCTCCTCGGCGAGAAGCCGGCACTCGGCGCCTACCTGGCGCTCGGCGACCGCGTCCGCGTGTACGCGGACGGCGAGGCCTTCGAGGTGGAGGCCGCCGAGTAGCGCTCGTTCCCCTCCCTCCGGTCCGGCCGGCGTCCGCGCAGCCCATCCCCGCGGGCGCCGGCCCCTTCCCCCGCCCCCCCGCGAGCGCTAGAATAGGGGCTCGAGCCATGCCCGTCGTCTCTTACTACTGCTCGGTCTGCGGCCTCAAGATCCCGCCCGAGGACGCGCGCAGCGACTCGTCCGAGGAGAGCGGCCGCACGCTCTACTGCCCGGCCTGCGTGAAGGACAGGGGCATCGACCCGGAGCGGCTCATCGCCGTGGCCGCCGCCGTCGAGGCGGCGGCGGCGCGCTCGGCGCGCCGGCAGGCGGTCCAGCCGGCGGCGCCGAAGGCCCCGCCGGCCCGTCCGTCCGCGCGGCGGCCCGCGCTCCCGCCGCCCAGCGCCTTCCCGCGCGGCGCGGCGATCGCGGCCGCGTGCGCGCTCGTGGCGATCGGCGCCCTCGTCGCGCTCATCGCCTCGACGGACCGCGAGGACGCGAAGGACAGGCCGGCCTCGACGGCCTCGGCGGGCCCGGCCCCCGCGGCCGCCCCCGTCCCCGCCCCTGCCCCGACCCCGACCCCGACCCCTCCACCCGCCTCGACCCCCGGCCCCGAGCCCGCCCCCTCCCCTTCCCCCGCCCCCGTCCCCCCCGGCCCCGCGCCCGCGCCCGCTCCCGCTCCCGCTCCCCCCGCGCCCACGCCCCTCGCCGCCGCTCCCTCCGCCCCCGCACCGGCCGCCACGGCCGTCGTCGGCAGCGAGGCGAGCCACAAGTACCACAAGCCCACCTGCCGCTACGGCCGCAGCATCGCCCCCCAGAACCGCGTCGACTTCGAGAGCCCCGCCGCCGCGAAGGCCGCGGGCTTCGCTCCCTGCGGGTCGTGCCGCCCGGACCGGTAGAGCCGGCCGGGGACGACGGCGCGGCGGCCTTCCTCCGCCACGCCGACGCCCACCTGGCCGATGGGGACTGCGATCGCGCCGCCGCCGCCTACGCGGTCGCCCTCCGCTTCGACCGGCGCAACCTCGCCGCCCTCGCCGGCCTCGGTCGGGTCCACTTGAAGACCGGCAACTTCGCCGAGGCCCGGCGCGCCCTCTATGCGGCGCGCGCCCTCGCGCCCGACGACGGCGAGATCGCGAAGCTGCTCGGCGAGTTCCTGACGAGGATCGGGAAGTACGGGCGGGCGGCGGCCGAGTTCCTGCGGGCGATGGAGATCGAGGCCGAGGAGGAGGAAGCGGACGACCGGGCGGCCTCTAGAGCCCCTCCTCCGCCTCCTTCTTCTTGATCCAGTCGGCGACGAAGAGGTTCATGTCCTCCTGGACCTTCGGGTCGCCGGCCGGCGTCCCGTAGAACTGGTCGTAGAGGTCCTCGAGGAGGTCCTTCGCGTGCTTCTGCCACTTGGGCGGGAGGCGGAGGGTGACCTCGCCCATCTCGTTGTCGAAGGAGACGTAGCTCGACGGGCCCGCCTGGCCCTGCTTGCCGGCCAGGTACTCCTCGTAGGTCTCGGGGAACCGGTCGCGGATGTAGTCGCCGCCGCGTCCGCCGCCGCCGCCGAAGGGGTCGCCGCCGCCGCCGCTCTGGCCCGACATCCGCGCTCCTCCCCTGGGGTCCTCGCCCCGACGGCCACCCGAGCTACCAGGTGACGCCCTCGAGGCTCGCCTTCTCGAAGCTCGTCCCGGCGTGGCCGACGCGCGCGAGCGTCGCGCCGTCCAGGTTCGTGAGGAAGAGCTTCACGTTCACGAGGCTCGCCGCCGAGAGGTTCGCGCCCGTCAGGTTCGCGCCCGTGAGGTCGACGTTCATGAGGACCGCGCCCTCGAGGTTGGCCTCGCGCAGGTTCGCGTCCTTGAGGTCCACGTCCACGAGGTAGGCTCGCCGCAGGTCCGCCCGGATGAGGGACGTGTTGCCGAGGTTCCGGTCCGAGAGCTGGACGTGCAGCAGCGTCGCGCCCGCGAGCTTCACCCCGTAGAGGTCCGTCGCCTCGAAGCGCCCGTGCGAGACGCGCGCGCCGCGCAGGTCCGCGTTCACGAAGGCGCAGCCCTCGAGCCTCACCTTGTAGAGGACCGCGTCCCTCAAGTTCACCTCGATGAGGTCGCTGCCCTTGAAGTCGCACTGCTCGATCGACGCGCCCGTGAGGTTCGCCTTGCGCAGGCTCACGCCCTTGAAGACCGACCCGGTGAGCCCCGCCCCCGAGAGGTCGGCGAACCCGAGGTCCACGTTCTTCAGGCGCGCGTCGAGGAGCGCGACCCCGGGAAAGCCCGCCTCGCGGAGGTCGATGCCCGACAGCTCGTCGCCCTCGAGCGCCTTCGAGCGCTGGATCTTCTGGACGACCTCTTGACGGCTGTACTGGGAGTACTCGGCCATGGCCCGGGCGCCTACGTGCCGCGCCGCTCGATGTGCTGCTCGGGCTTGACCTCGGTCTGGTAGTACTCCGAGGTCTTCTCGCGGCTCTTGACGATGCCGAGCGCCTCCTCGAGCTCCTTCGTCAGCTCGAGGCACTTGCCGCCCTTCACGCCCTTCACCTGGAAGCTGATCTCGCCGTTGTCGCCTATGACGATGTCGATCTCGTGCTTGTCGGCCATGTCGTCCGCCTCGCGCGCCTCAGGACCACTTGCGGATGGTGATGTGGATGTGCTGCTGCTGGTCCGTCTTCTCGTCGGCGACGACGTACCCGCGCTTCTTGATCTCCGACATCACCTTCTCGTAGCTGTACGCCTTCGTCACCTTCTGGAGGAACTCCTTCTGCTCGATCCCGGCGCGGGTCTCGACCTCGTCCCAGTCGGCGATGAAGCTGTAGCCCTTCTCGGTCTTGACGACGCCTATGTCGACGCTCGCCTTCGTGTCGATGACGAGCTCGGCGTCGGCGAGCTGGCCGCGGTAGCCGCGGACCTGGCGCACGCCTTCCTTGACCTTGTAGCCGAGCTTGTCGAGGACCTTCTTCAGGATGACGAGGTCCGTGAGCTTCGTCTCGACGGTCGTGAAATGGGACATTCGCGTTAGAGCTCCAGGCGCCGCGTCTCGCCGCCCTTCTCCTTGCCCGACTCGACGGAGGCCATGCGGGCGCGCGTCTTCGCCCACTCGCGCATCGCCGTGATGTCCTCCTGCATCGTCTGGGAGAGGGGCACCGTCTGCTCGATCGCCTCGAGCAGCAGCTCGGTCGACAGGTCCACGCCCTCGTCGAAGGCGTCGTAGAGGGCCGAGATCACGGCCTGCTCGATCTCGGCGCCCGAGTAGCCCTCGCTCGACTCCGTCAGCGCCGCGAGGTCGAAGTCCTCCGGGTTGCGCGGGCGCGACGGCGTCGACCGCTTCCGGATGTGGATGTTGAAGATGTCGCGCCGCTCCTCGCTCGACGGAAGGTCCACGAAGAAGATCTCGTCGAACCGCCCCTTGCGCAGGATCTCGGGCGGCAGGAGCTTCACCTGGTTCGCCGTCGCGATGACGAAGACCGGGCTCTTCTTCTCCTGGAGCCAGGTGATGAAGGTGCCGAAGACGCGCGACGTCGTGCCGGCATCGGACTGGCCCGACGACGCCACGCCCGAGAGGCCCTTCTCGATCTCGTCGAGCCACATGATGCAGGGCGCCACGGACTCGGCCGTCCGGATCGCGCGCCTTATGTTCTCCTCGGACGAGCCGACGAGCGAGCCGAAGACGCGCCCGACGTCGAGCCGGAGGAGCGGGAGCTGCCAGAGGTTGCCGATCGACTTGGCCGTGAGCGACTTGCCGCAGCCCGGGACGCCTATGAGCAGGATCCCCTTCGGCTGCGGGAGCCCGAACTCGCGGGCCTCCTTCGTGAAGGCCCGGGTCCGCTTGTTGAGCCACTCCTTCAAGACGGTGAGCCCGCCGATCCCCTTGACGCTCTCCTCCGGGTGGAGGAACTCGAGGATCCCGGACTTCCGGATGATCTGCTCCTTCTCCTGGAGGATGACGTCGAGGTCGAAGCGCTTGTGCTGGACCATCGACTTCGCGAAGACGTTCTCGGCTTCCGTCGCCGTCAGGCCGAGCGCGGCCTCGGCGATCTTCTCCCGCTGGCGCTCGTCGCCCGGGGCCTCGACGCGCGGGTCGTCCTTCACGCCCTGGAGGACGCTGTCGCGGATCTTGCCCAGCTGCTCGACGTTCGGCAGGTCGTAGTCGATGACCGCGACCTCCTTCTCGAGCTCGGGCGGGATCTTCAGGACCGACGACAGGAGGATGCAGGTCTTGATCGTGTTCTTCAGGCCCTCGCGCAGGTCGCGGAGCCTCCGCACGATCGTCGGGTCCTGGAGGAACGGGTGGAAGTCCTTCAGGACGAAGACCGCGTTCTTCTCCGTCTGGACCATGTAGTTGAGGGCCTTGAACGGGTCGGTGATGTCCTTGCCCGCGGACTCGCCCCCGCCGCCGGCGACCGACCAGCCCTCCGTGATCGACCAGACGTAGACCTTCTTGCGGTCCTTGACGCCGTTCGCGTCGCGCAGCTCGCGGATGACGCGCGTCTCCTCGAAGGAGACGACCCAGATGATCGGGTAGCGGGCGCGAACGAGGGCGCTGATCTCGTCGATCGACGTCGTCCGCTCGACCTCGGCCTTGAGCTTGTCGGGCGCGCCGCCGGCGTCGATGATCTCGTTCACCACGTCCTTCGCGGCCATGGCCTAGTCGAGCTCCAGGTTCTTGAAGCGCGAGACGATGTCGTTGAGCGCCTCCTGCTGCGCCTCGCTCAGGTGGGCCGAGCGCTCCTCGGGAGCGGCGGCCTTCGCGGCCGCGCCCTCCTTCTTGCCCGCCGCGGCGGCCTGGCCGACGGCCTTCGCGGGCGCGGCGGCCGCCGGCGGGGCGGCGGTCGGGACGAACTCGGAGGTCACGCGCTCGCCGAACGTCACCTTCTGGTTCGCGACGCGCAGGATGACCTTGCCGTCCTCGATCTGGAAGTGCTTGAGCTCGGCTATGTCCGGGAGGCGCTTCTTCAGCTGGTCGATGAGCTTCGGGAAGTCGAAGTCCTTCTCGGCCCCGCTCACGTCACCGAGCTCGCCCTTCTGCGCCGGCAGGTTGAAGGGCATCGTGCCGTCGACGACGTAGGTCTTCGTCAGCCAGGAGAGGATGTTGATCAGCTCCTCCCGGCTGAACTTCTCGTACGAGCGGCCGATCTCCTCGGCCACCCTACGGTTGGTCGCAGGTTTGGGCATGGGCGGTCTCTCGCGCTCTCCCCGGGAAGGAAGAAAGCCGCGGGGTCGCGCCGCGGCCGACTCATTCTACTACCGGCGCGGACGCGAGTCAACGCAACATGGGCGCCGGGCGGGGTGCGCGGAACGTCGAACCCCGGTCCCTCGCCGCGCACCCCGCGCAGGGTTCGGGGAGGCCCTCGAAGACGAGGACCCGCCGGAGGCGACCCGTTGCCCCGACCTTCCGCGCGTGCTACCATTGGCGGTCGCACGCCGCCGGAACCGCGGCCAAGGGCGCTCGGCGCGAGGGACGATCGCACATGTCGATCAAGATCGACGAGATCCACGTCCGCTTCACGGTCACGCTGTCGACCGAGGTCTCGACGTGGGACGCGAACCACGGCCCCATCCGCTTCCAGAGGCGGGCGCACTACGCGGGCGACGGGGCGTCGGCCTTCGCGACCTCCGTCCTCTTCCGGACGCGCACGATCCGGTCGTGGACGCGCGCCGAGCAGCGGACCGAGCAGCTCGTCACCGAGCACATGCACGCCACGCGCAAGACGGGCGTGCCGCTCGACCCCGAGCTCATGAAGCACGCCGAGGCGCTGACGGGCGAGAGCCAGGCGACCCTGGGCGACGTGCGCGTCCACGCGGCCCCGGAGGCCGGGCGCAAGCACCGGTTCGAGGCGGCGGCGGTCGGGTCGAAGATCCTCCTCGGGCCGGCGCTGTTCTCGTTCACGTCGCCCGAGGCGAGGGCGATCCTCTACCACGAGCTCGTCCACTTCATCCAGTGGAAGCGCGGCCTGACGCGCGCCATGGGGCGGTCGCGGGCCGGGCGCGAGATGCTCGAGCTCGAGGCCTTGCAGGCCGAGCACCGCTACCTCGACCAGCTCCAGCACGGCGGGCCCCAGGCGCCGGGCGAGACCGGCGCGGCCATGGGCCCCGTCCCGGTCGTGGCCCGGCCGATGAAGCCGGCGGAGGACAGCGACGGCGAGGCCGGCCACGCGCCGCGCGCCGCCGGGCTGGCCGCCGCCGACAAGATCGGACCGCTCATCTTCCGGCGCGTCCCGGCCGTCCAGAACCTGGAGCCGCCGCAGCCCGACGGGGGCGACGCGCCGGAGCACGCCCGCCCGGCGCCGAAGCACGAGAACTACATCCAGCAGCTCATGCGGCAGTACGCGGTCCGCGCCGAGATCGGGGAGGAGGAGTTCCTCGACGACATCGCGGACCGGGTCAAGGCCGTCATGGATGAGGAGCTGCTGCTCGACAAGGAGCGGCGCGTGAGCGGCGCGCCGTTCCAGTACACGCCGTACTAGTCGAGCCCGGGCGAGACGCGGAGACGGAAGGAAGCGCTCTTCTCTCCGTCAAACCGTCTCGTTCTCGCCGTGTCTCAGACTCAGAGGCTGTCCCACCTCTCCGCCCGCTTCGACCGCCTCTCCTTCTCATGGAGCTGGCCGAGCGCCTCCTTCAGGCTCCGCAGCTCCTCGAGGTCGCGCCAGTAGCTCTCGACCGTCGTGAGGAGCAGCTTCCCGGCGATGAACCACGACGGGAGCTTGTACGCCTCGTCGAACTCGGCCGGGTCGAAGTCCTTGAAGCCGTAGCGCGAGAGCACGTCCTTCAGGTACCCGCCCACCTTCTGGATGCGCGCCTGGACCTGGGCGTTGGCCGCCAGGTCGCGCCGGTCGGCGGCCCCCGGGATGGTGTCGACGAACCAGATGGACTCCTCGTCGAGGGGCGGGATCAGCTCGTCCACGGCGCGCCGGCCCGCCTCGTCGACGTCCTTCTTCAGGGCCTTGAGCTCCGCGTCGGTGAGGGCATCGGCGAACGCCGGCGCGCTCATGAACCGCTCCTTCACGGCCCGCTTGAAGAACAGCGGGAAGTCCACCCGGAGGACGTCCACGATGTCCTTCTTCGCCCGGCGGACCCGCTCCTCGACGACGCGGCGGCGCTCCTCGAGGTCCGTCTCGTCCGATCCCCCGGCCCGAACGTCGATCGTGAAGCCAAGCCCTTCCATGGGTCGCTCTCCTGCGAGGACAATGCGAACGTGGGTCACCGCCCGAAGTGGCCGAGAATAGCACGTTCCCGGCCGGCCCGTCAAGCGACGGAGGGGAGGTCTACGGCTCGAGCAGCCCGAGGTAGAAGCCCATGGCGTCGTCGGTCTCGACGCCCGGCTCGAGGCGCCGGTAGGGCTCGCGGATGGCCTTGCTCCGGGCCGTCCGGTAGGCCGCGAAGGCGGCCCGGGCCTCGCCCGAGGCGAGGGCGGTCGCGGCCAGCTCCGCCGACGGGAACGGCCCGATCCAGACGACCGCCGCCCACTCGGGTCGGTCGTCGAGCGGGACCGCCGGCTCGCGCTCGATCTCGCCGACCTCGTGCTCGTCCCGGGTGACGTCCCAGAGGATGAACTGCTTCTGGCAGTCCTCGAGCGCCGCGGCGACGTCGGGCGGCTGCGCCTTCGAGTCGCGCTCGAGGCGCCGGAGGGCCGCGACCGCCGCCCCGTCGAGCGAGAGCCCGGCCGCGCCCGGCGTCCCGCGCCGGACATCGCCCCGGCGCGCGAGCCGCGCCAGCAGCTCCCCCGCCTCGACGGCCCCCACGGCGACCTCCGGGCCGCGGTCGGGCGGAGGAGGCATCGGGGCGGGCGTCGGGGCGGGCGCGACGGGGGGCGGGGGGGCGGGGGACCGGCTCGCCGGCTTCTTCCGTTCCACGCCGGTGAGGATAGCCCGGAAACCCCCACGGGAGAAGCGAAAATTTTCGATGCGCTCCGGCCACACCCCCGTTGACACCGCCTCCTAGCGACCCTACAATTACGGGCGATCCGACGAGGCTTTGGGAGTTCCGAGCGCTATTAGCATAGGCGGGAACTGGGCTTAGGGCAGCGTCCGCCCCGGAACCCTCCCGGAAGAGAGCAGAGAAGACGCGTCAAACCGGACCGACGGAGCTTCGCCTCGATGGGCGAGGTGGGGACGCGTCACTCTCCGTCAGCCGGGGCCAAGTCGTTCTCGGGGTGCTGGATGGGTCGAGAGAAGTCGCACGAGGTCATCCGCGACGCGACGCTCACGTTCGCCCACATCCTCCAGAAGGGGCTCGAGTCGCGCCTGGGCAAGGAGGTCGAGGTCGTCTTCGACCCGCCCTCCGAGGCGAAGCTCAAGGAGGCGGGGCCGAAGAAGGCGCTCGTCAGCCTCCTCTGGGTCGACACGGGCAAGGCGAACATCCAGACGGCCCACGAGCCGATCGTCCGCGAGGAGGACGAGCAGGGCAACCTCGTCGAGTGGCAGCTCGGCAACCCCACCTACGTCTCGCCGCGATACCTGGTCACCCCCTGGACCGGCAACATGCTCGACGATCAGGTCCTGACGGGCATGATCCTCCAGCTCCTCGGCGACCACTGCCACTTCGAGCCCGAGGATATCCAGGGAGACGCGATCTACGGCGAGGAGCGCCCGCCGATCGCCTTCGAGGAGAAGTTCAAGGTCGAGGACCAGCGCAAGGTCTGGGAGGCGTTCGGCCGCCCGTACCGGGCGAGCCTCTGCTACAGCGTCGCCCTGCGGCTCGACTCCACGAAGCGCAAGCTCGTCCGGCGCGTGAAGGAGCGGATCATCGACTTCAAGAAGTTCGAGGGATAGCGCCGCGCGCGGCCCGCCGGGCCGCGACCGGGGCGGAAGGAACTCAAGGAAGAGGGAAAGAGGGCAACGGAAGGCTCGCCCGCGCGCGGGGGAAAGGGGTGGGGAAGCGGGACGGTCGGGGGGCGACGAAGATCGAGAGGCCTCGCCCGACCCCGGGTTGTACCGGTGTCAGGTCTTCCGAGGAGGAGAGAATCGGACAATGGCTACGTCTTATCTTTCGCCTGGCGTCTACGTGGAAGAGGTTGACCGCGGGTCGAAGCCGATCGAGGCGGTCGGCACCAGCACGGTCGGGTTCCTCGGCACGTGCAACAAGGGCCCGGTCAACAAGCCCGTCTTCATCACGAACTGGTCGCAGTTCACGAACACCTTCGGCGACTTCAAGGACAGCAACTACCTCGCGCACGCCGTCTACGGCTTCTTCAACAACGGCGGCGGCCGCGCCTTCGTGACGAACTGCGGAGCGGAGCCCGTCTCGGGCGGCGCCGCGGCCCCCGCGAAGGAAGGCGAGAAGCCGGCCCCCAAGGGCGGCCCGGACATGCAGAAGCTCCGCGGCATGTTCATCGGCGAGGACAAGGGCCCGGGCAAGCGCACCGGCCTCAAGACCTTCGAGGACGTGGACGAAATCAACCTCGTCTGCGCCCCCGGCATCGCGGATCCGGCGATCGTCGATGCCGTCCTGACGCACTGCGAGGTCCGCAAGGACCGCTTCGCGCTCCTCGACAGCCCGGAGACGATCGAGGACGGCGGCGTCGAGAAGCTCCCGAAGCCGCGCGACTCGAAGTACGGCGCTTACTACTTCCCCTGGATCGAGGTCTACGACCCCGAGAAGGGCAACATCTTCATCCCGCCGTCGGGCCACATGGCCGGCATCTACGCCCGGACCGACACGGAGCGCGGCGTCCACAAGGCGCCGGCGAACGAGATCGTCCGCGGCGCGCTCGGCCTCCGCTACAACGTCTCGCGCGGCGAGCAGGACATCCTGAACCCCAAGGGGATCAACTGCATCCGTGACTTCAGCCGTCGCGGCCGCGGGATCCGCGTCTGGGGCGCGCGCACGATCTCGAGCGACGCCAGCTGGCGCTACATCAACGTCCGCCGGCTCTTCATCATGATCGAGCAGTCGATCGAGCTCGGCACCCAGTGGGTCGTGTTCGAGCCGAACGACCACACGCTGTGGAAGAAGATCGTCCGCGACATCCGGGCGTTCCTCTATCGCATCTGGCGGACGGGCGCGCTCTTCGGGAAGACCCCCGAGGAGGCCTTCTACGTCAAGTGCGACGAGGAGACGAACCCGCCCGAGGTCATCGACGCGGGCCAGGTCATAACCGAGATCGGCATCTGCCCCGTGAAGCCGGCGGAGTTCGTGATCTTCCGCATCGGCCAGTGGCAGGCCGGCTCGGACGTCAGCGAGTAACGCACGTCCGGTCGTAACACGCAGCACGGCAGCACGATGGACAAGGTAGTACGGTAGGTCGGACAAACGAGACGAAGTCGGCGCGGCGGGCCTCCCGGTGGTCGGGGGGCTCGCCAAGCCAAAGAGAAGGAGGCCTCCCATGGGTCTCAATCAGGACGAATTCCTCGAGAACGGGGCGGGGAAGTTCGCCGTCGACATCCCCGGCTGTGCGGTCGCCACGGCCAACATCCAGTCGGTCCAGGTCGAGGACCTCACGATCGACTGCCGCGAGACGACCACCGGCGTCGACTGGGACTTCCGCACCTACGCGCCGGGCGACGCCCACTTCGGCAAGGCGACGTTCCGCGCCCGCGTCGGCAAGAACAGCAAGGAGCTGCTCCAGTGGCTCCATGACGCGGCGGTCGGCAAGAACGTCCGCAAGAACATCGCCGTCATCATCAAGGACCGCACCGGCAAGGAGGCGCGCCGGTACAACCTGATGGAGTGCTTCCCGATCAAGTTCGACCCGGGTGACTACAGCCCCAGCTCGACGACGAAGGTCGAGACCATCGTCGTCAAGATCGGCCACGCCGAGTTCGCGTAGCAGGCCGCCGGCCTCTGCGACTCGCGGCTAAACGAAAGAAAAAGCGTTAGAGGAGCCTGAACCATGGGCGCTTACACTCCGGACGAGATGCTCGTCACCAAGGGGTTCCGGATCGAGGTCTCGGGCCCCGCGGGCGGCAAGAACGAGGACAACGCCTGGGAGACCTGTACGGGCGGCGCGCTCTGCATCGAGGTCGCCCCCGCGTCGGTCGGGTCGAGCCAGCACCACGTGGCGACCCCGGGCCACAAGTTCGTCGACGAGGTCCAGCTCCGCGGCCCGATGACGAAGGCGCGGCAGTGGATCGGCAAGAACATCAACGACACCGTGAAGGGCACCTTCACGCGCTTCGACCTCACGATCGTCGAGATCATGAAGGACGGGGCGGACGGCAAGCGGTTCAACTACACGAAGTGCTTCCTCACCCGCTACGTCTACCCGGTCCTCTCGGCCGACGGCACGGGCAACCTCTACGAGGAGGTCAGCCTGAAGCCCGAGCGGCTCGCGATGCAGTAAGGTCGGAGCCGGTCGACGAGACGAAGCTCTCTCGGAGCGTGCGGGGCCTGGTGCCTCGCACGCTCCGGTCACTTTACGAGCCGGTCACTTTACAAGCAAACCTCGATCGCGTTTAAATAGTCCCTCTCGGGTTCCGGAAGCGGGGTTCGAGAACGGCACGGCGCCCGCACGTCCGAACAGCACGAAAGGCAAAGAGTCCTATGAGCCTCCAGACCGAGTTCGAGTTCACCCTGCCGAAGGGCTTCGTCGACAAGGACGGCAAGCTCCATCGCAAGGGCACGATGCGCCTCGCGAACGCGAAGGACGAGATCGTCCCCCTGACGGACTTCCGCGTCCAGAAGAACCGGGCGTACCTCGTGATCATCCTCCTCTCGCGCGTGATCTCGAAGCTCGGGGAGCTGAAGGAGGTCACGACGGACGTGATCGAGAACCTCTTCTCGGCGGACCTCTCCTACCTCCAGGACTTCTACCGGCGGATCAACGAGGACGGCACGGCCCTCGTGAAGACGCGCTGCCCGCACTGCGAGCAGGAGTTCGACTTCGACCTGGGCACCCTGGGGGAATAGCGACCTACCCCCTGGAGAAGCTCTTCCAGGAGGTAGGATACATCGCATACCATTTCCACTGGTCTCGGGAGGAGATCCTCGCCCTGCCGCATCCCGAGCGGCATCGCTGGGTGAAGGAGATCTCCGAGATCAACAAGAAGATCAACCAGGGCGCGGGCCCGGCGGGCGGCGTCCCGGGACGCGCCGGCCTCGCGCCGGCGGCGGCGTCCCGACCCGGGATCGAGAGCGGGGGCGGGATGCGGATGACGAACGTCCCGCGGCTCGCGGGGGATGAGTAGCTGGGGAACGGCGAGAAGGCGCGGGGAGCGAGGCGGGGAGACCCGCCGAGACCCCCGTAGCAAGCGCCACCGCAGCGTGATACAATAGGACGTCACCGACCGGGAAGCCGCGCGCGCCGGGGGTTCGGGGGCGGAGCCCTCGACGACCGAGCGGCGGTTTCCGGGACCCGGGGAGGACCCATGTCGAAGTACCTGTCGCCGGACATCTACTTCGAGCAGATCACCCGCGACGAGCGGTTCAAGCCGCTCGAGCGCGCCAAGATCGACATCGCCGCCTTCTTCGGGCTCTCCGACCGCGGCCCGATCCAGACGCCGACCCGCATCACGAGCTGGGAGGCCTACCAGCGGATCTTCGGGGGCTTCTCCCAGGTCGGCTACATGGGCTTCTCGGTCTTCGGGTTCTTCAACAACGGCGGCCAGGAGTGCTTCATCATCCGGGTCGCCCACATGGACGACCCCGACCCGACGAAGAACGCGAGCCGGGCGAGCGTCGTCCTGAAGGACCTCTACGCCCGCGGCACGATCGAGGTCCAGGCGGTCAGCGAGGGGAGCTGGGGCAACAAGGTGAAGGTCGCGGTCGGCACGCCGACGCGCGTCCACCGCACGATCCTCCTGAACGACCTCTACCCCGGGCAGAACAAGGCCCGGGTGGACGTGTCGAAGGGCTTCGAGCCCGGCTCCATCGTCCGCTTCACGGACGGGAAGCAGGAGGCGTTCGTCCGGCTCACCCGGGTCGACCGAAAGGAGATCGAGTGGGACCCGGCCCAGCGCGTCGAGGTCACCCTCAAGGAGGGCGTCGGCACGGCCGAGTCGGTCGAGTTCCGGCTGACGATCACGGGCGAGGACGACTTCGAGATCTTCGACAACCTGGCGATGGACCCGGCCCACAGCCGCTACTACGGCAAGGTCGTGAACGGGGCCTCGAAGTACGTCGAGCTGAAGGACCTCCAGTCGCCGACCGAGATCCCCTACAACCTCCCCCAGGTCATGACGGAGTCCCTGCTCGAGGCGGGGCGCGACGGCAACGAGTGGGTGACGACCGAGGACTACGTCGGCTTCTCCATCGGGCCCGGCAAGCGGCGGGGGCTCTGGTCGCTCGAGGAGGTGGACGACGTCGGCATCCTCTGCTTCCCCGACGTCATGCGGTCGATGCGCGAGAGCCGCGGGTTCCGCGGCGAGCGCGATGCCGAGGCGGTCCAGCAGGCGGCCCTCGACTTCTGCGTCCGCAACCGCTACTGCTTCGCCCTCCTCGACCCGCCCCAGGGCCTCACGCCGACGCTCGTCCGCGAGTGGCGCGACCGCTACGACTCGAAGTACGCGGCGCTCTACTACCCCTGGATCAAGATCCTCGACCCGTTCAGCGGGGCGAACGGCGCGACGGTCACGATCCCGCCGTGCGGCCACATCGCCGGGATCTACGCCAAGACGGACGAGGAGGTCGGCGTCCACAAGCCGCCGGCGAACGAGTCGATCAACGACGTGATCGCCCTCGAGCGGCCGATCGACAAGGACACGCAGGACGCGATCTACACGGAAGGCGTGAACTGCATCCGCTTCTTCCGCGGGCGCGGGATCCGGGTGTGGGGGTCGCGGACCATCTCGAGCGACGCCCAGTGGCGACACGTGAACGTGCGCCGCATCTTCAACATGCTCGAGAAGTCGATCGAGCACGGCACGCAGTGGGCGCCGTTCGAGCCGAACGACCCCGAGCTCTGGAAGATGCTGAACCGGCTCATCTCGACCTTCCTCACGGACCTGTGGCGCCAGGGCTACATGACCGGGGCGACGCCGGAGGAGGCGTTCTTCGTCAAGTGCGACGACGAGACGAACCCGCCCGAGGTCCGCGACGTCGGCGAGGTGATCTGCGAGATCGGCGTGGCCGCGGTCCGGCCGCTCGAGTTCATCGTCTTCCGGATCGGCCAGCGAACGAAAGACATCGTCCTCGAGGAGCCGGTCTAAGGCCCGCGAGGTAGAGGAGAAGGAGGCGGTTCATGCCCAGGCCGGAGCCCGACGAGTATCTCCACTCTTGCTGGTTCAGCATCACCCTCGATGGGCCGTCGCTCAAGGAGGAGATGCACTTCAAGGAGGCCCAGGGTCTCGACATCCTGATCGATGTCACCGAGTACCAGATGGGCGGGAAGAACGACGGCCCCGTGAAGCTCCCGGGGATGACCCGCTACACGAACATCGTGCTCAAGCGGGGCATCACGAAGTCGAAGAAGTTCTTCGAGTGGATCACGAAGGCCGTGAACGGCAAGGTCGAGCGCTGCGGCGGCAAGATCGCCCTCCTCAAGCGCGACGGCTCGCCCGTCATGGAGTGGACGTTCAAGAAGGCGTTCCCCTGCCGCTACGAGGGGCCGTCCTTCGACGCGGAGACGGGCGGGATCTGCCTCGAGACCCTCGAGATCGCGCACGAGGGCCTCACGATGGCGGGCGGATAGGAGGCAGGTTTCAGCCCTGGCCCGCCTCCGCATCCTCCGGCCGACCTTCGTCGACACGGCGCGCTTCGGCGAGCGCCTCGCCGTCGTCGTCGACCTCGTTCTCGACGAGCCCTGGTTTCCCGTCCCGGACCTCGGCAAGAGGGTCCGGGGCGGCATCGACGGCAACGCCGCCGCGCCCGGGCTGGACTTCGAGACGCAGGGGTCGACCGCGGTCCCGGCCCTCACGGCCGGCTCGGCGGACGTGACGGACACGGGCGTCGACGACCTCGGTCCGGCCCGGGGCGGCGACCCCAGGCGGGCCGGGCGCGGCCTCGAGGTCGTGGTCGCGTGCGGGGCGCTCAAGGTCCGCTACGCCCACCTGCGGCGCGGGACCGGGCGGCCCGGGGACGTCCGGGTCGGACGGCCGGTCGGGTTCTCGGGGACGACCGGGCGCTGCGTGGACGGGGCGGGGCGCGCCTTCGTCCACGTCGAGGCGCGGCGCGGGTCGACGCCCGTCGACTTCCGCGACCTGGCCGTGCCGATCGAGGTCGAGGCCATGCTCGATGCGCGCCCCTTCGGCGTGCCGAAGCGCGTCCCGGCGGGCGTGGCCGAGATGCGCGAGCTGGCGCTCGACCAGGTCGAGCTCGCGCGCGACGTGTTCGAGGAGCTGCGCGGCGAGCCGACGCTCCACGTGCAGGTGCGGCGCGGCTCGAAGGTGCTGCTCGAGGCGAGGGAGAAGTTCATGCTGAAGCAGGCCGAGGACTGACGACGGTCGACGGGCGGACGGGCGGAAGGCCCGGGGCAGAAGCCACGGGGATCGGGACGGGGACGGGACGGAGAGGGAAATGGCGACGAACGGGCTGGACCTGAGCCGACACTTCCGCGAGATCGAGGCGGCGACGCGCGCCCGGACGGACGCGCGGGCGAAGCTCGACGGCCGCGAGATGAGCGACGGGGAGCGGACGACGCTCGAGTCGAAACTCAAGCGCGCGGGCGAGCAGATCGAGCGGGCCGCGGGGCTGATCAACGCCGAACTCTCGCGGGCGGCCCGCGAGGGCCTGCGCGTGTCCTCGGTCCCGCGCGAGATCCACCAGCTCCGCGACCCGGAGGTCCAGACCTTCTGCTCGAGCGTCGACGTGGCCATCCGCCGCCTGAACGAGTGCCTCGAGACGACGAGCGAGAAGCTCGAAACGCAGCAGCGCCTGGCCATCGACGCCCGCAAGAACGACGCGGCGCGGATCGGCGACCGGATCCGCCAGAACAAGGCGCACTACGCGAAGGAGCTCGCGGCCCTCGGGAAGCAGGAGGAGGAGCTGAAGAAGGGCCGGGAGAAGGCCGACCGGAACCTGGCCGACGTCGCGAAGCAGCTCGAGAAGCTCGAGGAGGACCGGGCGAAGCTGAAGAGGGAGCTGAAGAAGGTCGAGGACGTCGTCGCGACCCGCAAGCGCGAGGCGGCGGAGCTCGAGCGCGAGCGCAAGAGCCTGGTCCTGAGGCTCCGGGCGGAGCGGAAGCGCGAGGTCTACTCGCGCCTCGAGCGGCGCGTCCTCCAGATCGACCAGCACCTGAAGAAGCTCGACCGGTTCCTGCGCGAGGACGTGGGCAAGCAGCAGGCCCAGCTCCGCAAGCTCGAGGCGCGCCTGCTCGAGGAGGTCGAGGAGATGAAGGCGGCGAAGAAGCGCCTCGGCCTCGAGAAGGAGAAGCTCGACGCGGAGCACGCCCGCCTCGCGGAGACGCGCAAGCGGCTCGAGGACGCGATCGAGAAGGATGAGGCGCGCGAGGACAAGGTCGACGAGGCCGTGAAGAAGCTGGTCGCGGCCGAGAAGAAGCCGCCCAAGAGAAGGGTGGTCGTGTAGGATCGGGACGCCCTGCGACGCCGCTTCTCTCGCTCCGTGGCGAAAGAGAAAGGTCCATCCGGAGTTCGAGTATCTGTCGGAACGCCAGGGTATGCCCTTCCGGCGCGAGAGCCGCGAGCAGCCTCCAGGCCAGTAGAATTCGATATCGGCGCGTGCTACAATTAGCGCCACTCGGCTAAAGGTCGATCGGCGTCACGAGTTACGACCGAGCGTCCGACCGCGTCGGAAGGAGCGAGGAGCCACATGGACGGGTCCTGGGCGAAGGAGCTCGAGGAGCTGCGGCAGCGGTTCGAAGAGCTGCGCTCGAAGTCGGATGAGCTCGCGCGTGAGGTGGCCACGGACCTCTCGGCCGTGCCTGCCAAGGACGTCGACGAGGCGGCGACGGCCCTCGAGGCCGCGCTCGGCCTCCGGCTCGAGGCCGAGGCCGGCCCCTCCGCGCCGGCCGCGGCGAGCGCCCCCGCCCCCGCGGCGGTCGCGCCCGCGGCGACGGAGGCGGCGGCGGCGCCCGAGCGCGCGGCGCCGACCGAGGCCCCCAAGGCGGCGCCGGCCGCCACGGAGGGCGACATCCGCGCCCTCGATCGCCTCATCGAGACGGCCGAGAAGGCCGCGCCCGTCGAAGCGGCGCGCCTCCTCCAGCGCCTCGCCCGCGCCTACGCCCGGATCCAGGATCCGCGGCTGCGCGAGATCCTGCGCGAGCGGGCCTCGGTCCTCTTCGACCGCCACGCCCGGCGCCTGCACGCCGACGACCGGCCCGCGTTCGAGCGCTTCTGCGCCCAGACGGACGAGGCCGTCCACGGCACCGACCTCCTCGAGCGTCACCCGCTCGCCCGCGCGATCGCCGAGATCCGCCGGGGCGCGGCGGCCGAGGCGCCCGCGACGGCGCCCGCCGAGGCCGCCGCCGCGCCGGCCTCGGCCGACGCGGCCGACGCCGAGTCCGAGAAGCGGGCCCTCGAGACGCGGATCGACGAGCGCATCGTCGGCCGCCTGCTCCGTCGCTTCGAGGGCGCGCCGCTCCGGATCCTCGAGCGCCTGAAGGTCTCGGGCCGCGCCCGCGGGCTCGGCGAGCGCATGCGGCGCTTCGCCCGGCGCTTCGAGAGCAAGGCCGTCACGTCGAACTTCTCCGTCCTCGAGCGGCTCGCGGCGGCGATCTCGCTGCCCGACCGCTTCATGAACTTCGACCGGCGCTTCAAGATGCTCGGGGCGATCTTCCCCGAGGGCGTGTTCGGGAGCGACGGCGCGAGCCTCATGGACGTCGGCCGCTTCGCCTGGATCCTCGGCGCCGACCTCATCGGCACCGGGACGGTCCCCGAGGGCTACGCGGCGCTCGCCGGCGTCGACCGCGCGGCGCTCGTCACGGCGCTCGCGCTCGGCGCGGGGCCGAGCTTCGACCTCGAGATCGGGGAGCTGGGCCTCGGCGGGTTCACCCCGTCGACGGTCGAGGTTCGGCCCGGCCCCACGCTCGAAGCTCCGCGCATGGCCACGGACGGCGCCCGGCTCGAGCCCGGGCCGCGGATCCCGGCCGCGGCGGCCCTGCCGCTGCCGCCCGCCGCGCCGCCCTCGCTCGGCCTCTCGGCCGCGCCGCCGCTCCCGTCCGCCGCGATCCAGGCGCTCGCCGCCCTCGGCTCGCGGCTCCCGCCGGACGCGCTCCGCGCGCTCGTCGCGGGCAAGCTCGACCTCCGCGCCCTCGCGGCCGCGGCGTCGGGCGCCCGGCCGGGCGGCGAGCTCGGCCTCCCGGGGCTCGGCGGCCTCGTCCCCGGCGTCGGCCGCCTCGACCACCTCGCCCTCGGCTTCCAGAGCCTGTCGATCGGCCGCATGGGCCTCGACACGGCACGCCTCCTCGAGCGCGCGTCGTTCGGCCGGCTCGCCGCCGACGGCGCGAGCTACCTCGCCGCCAGCTCGGCCTCGTTCGTCGGCCTCGGCCTTAAGGGCCTGAAGCTCGACGAGCTGGCGAAGCTCCCGGCCGCCTCGCGCCTCGACCTCCCGAGCCTCGCAGGCCTCGGCCCGCAGCCGATGGCCGGCGCGGCGCGCCCGGCCGGCGCGCTCTCCGAGGCGCCGTCCGGCTACTGGCCGCTCGGCCTCAAGACCTACTACGCGTCGCTGCCGTCGCTCGAGCGCTCGTTCCTCGGCCTGAAGCTCGGCCCGGCCGGCGACTACGCGTCGCTCGCGGCCGCCCTCAAGGCCCCGGCCTTCGCCCTGCCGGCGATCCTCGGCGCGCTCCCGGCCCGGTCGGGCGGGCTCGAGATGCCGAAGCTGCCCGAGCTGCCGTCGCTCGGCGCGGCGCCCGCGGCCCCCGCGGCCCCGTCGACCGGACCGGCGCCCGCGCCCTCGATGCCGACGGGCCTCGCCGACCTCGCGCTCCGCGCGAGCCTGTCGAGCGGCCTCGGCTCGGGCTTCCGGTTCGGCTCGTTCCCGGCGGCCCTCGGCTCGAGCTTCCCGGTCACGGGCGAGACGCCTCGCCCGGCGAGCGTCCCGTCCTACGCGATCGCGACCGACGGCTTCGGCATCCCGCGGTTCACGGGCGGCTCGCGCCTCCCCGTCGAGGCGGCGCGCCTCGCGGGCGTCGACCTGACGGGCAGCCTCGTCCTCGGCGGCGGGGCCCCCCGCGAGCCCGAGACGGGCCTGCCGCCCGCGATCGCGGGCCGGCTCGGGGTCGAGCCGCTGCTCCGCTCGCGCCCGCTGCCGACCTCGCTCGCGCGCGACGACTTCGGCGTCTACCGCCCCGGCCCGCGGGTCCCCGCGGAGGCCCCGGCGGCCGGCGCCGCGGCGCCGGGCCTCGCGGCCGTCAACCTCGGCTCGCTTCCGTTCGGCCTCCGCTCGAGCCGGCGCCTCGAGGCGTCGCTCGCGTCGCTCCCGGGCGCCGACATCGGGCCGGCCCCCACGACCGCGATGCCGCCGGCCCCCGGCGCCCTCCCGCGCCGGGCGGCCGAGATGCGCTTCGCGCTCGCGAGCGTCGCCCCGCAGGTCCAGGTCCCGGGCCCGGGCCCGGCCCCGGCCGGCGAGGCCGAGCCGGCGCGGCCCGCCTCCGCGATGACCCGGCGGCCCGCGGTCGAGGCCGCGTTCCGCGCGATCGAGGGCGAGGCCACGGAGCCGGCCTTCCGGCCGCGGGCGCTCGAGAAGTACTACGGCCCGGTCCAGTCCGAGCGCCTGGCGCTCGGCCGCGCCCAGTCGTTCGAGCTCGCGGGCTTCGCCGGCGCGCGCCCGGCGGAGGCCGCGGTCCCCGGCGCCGCGCCCGACTTCGCGCCGCGCGGCCTCGATCGCCTGGCCGCCGCTCCGGCCTCCGCGCCCGCCGGGGGCGAGACGCCGTGGGGCGCGTTCCGCGCCTCGCGCGGGGCGGTCGCCCGGGCGCGCGTCCTCGAGGTCGTGGGCGAGGCGCCCGAGGGCGAGGCCGAGAAGGTCCACATCGCCGCCCGCCGCGCGCCGACGGTCGCCGCGGGCTCGCGGATCGTCGAGGCCGCGGGCCGCGACACCGCCGACTTCGCCACGGGTCCGGCGACCTGGCGGAAGGCGCCGCAGGCCCGGTCCTGGGACGCGGCCGGCTTCGCGCCCGCCGCCCGCCTGGGCGCGGTCGCCGGCACCCTCGAGCTCGCCGAGCGCCGCCCCGCGGCGACGCTCCCGGGCCTCGAGCGCGGCCTCGACGGCCTCGCCCGCGCCTACTCGGGCGAGCTCCTGCGCCGCACGCCGGAGCTGCCCATGCCGGCGGCCGTCGCCGCCGCCCAGCCGATCTCGCGCGCCCCGCAGGTCGCGCTCGGACGCATGGACGTCGCCTCGCCGTTCTCGCCCGACGCCGCCGCGCCCGTCGTGCTGCCGCGGCCCGCCGCGTTCGCCGAGCCGGCGACGTCCACCGAGCTCGCCCGGGTCCTCGAGCCGGCGGCCTTCCGGCCGCAGGCGCGCGTGGTCTCGTCGCCCGGGCAGGCCCGGGGCGGCGCCGAGGAGCCGGGCTTCCGGCCGGAGCCGTTCACGACGGCGCCGACCGTGCGCATGCCGCGCTACCCGACGGCGACGTCGGAGCCGCTCTTCCCGCAGGACGTCCTCGACCTCGCCGGGCGCCCGCACGGGCTCGGCCGGTCGCACGCCCCGGCCCGCGTGATCTCGCGCCTCTCGCGCATCGGGCTCGACACGGCGTTCGCGCCGGCCCCGGCCGGCGAGGGCCGGCCGCTCGACGCCGCCGCCCGCGCCCGGATCGAGCCCCTCGTCGGGCGGCGGGCGGCCGAGGCCGCGCGCATCCACGAGGGCGGCGCGGGCGGCGAGGCCGCCGCGCACCTCGGCTCGCCGGCGATCGCCTCGGGCCGCGACGTCCACTTCCGCCGGGGCGACTACCGGCCGGCGACGCCGCACGGGATGGAGGTCCTCGCCCACGAGGTCGCCCACACGCGGCGGCCCGAGCGCCCCGTCCACCGCTTCGTCGACAAGCTCTCGGAGCCCGGCGAGGCCGAGGCGAAGCGCGTCGGCGAGGAAGCCCGCGAGATGCTCGCGACCGGGCGCCGCCCGGACCCGGACGTCGTCTACGGCTACCTCCCGCGCAAGGTGTCGGGCCGGTTCGAGGACCGGCTCGCCCTCGAGGGCTTCCGCGGCACCGACATCCGGTTCAAGTCGCGCGGCGGCAAGTTCGGCTTCGACGCCCGGTCGGCCATGGACCTGGACGTCCAGGTCGCCCACGACTTCGTCCGCTTCCCCGGCCGGATCGGCGACTTCCCCGCGACGCCCATCCGCGTCGACCTCTCGCCCGACGCCAGCCGGCACGGCACGGCCGAGGCCCGCGGCCTCGTCGGCGACCGCGAGGCGGCGCTCTCCTACGGCGCCCGCGACCTGCCGGTCAACCTGAAGGGCGTGCTCTGGGGCCGCAAGGAGGGCGCGGTCGGCGAGCCGGGCGAGGTCTCGTTCAAGACGGTCGACTTCGCCTCCCAGCTCCGCGCCTACGACCCGCGGCGGATCGAGGGCGGCCTCGACATCCACACGCCCGAGGGCCTCGACCTCGCGCGCTACCGGGTCGAGGAGCCGGCGGCGGCGCCCTGGCTCGAGCGGCCGCGCGCGGGCTACGTCCCGCCCGAGGCCCGCGACCTGCGGCAGCCGTCGGGCGACATCGCCTGGGGCGGCAGCGGCCTCCGGGTCGCGGGGCACTACCGGCCGCGCTCGACGCTCGCCGAGGTGAGCGGCGGCTTCGACGCCGACGTGACGGACGCCGGCGGCTTCACGCGCCACGCCCCCGGGCGCGAGGTCCTGCCCGGGAGCGCCTCGTACTTCCGCGCGACCGGCCTCGACGACGAGCGTCGCCTCGAGCGGCTGCGCGAGGGGAACGAGTCGGCGGTCCGCGGCCTCGTCTCCGAGTACGGCCGGCGCTCGCCGGGCCGGGGCTTCACGGCCGGGGTCGAGGCGCGCGAGCTCGAGCCCGCGAGCATCCTCCGCTTCAAGCGCACGGGCGATCCGTCGGCGCTCCGCCTCTCGTCGAGCTCGCCGGTGCTCCAGCGGGCGCGCTCGGAGCGCGGGCAGCCGCTGTCGCCGGCCGTCCTCGACTTCATGGAGCGGTACTTCCGCCGCGACCTCTCGGGCGTCCGCGTCCACAGCTCGCCGACGGCGCGGCAGCTGAACCGCCAGCTCGACTCCGAGGCGTTCGCGGTCGGCCAGGACGTCTTCGTCGCGAAGACGCACTACGCGAACGAGACCGACGCGCTCGGGATCCTCGGCCACGAGATCGCGCACATAGTCCACGACCGGGCGCGGGACGCGATGCCCGAGCCCTCGGCGGTGCGACCGGCGAGGCGCGACGCCCACGTCGTCCCGCTGCCGAGCGAGGCCGAGCGGCGCGCCCGGGCGGCCGAGCAGGAGATCCGCGGGCTCCTGCGCGACGGGCCGCGGGCGCGCCGGACGACGCCCAAGCTCGCGATGACCCACACGGCGATCACGCACCCGGGCGAGGCCCCCGAGGCGCAGGCGCCCTCGCGGAAGCGCGAGCCGGAGCTCTTGCAGAAGCGCGCGCCGTTCGCCGCCGACGTGCCCCTCCAGATGCACGAGGCGCGCGGCGACCGGACGATGCCCTTCTTCGAGATGTTCCACCCGCGCGCGCCGCAGCAGGATCTGACGCCGCTCGTCTACACGATCTGGCGGAAGATCAAGCAAGAGCTGGCGATCGAAAACGAGCGGAGAACGGGAGGGTTCTGAGATGGCGGAGCTCGCGAAGCTCACGATCACGCCGGAGGTCGGCGAGAAGATCACGTGCATGTTCAACCCGAAGGAGTACGTGATCACGAAGTCGACCCCGTGGAAACATCACAACGTGCAGGGCCTGGACGCCCCGACGCTCGAGTTCACGAGCGGCGAGCCGTACCGGCTCCAGGTCGAGCTCTTCTTCGACGGCTTCGAGGAGAAGAAGAGCGTCCGGAAGTTCACGGACGCGATCGAGAAGCTCGCGCTCGTGAACCCCGAGCTGCACAAGCCGCCGACGTGCCTCGTCTCGTGGGGTACGGGGCTCGCGTTCAAGTCCATCCTCGAGTCCTTCAACCTGCGCTTCACGCTGTTCCTCGACGACGGCACGCCGGTGCGCGCGGTCATGAACTGCGTGTTCAAGGAGTTCTCGCCGGCGAAGGAGCAGCTGAAGGGCAAGCCGCGGCACTCGGCCGACCACACGAAGCGGCGCGTCGTCAAGGAAGGCGACACCCTCTCGTGGATCGCCGGCAAGGAGTACGAGGACCCGTCGAAGTGGCGCGTGATCGCCGACGCCAACGGCATCGACGATCCGATGACGGTTCAGCCGGGCATGGAGATCATCATCCCGCCGATCCTCTAAGGACCTCCGCGCACCTCCCGAACTCCGCTCGCGCCCGCGCCCGCCTCCCTCAGGGGGGCGGGTGCTTCGATCTCCGGCGCCGGGCCCGTCACCCGTGAACGTGCCGCCCGTCCGTGAACCGTCCCCGTGGACCGCTCCCCGTCGGCGGCACCCTCTTCGTCCGCCCGCCAACCGCCAACCCGCTCCCCAGGCGGATTCCCGGCCCCTCCTCACGTATTGCTTTTCCCGGGGGGCCTGAGTAGAATACGTTGACTTTTCGCCAGCCCAGGGAAATCGCGCCTCTGCGGGCGGCTCGGCCGGCCCCGCGGCGGGCGCGCCCCGGGGGGGCGCAAGGCAGGTGAGAGAGGGGAAGGGCGCGCCGCGCGTCCCGTCAGAGAGCGGGAAGCGCGGGCGCGGGATGACCGGGCGATCCCCGGGGCATGCGGGCGAACGGCGGCGCCGGCGGCGCGGATCACCGCGGCCGGGGGCCGTCGCGTCTCGACGGGGCCGGACCATGGCGGCGAACCGGAAGGCGTTCCTCGGGGTCGGCTGGAAGTTCCCGATCGACGTCGACAAGCGCAAGGGCGTCGCTATGTCGGCGTACGAGGACAACATCTACGAGTCGATCATCATCATCCTCGGCACGGCCCTGGGCGAGCGCGTCATGCGGCCGGACTTCGGCTGCAACATCCACGACCTCATCTTCGCCCCGAACAACGCCAACACGCACGGCCTGATCATCTACTACGCGCGCGAGGCCATCATCAAATGGGAGCCCCGCGTCCAGGACGTCACCGTCGAGTGCGAGACGGACCGCTACGACGAGACCAAGGTGCTCGTCAAGGTCCAGTACCGCGTGATCTCGACGAACAACGTCTTCAACCTCGTCTACCCGTTCTTCCTCCAGAGGAGCGAGGCGGTCTAGACGGCCCGCGCAGGGGCCGTCCCGCCGGAGAGAGGGATCCATGACGCTTCCGAGCCCGAATCTCGACGATCGGACCTTCGACGACATCGTCGAGGAGGCGATCCGCCTGATCCCGCAGTACTGCCCCGAGTGGACGAACTACAATCCGAGCGACCCGGGGATCACGCTGATCGAGCTGTTCAGCTGGATGACGGAGATGATCCTCTACCGGCTGAACAAGGTGCCCGACAAGGTCTACGTCACGCTCCTCGACCTCATCGGCATCAAGCTCCGCCCGCCCCAGCCCTCGCAGGTCCAGCTCTCGTTCCAGCTCGTCGACGGCGCGGAGACGGGCGTCTGGGTGCCGCGCGGCACGCAGGCCGCGACGGAGCCGACCGAGGACGGCACGCAGATCGTCTTCGAGACCGACCGCGACCTCTACGTGACGAACGTGAAGCTCGCGCGGTGCTTCGCGATCGAGCGCGACAAGGTCTCGGACAACAGCGCCTTCATCGGCGTCGGCCAGAGCGAGGGCTTCGACGTCTTCCACGGGACGAAGCAGATCGAGCGGATGTTCTACGTCGGCGACCAGCGCTTCTCCGCGCTGAAGGAGGCGTCGCAGATCCAGATCATCTTCGACTTCCCGCACGCGAAGGAGGAGAACCCGCTCGACCTGGTCGAGTGGGAGTACTACAACGGCCGGCGCTGGCGCGAGCTCTCGACGATGACGATCCCGCCCGACGAGATGCCGAAGGGCGGGAGCAAGCGCGGGGTCATGTTCACCGGGCCGATCGAGGACATCGCCGAGGGCGACGTCGAGGGAACGGTCTCGCACTGGATCCGCGCCCGCCTGATCGAGGTGCCGATCCGCGACGAGGCGTGCGTGATCGGGACGCTCGACCCGCGCGGCGCGGTCTTCGCGACGGCGATGATCCTCCAGGAGGGCGTCGTCCCCGACCGCTGCATCGCGAACACCGGCGCCGGGATCTTCCTGCCGCTCGACATCAGCAAGAGCTTCTACCCGTTCGGCGAGGACCCGGACTACGACTACGCCTTCTACCTCGCCTCCGAGGAGTGCTTCCAGCGCGAGGACTCGCAGGTGAGGGTCGAGTTCCAGCTCACCGACCCGAGCTCGATCGCGGCCCCGAACCCGACGCCCGACCTCCGCATCAAGTGGGAGTACTACAACGGGAAGTACTGGAAGGAGATCTGCGTCACGACCCCGACCGGGGCGCAGGAGCCGATCGGCTTCAACTTCGTCGACACGACGAACGCCCTGTCGCTCGGCGGCTACATCTCGTTCCTCCGCCCGAAGGACATGCAAAAGGTGGACGTGAACGGCGAGGAGGGCTTCTACGTCCGGGCCCGCATCGAGCAGGGGAACTACGGCAAGGCCGGCAAGTTCGAGCTCGAGGACGGCAACTGGGTCTTCAAGGAGCCGCGGCCGCTCCGCCCGCCGAGCTTCCGCTCGATCCAGCTCAAGTACAGCCAGGTTCCCTACCCGGTGGACAAGTTCCTGACGTACAACGACTTCAACTTCAAGGACTACTCGGACCACATCCGCTCCCAGAGCCGCAACTTCCAGCCTTTCGAGCCCTTCAAGGAGGAGAACCCGGCGATCTACCTCGGGTTCGACCAGATCCTGCCGCAGAAGCCGGTCTCGGTCTACTTCCGGATGGAGGAGGAGGAGCAGGCGCCCGACGCGAACCTCTTCATGGAGGAGCCGTTCGCCGAGGAGGGCATGCTCGAGCGGAAGGAGCGGAAGAAGAAGCTCGACCAGCGCATCGTCTGGGAGTACTGGAACGGCCGGCTCTGGACGCCGGTCTTCCCGAAGGACGAGACCGTCAACTTCACGCGCTCGGGCGTCCTCGAGGTCTCGGGCCCGAAGGACATGGTCGCGAAGCGCGAGTTCGGCGACCAGCTCTTCTGGATCCGCGGGCGCCTCGAGATGGGCAGCTACTCGAAGAGCCCTTGGTGCACCGACATCCGCCTGAACACGGTCGCGGCCGTGAACGCCGAGACCGTGCGGAACGAGGTCGTCGGCTACAGCGACGGCACGCCGGACCAGGTCTTCAACTTCGGCCGCTACCCGGTGCTCAAGGGGCAGAAGGTCGTCGTCCGGGAGAACGAGCTCCCGTCGCGGCGCGACGCGAAGACGATCCTCAAGGAGGAGGGCGAGGACGCGATCCGCGAGGCCAAGGACGACCAGGGGAACACGACCGAGGTCTGGGTCCGCTGGCACGAGGTCGAGAGCTTCTACAACTCGACCTCGACGAGCCGCCACTACGTCGTCGACCCGATCACCGGCGAGATCCGGTACGGCGACGGCATCCGCGGCATGATCCCGCCGCTCGGGGCCGACAACATCATCGCCGAGGAGTACCGCACGGGCGGCGGCATGATCGGCAACGTCGGCGCGAGCTCGCTCGTCGTCCTGCGCCAGTCGCTGCCGTACATCGAGGCCGTCTCGAACCCCTACCCCGCGGCCGGCGGCGCCGACAAGGAGACGATCGACGAGGCGAAGCTCCGCGGCCCGCAGGTCATCAAGAACCGCTACCGGGCCGTGACCGCCGACGACTTCGAGTGGCTGACGCTGCGCGCCTCGGGCTCGGTCGCGCGCGCCCGCTGCTACCCGAACCCGAAGCAGGCGGGGACGGTCAGCGTCATCGTCGTCCCGAAGGGCGGCGAGAACGGCGGCGACCTGACGCAGAAGCCGCTGCCGACGCCGGAGCTCCTGCGGCGCGTGAAGGACTTCCTGGACGAGCGGCGGCTCATCACGACGAGGCTCAACGTCAACAAGCCGAAGTACGTCGAGGTCTCGGTCAGCGTCGAGGTCGTGATGAAGCCGATCGGGCCGCGCGGCGAGTCGTTCAAGCGCGAGATGGAGAACGCCGTCCGCCGGTACGTCCACCCGCTCCACGGCGGCGCGGACGGCCGCGGCTGGCCGTTCGGGCGCACGCTCCACAAGAGCGACCTCCTGAAGGTCATCGAGAGCGTGAACGGCGTCGACTTCTGCGAGTCGCTGAGCCTCTACAACGAGGACAAGAAGGCGAGCGCCGACAAGATCGAGATCGCCGAGGATGAGCTGATCCACGTCGTCGACGTCGCGATCCGCGAGCTGGCGAAGGAAGCGTTCGTCTAGACCCGAGGGCGGCGGGGTCGACGCCGCGGACCCCGAGGTTGCTTGAAAAACGGAGTCGTATCCGGTACATTTGTACGTCAAAGAGGGTGTCAGGCAGGGCTTAGGGAGCCTCGGGGCAGCGAGAATGGGGCCGCCGGGAGCGGGATGAGACGCCCGCTTCCGCCAGGTCTTTTTCTCCGCCGCGCGTTTTCGTAACTTAGGATCTCGGAGCGCAGGCGAACGGAAGGGGCCGATGGCGGAGAACCCGAGCGAGTCTACGCCCGGCGCGGGCGACGGAGGGGACGGCGGGAGCCGGCTGGGAGCGGGCCGCGCGGGCGGCGGCGCCGACGCCGGCCCGGGCGCCGGCTCCGGCAACGGCGACGCGACGGCGGGCGCGACCGCGACGGCGACCGCGGTCGCCGTCGCGACGCGCAAGCGCGAGTCGGCCCTCGAGCGCCTGAAGCGCCAGCTTCGCGAGTCGGCGGCCGACATGCCGCCGCTCGAGGGCTACTCGCTCCGCAAGGCGACGAAGATCCTGCGCGCCGCGGGCTTCCCGCTCGAGAAGGTGCGCGTACGCCACGTGGACTCCGAGGAGCCGCGCGGCGTGGTCGTCCGGCAGTACCCGGCGCAGGGCGAGCGGATCGACCTGAAGAACGACCTCTACCAGATCGAGCTCTGCGTCGCCGACCGGAACCTCATCGAGTACCTGCCCAACATCTACCAGCGGAGCGACATCTCGGGCCGCAACTTCCTCCGCGACTTCCTCTGGGTCTTCGAGCACATCTTCAACCAGACGCGCGAGAAGCTGGACAACCTCGAGACCTACTTCGACCCGCTCGAGACGCCGTCGGACTTCCTGCCGTGGCTCGGCTCGTGGGTCGCCATGGTCCTCGAGGAGGACTGGCCCGAGATCAAGAAGCGCAACATCATCAAGAAGGCCGTCGAGCTCTACCACCTGCGCGGGACCAAGCGCGGCCTCCGGATCTACCTCAAGATCTTCACGGGCGTCGAGCCCAGGATCATCGAGAACTACTGGCCGTTCGAGGGCATCCAGGTCTGCCCCTTCCCCATGGATCCCAAGGATCCGTACACGGGGAAGGAGATCGAGGATGCCGAGGAGCGCAAGGCCGCGGCCCACCCCGACTGGCAGGGGGCGACCGTCGGCGTGGACATGGTCGAGATCCACTGGGTCGACAAGGCCCACGTGTTCACGGTCGAGCTGCCGATGCCGCAGGACCAGATCGAGCTCGACTCGATCAAGCGGATCCACCGCATCATCGACCGGGAGAAGCCGGCGCACACGGACTACTACGTGATCTTCCAGCCGGAGGAGGAGAAGGAGGAAGACTTCGCGATCGAGGTCGGCATCCGCTCCACCATCGGCGTGGACACGTGGATGGGCTGAGCGCGTCCGACTTCCGTGGTGGCGGGCAGCAGGACTTGAGTGACCGGACCGGGGGGAGAGCGAGAGGGGTAGGCGCCATATGGCCGACGAGGGCGACAAGAAAGGCTTCCTGCGGCTCAACCACTTCCACGGGCTCCGTCTGGAGTCCCAGGACTTCCAGGTCGGCGAGAAGTACCACGTCGACAAGAAGAAGCTGCACAACAAGGTCTTCCACGGGGCGGGCATCATCGAGGGGTACATGGAGGGCCTGCGGGTCCTCGGCCGCCGTCGCGGCGACATGTCCATCGACATCACGCCCGGGTACGGGATCGACGGCGAGGGGAACGACATCTTCCTCTGGGAGCCGGAGGTCAAGACGATCGACCCGGGCAAGTACAAGCTCCCGCAGTCGGTCTACATCGTGATCAAGTTCGTCGACGAGCCGACGGACTTCGTCGTCAACGCGGCGAACCCGAAGTACAAGGGGCATCGCCGGGTCCTCGAGACCTGCAAGGTCGAGATCGTCGCCAACGAGCCGACGATCGACGAGGCCGTCGAGCTCGCGCGCGTGCGGCTCACGCCCGAGGTCCACGAGATCAAGGACGCGTCGAACCCGTACGAGCCGGGGGACGGGGAGATCGACCTCCGCTACCGGCCGCGCGCGGGCGTGACCGGGACGACGCTCGACCCCGACGTCCGGCAGCGCCTGCACGAGATCCTGGACCTCATACGGCGCGAGTTCACCCTCATCGGCCTCAAGTTCAAGCTCCACACGGCGCGCGACATCCGCGACTGCGCCATCTCGGCCATGTACCTCGCCCAGACGAACCTGCTGCCGACGACGCGCGACGCGATGACGATGATCAAGCTCATCGCGAGCCTCGAGGAGGAGATGGTCACGGAGTTCGTCGAGACGTACCCGGAGCTCGCCGAGCACCGCTCCTTCCTCAACTTCAAGGAGAACGTCCACGCGATCCTGCACCTGTTCAAGGCGCCGAAGTGGACGAACGACGAGTTCAGCGCCCTCCTCGGCTACCAGGGGAAGGCGTGCGAGGCCATCCGCGACCTCGGCAAGGAGGACGTGCCGGAGGCGCCGGAGCCCGAGCCCACGCCGGTCGCGGCCCCGGTCGTCGCCGCCGCCGCGCCGGCCGCGGTCGCGGCGGCCGCCCCGCCCCCGCCGCCCCCCGAGCCCGAGAAGCCGAAGGCCGCGGCCCCGGCCGAGGGCGCGAAGGCGGTGAGCTGGCAGCAGCTGCAGGAGCTCGGCGGCGAGCTGCCCGATATGATCTTCATGGACGGCAAGAACTTCAAGCTCACCGACAAGATCGACATGCTCGAGAAGGCGTCCGAGGCGAAGCACGCCTTCTCCATGGACGGCCACAAGGACTCCTGGTCGACGAACCAGGAGTACACCTATCCCGACGGCACCCGCATGAAGTGCAAGGGGCGCGCCCACGTCGGCGGCCACAGCCAGTGGAAGTTCCTCGGGCTCGAGCCGGGCCGCGACCTCGTCATCGCGAAGAGGATCGACTACGCCTACAGCGGTCTCGTGACCGACATCTACGTCGATGGGCAGAAGGTCGGAGCCTGGAAGATCGAGGGTCAGGACCGGAAGAACCGGTGGCGGAACTGGCTCTTCAAGATCCCCGGGGAGTTCGTCAAGGGGAGCGAGGCGACGATCAAGCAGGTGTGCGTCGACGCCGAGCGCGAGGTGAACATGTTCAAGCTCTGGTGCTACCAGGCGGTCGAGTAGCGGCGCCTGGGAGCGGCACGGAGCGCTGGAGACGACGGGTGGGAGGGGCCTCGCCGGCCGCGGGAGGGGAACGGAGACTCGCATGAGCGCTGGTACGAAGATGTGTCCGAACGGCCACGTGATGGACGCGACGTGGGACCGTTGTCCTTATTGCCCGCAGGCCGGAGCGGTGGCCGGCGGGCGGGCCCCGGTGCCGCCGACGCGCGTCGGGGCGGCCATGCCGCCGCCCATGGCGCCGCCGCCGCCCCCGCCGCCGCCGCCCATGGCCCCGCCGCCGCAGCCGGCCCGCGGAGCACCGGGGGCGGCCGGCGGGGCGCACAAGCGCACCAAGGTCTTCGCGGACGAGGTCGCGGAGCAGAAGAAGCTCCCGGTCGTCGGCTGGCTCGTCTGCCTGAACGGCAAGCACAAGGGCGAGGACTTCCGGATCCGCGAGGGCAAGAACACGATCGGGGGCGACCCCAAGTGCGACATCGTCCTCGGCGACGAGCACGTGTCCTCGAAGCACGCGAACATCAACTACATCACGAAGGGCGACGAGCGGGTGTTCGTGCTCGTGGACCTCGACTCCACGAACGGCACCTTCCTGAACGACTCCGAGGAGCCGGTCTACCACGAGGAGCTCGTCGACAACGACACGATCACCTTCGGCACGACGAAGTGCAAGTTCAAGTGTCTCTGAGAGCGTCTCCAGGCCGAAGGGCACGGGCGGCGGCCGGAGCTCCCGGGTGGTGAGGCGGGAGCGGGCGGACCTGCCCGTGACTTCGTTCGTCGCCTCGGGGCGGCTCCTACTCCACGCGTCTGGGTCATCTCGGGCGCGAGTGGCCTGATAGAAGGGAAGGCTCGTGATCCCCAGAGCGGACGTCACGATCGGGAACCTCACCCACGTCGGGATGGAGCGTTCCGAGAACCAGGATTACTACGGCTACTACGAGCCGGAGGATCCTGCCGAGTTCGATCGCAAGGGGCGCCTCATCGTCGTCTGCGACGGCATGGGCGGACACGCCGGCGGCGAGATCGCGAGCCGGCTCGCGGTCAACACGATCCTCGAGGAGTACAAGAAGAACAACACCGACGACATCCCGACGGCTCTCCGGCTCTCGATCGAGGCCGCCAACGCGGCCGTCTGGGAGGAGGCGACGCAGAAGCCCGAGCTCAAGGGCATGGGCTCGACCTGCGTCTCGGTCGTCGTCAACAAGGGCAGCGCCTACACGGGCCACGTGGGCGACAGCCGCTGCTACCTCATCCGCGACAACGACCTCATCCAGGTGACGAAGGACCACTCCCTCGTCCAGCAGATGGTGGACGAGGGGCTCCTCCGCGAGGAGGAGATGGAGAGCCATCCCGAGAAGAACGTGATCTTGCGCTCGCTCGGCGTCAAGCCCGACGTCGAGGTCGAGGTCAACTCCGTCCCCGTCAAGGTCGGCGACATCTTCGTCCTCTCGACGGACGGGCTCACGGGCCTCGTCTCGAAGGAGGAGGTGAAGCACATCGTCCTCATGCACAAGGACGAGCCGATGACGGCGTGCGCGCGGCTCGTGGACCTCGCGAACAAGTACGGCGGCTACGACAACATCACCGTCCAGATCGCGAAGGTGAACAGCCTCGACGTCCAGACGGACCGGCCGAAGAAGCAGCTCTCGGAGGAGGCGAAGAAGCACGTCACCGGGACCTTCTCCCAGGAGGAGGTGCAGAAGGCGATCGCCGAGGCGCGCAAGGCGGCCGAGGCGATGGCCAAGGGCGGCGGCGGCGCGCCGGCGGCGGCGCCGCCGAAGCGCGAGGCGCCGAAGCCGCTCCCCGCCGTGCCCGGGAGGGGGGCGGCCGCCGGAGCGGGCGCGGAGGAAGAGGCGCCGGTCAGGGGCGGCCTCGGGATCCCCGCCGTCGCCCTGATCGTCATCATCGTCCTCGCGGGCGGAGTCTTCGTGGGCGGCGGCGTCCTCGGCAAGAACCTCGCCAAGGCGAAGGGCGAGATGCTCGAGAGCCGGGCGGCCGTGCCGAGCACGCGGGTCGGCGACCCCGATTACCTCAAGGCGACGAAGGCCGAGGCGGACGGCTACGCCGAGGAGCGGGGAGTCCTGGGCTTCATCACCGCCACGAAGCACTACGAGGACGCGGCCGAGCTCTACGGCAAGCTCACCGGCCCGAAGCAGAAGAAGGAGGACGCCGACAAGGCCCAGGAGGCCATGGAGGGGACGAGGCGCGACGCGCTCGAGGTCCCGGGCAGCCGGGACCAGCTCGCCTGGGCCGAGGCCGAGGCCCTCTGGGACCGGGCCAAGAAGGCGCTCAAGGCCACGCCGCCCGACTACGCGGGCGCCGTCTCGCACTTCCACCAGGCCGAGGCGAAGTATCTGGCCGCGGCCGACGCCGCGCGCACGGCCACGACGAGGAAGGCGATCGAGGAGCTCCGCCCGCAGGTCGAGCAAGCGCAGACCCAGGCCGTCGACGCGGGCGCCGACACCCTCGCTCCCGAGGTCTTCCGGCTCGCGACCAACGAGAAGGACCAGGCCGCCCAGAAGAGCGACCCCTACCTGAAGCGCACCCACCTGCATGCGGCGCTCGGGCTGTTCAAGGCGGCCAAGCTCGCGGCCGAGCTAAAAAAAAAGTAATCCCTGACGGGGACGCCGGGGTCGCGGCCGCGAGCCCGCCGGCGGGCGGCGCCGGGGGCTCGACGGGAGAGGACTCCGCCATGCTGCCGGGGCTTTCCCGGGCCTTCTCGCAGGGGACGGAGCCGGCCGCGGCGGCGCCCGCACCGGCCGCGGTGCCGGCGACGACGCCCACGGCCGGGCCGGCGCCGGACGACGCGGAGGCGCGGGCGGAGGCGCGGCGCCTTGCGGCGCTCGAGGCGAAAGCCGAGATGGAGAAGGCGAGGGCGGCGGCCGAGGCGGCGCCGAGGCGCGTGCAGGCGTCGTTCAAGCTGGCGCGCGACGCCGAGACGCTCGGCCTCGCGGCCCTCGACCGGCAGGAGCACGAGGCGGCGGTCCGGAAGTTCGAGGAAGCGAAGGGTCACTACGAGAAGGCGGCGGGTCGCTGACCCGACCGGCGTAGCTCGATGACCAGCAGCCCCCTGATCGGGCGCAGGATCGGCGAGTACCGGATCGACGCCGTCCTCGGCGAGGGCGGGATGGGCGTCGTCTTCCGGGGCATGCAGGAGGCCCTGGGACAGCTCGTCGCCATCAAGATGCTCCACCCGAACTACCGGGCGGAGGACAAGGTCAAGAGCCGCTTCATCCGCGAGGCGCAAGCCCTCGCGCGCCTGAACCACCCCAACATCGTCCGCCTCTACAACTTCATCGACCTCCCCGAAGGCTCCTTCATCGTCATGGAGTACGCGGAGGGGCGGTCGGTGGACAAGATCATGGGCGAGCGCGGGCTCCTCCCGCCGGCGGAGGCGGGCGAGATCTACGTCCAGGTCCTCGCGGCCATGCACTACGCCCACGGGCTCGGCGTCATCCACCGGGACATCAAGCCGAGCAACATCCTCGTCCTGCCGACCGGGCACGTGAAGGTGCTCGACTTCGGGACGGCGAAGATCATCGGCACCGAGGCGCTCACGCGGACCGGCATGACGCTCGGGACGCTCGTCTACATGTCGCCCGAGCAGGTCTGCGGCCGGCCCCTCGACCACCGGTCGGACATCTACTCGCTCGGCGTCACGCTCTACGAGATGGTGACGGCGAGGCTCCCCCACGAGCACGAGAACGAGGGGGAGCTCATGCGGCAGATCGTCAAGGGGACGGCGACGCCGCCGACCCACTACTACAAGTTCCTGCCGAAGCACCTCGAGAAGATCATCATCAAGGCGATCGAGAAGGACCCCGCGAGGCGCTTCCAGACGGCGGAGGAGTTCCTCGCCGACCTCAAGGCCTTCATCGCCGAGGAGAAGACGCACCAGCAGAAGCGGACGCCGCCCTCGGGGATCCGGCGGGTCGAGCTGCCGCTCGACGACGAGGTGGTCGAGGGCGGGCGACGCCAGACCTTCATCGCCGTCGGGGTCGCGGTCGCCCTCCTCGGGCTCGCCGCCGGTCTCGTTGCCATCTTCACGTCGGAGAGCGCGACCACGGGGATCGTCGCCATAGGCGCCGGTTTCCTGATGGGCGTCCTGCTGCTCGCCCTCGGCCTGCGAGGGGCGGCGACGCCCCAGCCGGCGGCGGCGCCGGCGGGTGCCGGGCCGGCGCCCGGGGCCGCACCCGCGCCCGCGTCCGCGGCGCCGATCGGACCGATCGCGCCGCCCGGGGCCGTCCCCGCACCGCCGGACGCCCCCACGGGCGTGCAGGTGTCGTCGCCGGGCCCGGCGATGGGGCTCGCCCCGGCAGCGGAGCCCGCGGCTCCCGGCGCCGCGGGGAGCCCCGGGGCGCCCTGGTCCCACGCGTCCGGTGCGCCGTCGACTCCCGTCGCCGGCACGCCGGCGCAGGCGCAGCCGCACCCGCTGGGCCTGCCGCCGCTGCCGCAGCCGTCGCACCTCGAGGCGACGGTCGACTCGCGGCCGCTGCCGCCCCAGCCGCCGGCGGCCTGGTCGCCGCCCGCTCCCGTGCCCGTCCAGGCCGCGCCGGCGCCGGCCCAGCTCGGCTGGCTCTACATCCTCGACGGTCAGGAGCAGGGCCGGGCCGTGCCGCTCGGGACGGCCGCCCTCACCATCGGCCGCGGCGGGCACAACGCCCTCGTCCTCTCGGACGCGGGCGTCTCGACGGCGCACGCGCAGATCGCGTTCGATGGCGTCCGCTTCCTGATCTCGGACTTGCAGTCGCGGAACGGCACCTACGTCAACAACCAGCGGATCGCGCGGGCGTTCCTGAAGGACCGGGACATCGTGGTGGTGGGGACGACGCGGCTGGCCGTGCAGGTGCTGGTCTGACAGGACGAGAGGTGGAGAGTCTTGGTTTGATTTGACACGGAGACGAAAAGAGAGAGCACGGAGGTCACAGAGGATCCACTGAAGATTGGATCCCCTGTGACCTCCGTGCTCTCTCTCTCTCCGTGTCTGATCTAAGAAGCTTCCTTCTCTCCGATCTCAGTCACAGGTCGCGTCCTTCGCCGTCCGGAAGCCGATGCGGTCATCGACCTGATCGGCCGGGATCGGCCGCTTCTTCGACGCCCGCGGCTGGCCCTCGGCGATGTCGAAGGAGCCTCCCTTGACGAGCTGCTCGCCCGTGCCCGCGGCCGTCGTGGCCGTCCACTCCCAGACGTTGCCGGCCATGTGCCAGAGGCCGTACGGGCTCTTGCCGCCCTGGAACCTGGCGTCGTTCACGGCCACGGGCCGCCCGGGTGCGTTCTTCGCCCCGAAGGAGTTCGAGACGTCGTCCTTCATCTCGTTGCCCCAAGGGTAGAGCCGCCCGTCCGTGCCGCGCGCCGCCAGCTCCCACTCCTGCTCGGTCGGGAGCCGCTTCTGGTGGTGCTTCGCGTAGGCGTCGGCGTCGAAGTAGGTGATGTTCGTGACGGGGAACTCCTCCTCGCCCTTGGGCGGCACGCCCCCCGGCCAGTGAGGCGGCGCCTTGCGGCCCGTCTTCGTGATGAACTCGTGGTACTTCTTGTTCGTGACCTCGTGGACGTCGATGTGAAAGCCCTTCTCGAGCTTGACGGTCTTCGCGGGCTTCTCGTCCGCCTCGGCCTCGGGGACCTCCGTCCCCACCTTGAACTCGGCCGCCGGGACGAAGATCATGCCCTCGTACACGGGCTCGGTGCAGCAGGCGGCGAGCGCGAGCGGCAGGGCCGCGGCGCCGACGCAGGAGAGCAGCAGCTTCTTCACCAAGGCAGTTTCCCCCTTCCCCTTTGCCTCGAGAGTTCCTCTGGAGCGGCTTACCTGTGCGGCTGGACGACGTGCTTCGCCGTCACGATCCAGCCGTCGGCGACGATGAAGCCCGTGCCGACCTCCTCGTCGATGACCTTCCGTTCCGATGGATCCCGGGCGCCCGGCGGCTCGTAGTAGCTGCGGGCCAGGATGTGAACGGTCCTGTCTCTGAAGACGCGGACCGCGCCCTCTTGCGCGGGCTCGCCGCAGCAGGCGCCGAGCGCGATCGGGATCGCGACGGCGCCCGCCCAGGCCAGCAGCGTCTTCCGCAAGGCGGCCTTCCCCCCGGAGGCCCCGGGCGCGAGAGGGGCGACTACTTGCCCTTCGCGTGCGCGGTGATCGCCTCGATCGGGACGTAGTAGAGCTCCTCGAGGCCGCCGCCGACCGTCATGCCGACGATCTGGCCCGTGCCGATGTCGATCACCGGCCCGCCGTGGAACGCGGCCGAGACGTTCGCGCGCGTCACCTGCACGAACTCGGGGCTCACCTTCGCGACCGCGCCGCCCGTGTACAGCGCCTCGACCTTGCCGGTCGCGCGGCTCGTCCCGAGGCCGATGACGTCGCTCCCGGACTTGAGCGCGCCGCTGGCCGCGAGCAGCACGCCCGCCGCCGACGCGTCCTTCAGCCTCACGAGGGCGATGTCGTTCACGTACTGCTTGTGCGGCTTCACCTTGTCGGTGACGCGGCGGAGCTCCCACTCGATCGTGGCTTCCTGCTCGTCCCCGAGCTCGTCGGCCGTCGGCACGACGTCGAGCGTCTTGTCGGCGGTGCTGAACTTGCCGAGCTCCTGGAACGTGCCGTCCTTCATGCCCCAGACCTCGACGTAGTCGATGGGCGTCAGCTTCTTCTCGTTGATGTAGCGGCGGTGCTTCGCGATCGACGCCGGGTCGTACTTGTACGGCTGGACGACGTGCTTCGCCGTCACGATCCAGCCGTCGGCGACGACGAAGCCGGCGCCCGAGGCCTCGGTGATGATCTTGCGCTGCCCCGGGTCCTTGTTGCCCTGCGGCTCGTAGTAGCTGCGGGCGATGATGTAGACGGCCTTGCCCTTGCTCGAGGCGAAGAGCGCCTGGATCCGCTTCTCCTTGTCCTCGCGGGCCTTCTTCTCGCCGAGGAGGGCATCGAGCTGCGCCTGGAGCCGCGCCTTGTCCTCGGCGCCGGCCGCGTCCGTCTCCGCCTTCAGGGCGGCGATCTTTTCCTCCTGCTCCTTCGCGATGCGCGCGCGCTCTTCCTCTTGCCTCTTTCGCTCGGCCGCCAGGTCATCTTCGAACTTCTTCCGGTCGGCCGCCCGCTGCGCTTCCTGCCGGCCCAGCAGGGCGAGGTCGTCCGCCCGCTCGCCGAGCTCCGTCGCCTCCTTCCCGAGCTTCTCGGCCGCGGCCTTGTCCGTGGCGAGCGCGGCCTTGGCCTCGTCGAGCTTCTTCTTCGCTTCCGCGTAGACTTCCTTCGCGAACTCCTCGGCCTGGTGGTCGCCGGCCTTCTTGACCTGCTTCTCGGCCGCGGCGATCGCCGCCTCGGCCGCTTCCTTCGCCTTGGCCGACTTGCTGTAGAAGAAGAAGCCGAGGCCGCCGCCGACCGCGAGCACGAGGACGACGATGATCCCGACGATCATCTTCGTCGACGCCGAGGCCGCCTTCGCCTTCTGCGCCTCGAGGTCCTGCTGGACCTGGGCGAGCATGACGCGCGTCGCGCCCGCCTTCTTCGGGCCGGGAACGTAGTCGAGCTTCACCTTCGGGCCGTTCTTGCCGAACTCGATCGTCGAGCCGGGCTCGACCGGCACCGGGCTGTTCGCCCCGATCTTCGTGCCGTTCAGGAACGTCCCGTTCTTGCTCCCGAGGTCGACGACCTGGAGCTTGCCGTCGTCCCCGGTGAAGAGAGCGGCGTGGTCCGACGACACGTCCAGGTCCTTCCCCATGTCGAACTGGAGCGTGTTCGTCGGGTTGCGCCCGCAGGTGATGCGGTCGCCCTCGAAGGTCTCGATCTGCCCCTTCTTGCTGCCCGACATGTGGACGACGGTACAGTGCATGGCTGCCTCGCTACGCGGCGTTGGCCGTCATGGAATCGCTCGGTTCGGGGGGTCTATCTCTGAAGTCTCGGGCTCGGGCTCGGACTCGAACTCGAACGTCTCGGGCTAGGCGGTCTCCTCGGAGGCGGGCTCGAGGCGCTTGCCGCCCGCGCCCGCGTTCCCGCCGCCATCCTTCTCGATCTCGACCTGAAGCCGCTTCTTGAGCGTGCGGATCTGCTTCTCCGTCTCCTGCTTCGTCTTCTCGTGGGCGCCCTGCTCCTCGGCCAGCAGCTTCTCCATCTCCTCGTTCTCGCCCTCGAGCTCCTCGATCCGCTCGTCCATCTCGTCGATCTTCTCTTCGTACGCCTCGATCAGGCTCTGGAGCTGGGTGTTCTTGGCCTCGAGCTCCTCGACCTTCCTCTCGACCTCCTGGAGCTTCTCGCGCACGAGCTCGCCGACCTTCGTGTCCGCCTGCTCCATCTTGTACTGCATGATGTCGAGGCGTTCCTTCAGGTCGTCGTTCTCGGCCGAGAGCGCGATCATCCGCTCGTCGTACTCGGTGTGCTCCTTCTTGATCCGGTCGAGCTCCCGGCGGGCGTGGCTCGCGGCCTCGAGGTACTCCGCGACCTTCGCCTCCATCGCCTCCATTTCCTTCTCGGCGGACGACTTCTTCGACCTGTCCGCCTTCGTGTAGTCGGCGAGCCGGTTCTCGAGCTTCTCGATCCGCTCCTTCGACTCGAGGACCTCGGCGTTGAGCGCGTCGAGCGAGGCGTTCTTGTCCTCGAGCTCCTTCCGCAGCCCCTCGAGCTCGGCCTCCTCGGGCGCGGCGATCGCGCCTCCCGCGCCGGCCGCCGCCTCCTTCAGCTCCTCGACCCGGGTGTTGAGCCGCTCGACCTCCTGGTCGCGCCGCTCGAGCGCCTTCTCCGCCTTGCTCGCGTCCCCGCGCGCCGACTTGGCCTCGTTCTCGGCGGTCTCGACCCTGGCGCGGAGATCGGAGACCTCCTTCTGGAGGGCCTCGAGCTCGGCCTTGGCGACCTTGCTCCCCGTCTCGGCGGCGACCATCTTGGCGCCCGCCCCGGCGCGCAGCTCGGAGAGCTCGGCCTCCTGGGCGGCGACCACGTTCTCCTTGTCGGCGAGGTCCTTCTGGAGGGCGTCGACCTGGGCCTGGAGCTCGGCCGTCGCGGCCGTGGCCCCGCCCGTCTTCACCTTCTCGAGCTCGGACCTCGCCTCGATCGCCTCCTTCTCCTTCGTCTTCAGGTCGCGGACGGCGTTGCGGAGGTCGATCTCGGCGCGCGAGAGCCTGTCCTTGACGGTCGAGAGCTCGGCCTTGAGGGTCGCGACCTCGGCGGCGGCGGCGGCCGGCGCCGGGGCGGGCGTCGCGGCGGGCGCCGGCTTCGGCGGCGCGGCCACGGCCGTGGCGGTCGCCGACGAGGCGGCGGCCGGCGCCGGCGCGGCCCCGCCGCCCGCGGGCTTCGCGGCGGCGGCGGCCGGGGCGGCGGCGGCCGCGGGGGCCCCGCCGTCGAAGACGACCTTGGCCTTCGTCTCGCCGAAGGCGATCTGGTCTCCGTCCTTGACCTCCTGCTTCGCCCCGACCTTCTGCCCGTTGACGAAGGTGCCGGCCTTGCTGCCGAGGTCCTCGAGCGAGACCTTCTCCCCCTCGACGTACAGGGCCGCGTGGTCCCACGACACCCAGGGGTCACGGATGGCGATCTCGGCGCCGCGCCGGTTGCCGACCTGCTGCTTTCCCTCCTTGAGATCGAGGATCTGCCCCTCACTCTTTCCGGTGAGGATCTGCAGCTTGGGCATAGGTGCGGTCCTTCCGCTCTGTTTCGCGGTTCTGCGGGCTGCTTCGGTCCGATCCCCGGGCTCGGGTACGACGATCCGGCGCCGGTCACCCCGCCGGCGCTCCGTCGCAACGCCCGATGTCCCGTAGAATCCGGAAACTCGCCGACATTCTACGGCTCTGCGGTCGAGCCTGTCAACACCCGGGGGGGCGCGGCGTCAAGGGCCCCGGGGCCGGGAGGTCGTCCGCCCGGCGGCCGGGGGGGTGGCCCGGCCGCGGGGGCTACCGGCCGTCGATGCGGAACTTCGCCGCCGACAGCCCCTCCTGCTTCAAAGCGGTGTCGATCTCCCCCTCGACGCCGGCCGCGCTCGTGAAGACGAGGAGCGTGAAGTCGGTCGGCTTCGTGAGGGCCGAGAGAGGGATGCGGAGCTCGACGACCGGGCCGGCCTCGACCGACTTGAGGAGGCGGTGGTTCTTCCACTCGGCGACGCCCCAGTCCTCCTGGTCGTGGAGCTGGCCCAGGCGCGAGCGCCCGCCGCTCCGGAACATGACGACGTCGTCCCAGACGCCGTTGCCGTTCGCATCGAAGCAGAAGGTCAGGATCACGTCCGGGTTCGAGGCGAGCGGCTCGACGGTCTCGACGGCGGCATAGAGGAACTTCTCGTCGAAGCCGATCCGGATCATCTTCACGTCGCCGGCCTTGATCCCGTCCCTGGCGTCGTCGTCGCGGTCCTGGAGCTGGAGCTTGCGGAGCCGTTTCCACTCGGACGGGTCGCCGTCGAGCTTGACGGCCGGCGGCGTCTTCGGGAGCCCATCGCCGGCGTTCGCCTCCTCGCCGTCGGAGAAGCCGTCGCCGTCGCTGTCGGCGGCGTCGGGCTTCGTCCCGGTGACGGCCTCGTCGCCGTCCAGGTGGCCGTCCGAGTCGGCGTCGCCGAAGTACTGCGTCTTCAGCTCGGCGTACGCCCCCGGGGTGATCCAGCCCGGAAGCCAGCCGTCGACCGGCTTGCCGGCGACCTTGGCGAGCGCGGCCTTCAGCCCCTCGAGGGCCAGGGCCTTGCCCTGGATCTCGGCGCCGAGGCGGGCGATCGCCTCGTCGCCGCCCGAGCGGCGCGCGAAGGCGTAGAGGAAGGCGAAGGCCTTGGCGCCGGCGGCGTCGGTCGGCTCGGCGACCTTCACGCCGGCGAGCGGGACGTCCTGCATCTTGTAGAAGAGGTCCAGGACCTCGTCCCGGTAGGCCCACGAGTCGTAGACGCGGGGGGCGCGCTTGAGGGCGGCGTAGACGTAGAAGTGGGCGAGGCCGGCCTTGGCCCAGTCGTCGGCCACCGCCCCGGCGCTGAACCGCACCGCCACGTGGTAGAGGATCGAGACGCCGCGCACCTGGCGCTGCGCGAAGATCTTGCCGTCGCGGGTGACGGCGTCGGCGACCGCGACCGCCTCGGGCTGGGCCTGCTCGACCTCGATGCGGGCCGGGCACGGGAAGCCGGCGGCCTTCTCCATCGCGGGCAGGGCGGGCTCGAGGACGCCGAGCACGCGCTCGGCCCACCAGCCGTCGTCGTCCGGGAAGCGGATGACGACGTCGGCGGAGCCGATCTTCTTCGTCAGCTCGCCGGCGCTCGCGCCGGTCGCGGCGAAGAGGAGGGACAGGGCGGCGAGAAGGGCATGGCGCATGAGAGATCGCCTCAGATCACGGGCAGCGGGCGTAACGCGGGCCCGGCCGCCTTCCGCATCTCCGGCGGCAGCGCGACCGGCGCGTCCGGGACGTCCGGCCCCTGCGCGCCCTCGGTGGCTTCGAGGGCCCCGGCGACGGCGACGCGCAGCGATCCGAGCGCCGGTCCCATGGCCTCGCGGATCCCCTGCTCCAGGCGCCCCGCCAGCCCGTCCGGCGCGAAGCCCTCGCCCTCGAAGGCGCGGTCGACCGCGGCCGCCACATCGCGCTTCAGGCGCTCGCGCGCCTCGCCGAGGCGCATGCGCACGAACGCCTTCCTGAGCTCGCCCGACCTCTTGAGCTCGACGCGCCGCTCCTGGCACTCGACGCAGGTGAAGACGCCGCGCCGCGCTTCGGTCTCGCGCCAGCCCTCGAAGAGGACGCCGTTCACGAGCGACTTCACGCGGTCGATGTTGGGCTGGGCCGTGATGTCGAGGACGTCGTCGTGCACCGAACCGACGTCCATGTCGGGGTCGTTGTGCATGAAGCAGCAAGGCGTGATCTTGCCGTTCGCGTAGACGACGAGCTCGTAGAACGACGGGTCGGCGTAGAGCGGGCACTGCCCCGGGTAGCTCGTGTCGTTGGCCATGACGCGCTCGGGGCCCCACCGCGCGACCAGCTCGCGCGCCTTCTCGAGGTAGCGGCGCGTGACCGAGCCGACCTCGATCCCGTTGTCGAGCGCCTTGTCGACGCCCGTCGCCCGGTCGAAGCGGAGCTGCGAGAGCCCGATCTCGGGGGCGAAGGCCCAGTCGCAGATCGAGTCCATCTGGCCTATGTTGTCGGGCGTGATGATCACGTTCGCCCCGACGAAGCGGGTGGGGTCGAGCGCGCGGATGCGCCGCACGAGCTCGACGATCATGGCGAAGCTGCCCTTGCGGCGGATGTGGTCGTGGAGGGCGGCGTCCGCGCCCTCGAGGCTGATGATGAACGCCAGCTCGCGGTGGGCGATGAACTTCTCGAGCCGCGCCTGCGGCCAGCGCCAGCCGTTCGAGATGATCCCGATCCGGTAGCCGAGGAAGGCGGCGAGGTCGACGACGTCGTCGAGCCGCCCGTAGAGCGTCGGCTCGCCGCCCGAGATCGTGAGCAGGTAGGCGCCGTGGTCGCGGGCCTGGACGAGGGTCCGGGCGACGGCCTCGTAATCCAGATCCCACTTGTACTTGCGGGTGAAGCAGTAGGAGCAGTCGAAGTTGCAGCGCGTCGTCAGGAAGAGGGCGACCTTGCGCGGCACGTGCCCGCGCCACGCCTCGGCCTTGCGGATCGCGGCCGTCAGCGGGCAGTGGCGGTAGCTCTCGCACGCCTCGCACGAGGGCGGCAGCCCCTCGAGCGACGTGTTCCGGCCGTCCACGCGGCAGCGGTAGAGGGTCTTCGGGATCTTGCGGATCGGGTAGCGCTCGGCGGCCTTCCGGTAGAAGTCCTGGGTGTGGCAGTGGGCGATCGTCTCCGTGTAGCCGCCCACGCGCTCGGCGACGGCCTTGCGGTAGACGTTGAAGTGGGTCGCCCACGGCCGCCCGCGCAGGTACTCCGTGCGCCCCGGCCACGGCGGCTGCACCAGGTCCCGCTTCACGTTCCCGTCGCGGTCGATGATGTCGATGTCGCTGTAGCAGAGGCCGACGAAGCGGTTCTCGTCGAGGAAGCGCACGGCCTCCTCGAGCGCGCCCGGGAGCAGGACGTCGTCGGAGTCCACCTGCCCGATCAGGTCGCCGCGGGCCGCCTCGATCGCGCGGTTGCGCGAGCGGGCGACCCCGAGGCGGGTCGGGTTGACGAGAGCGCGCACGCGCGGGTCGCGGGCCGCGTAGTCGCGGGCGATCGGGGCCGAGGCGTCGTCCTCGCCGTCGACCACGATGATGAGCTCGAAGCGGTCGAAGCGCTGGGCGAGGACGCTGTCGACGGCCTCGCGGATCGTGTCCGCGCGGCGCCAGGTCGGCATGATGACGCTGATCCGGGGCGCGTCCGCATCGCCGCTCATACCGCGGAATTATAGCATTCTCGCCCGGCCGAACCTACCTCTCCGCCCGGGTGTTCGCCCCGAGCGCCAGGCGCGCGAGCTCGGCCGCGCGGCCGAGGTCCGCGCGGCGCGTGAAGCGGAAGGCGACCCAGTCCGAGGCGCCGAGGGCGTCGCCGCCCGGGAGGACGCGGGCGTCCGCCTCGAGGTCGCCGCGCAGGCGCTGGATGACGGCTCGCGTGAGGCGGAGGTCGATCTCGCGGGCGCCGTGGAAGTGAGCGATCTCCCGGGTCCCGACGGCGAAGGCGAGGGTCTCCGAACCGAAGCGGGACGGCCGCATCTCCACTCCGGGGAGGTCGAGGATCCGGTCGGCGAGGTCGTCCCGGAGGCGCAGGGGCCGGGCCATCGGTCCTACCGCTTCCGCGGGCGTCCGGGCGCCCGCGCCGGGCCGAGGAGCCAGCCCTCGAAGGCGGCGCCCGGGAAGCCCTCGCGGAACGAGCGCCCGACCTGGTCGTAGGTCAGGCGCGCGTGGCCGTAGTGGACGCCGGCCCCGTCGGGCGGCGAGGCGGCGCGCGGCGGCAGGTAGGCGTAGAGGTCCACGGGCCGCGGCCCCTGGTAGCGCGCGCCCTGGAACGAGCACCAGCCGCGGGCGGCGCCGTCCCAGTAGATCGCGAAGGCGTGGTTGTTCTGCCACGCCTTCAGGTCCTCCTCGAGCCCCTGGACGTAGGTCGCGGGGATCCCGAGGGCGCGGGCGACCTCGATCGTCGTCTGGGCCAGGTTCCCACAGTGGCCGACGATGACGTCGGCGGCGGCGAGGTAGTCGAGCTGGAGGTCCGGCGGGAACGTGCCGTCGGTCGTGACCCGGCGGCCGTCCACGAAGGCCGGGCGCACGAACTTCTCGAGCTCGCGGGGTTCAGATGAGCGTACTCCGCTCACTTGAGGCCTCCTCGACGTCGAGAGAGGCTCAAGTGAGCGAGGTTCGCTCACTTCCGGGCCTCTCGACCGAACGGGGCGGAAGTGAGCATGTTCTGCTCACTTCCGGGCCTCTCGACGTCGGAAGGGGCTCAAGTGAGCACGCTCCGCTCATCTGGGCCCTCCCCATCGGTCGCGGGCAGGTCGCCCACCCGGCGCGAGCGGTGCTACGTCGCCGGGCCCGGACCGCCGGCGGGCGGCGCCTCGGCGGACGGCTTGGCGTCGCCCGGGGCGGCCTCGCCCGGAGCCCCCGGCGCGCCGGCGGCCTTCTCGCCGTCCTTCTTCAGGGCGTCCTTCTTCTCCGCCTCTTCCTTCTCCTTCTTCTGCTGCTCCGCCGACTTGACGGCGCGGGCGGCGCGGCCGGCGCTGGCGGTGATGCCCTGGCCGGCGTGGAGGCCCTGGGCGGCGGCGCCGATGGCGGCCGAGGCGCCGGCGCCCGCCTGGCCGGACTGCTGGCCGGACTGCGCCGGCTGGCCGCCCTGCTGGGCCTTCTTCGCCTCTTCCTCCTTGCGCTTCGCCTCAAGCTGGCGCTTCTTCTCCTCGCGGCGCTGCTTCTCGCGGTCGACGATCACGGCGCCGCGCTGGGCGACGAGGCGCATGCTGTCGAAGTCGAACCCCGGGCCGCCGACGAGCGGGCCCGCGCCGCCGCCGCCGAGGCCCTTGAGGCCGCCCGGCTGCGCCGTCTGGGCGTCGGCGGCGCCGGGGGCGCGGGCGCCCGGCCTCGCGGTCGCGGACGGGGCGGTTCCGGGGGCGGCCGCGGCGGCCGGACCGGCCTTCTCCTCGGCCTTGGGCTTCCCCGCCTCGACCGGCTTCGGCTCGAGCTGGAAGGTGACCGTGTTCGCGGAGGTCTTCGAGTCGTACTTCGTCTCGACGTCGAAGGAGAGCTCGGCGTCCTCGAAGTGCTCGGCCGTCCAGCTCGCCTCGCACCGGTCGCCGCTCGGGCTCTCCTCGAGGATCGCGAAGGCGTCGGACTTGGACTTGCCCTTCGGGTAGATCGAGAACTTGAGCTTCGCCTCGCCGGGCATCTTCGCGAGCTCGGCGACGAGCTTCAGCTGGTCGTCGAACGTGACGACGATCCCGCCCCCGCCCGCGGCCGGCTGGCCTTCCGGCTTCGCGCCGCGCTCCCAGTAGGCCTTCGTGATCTTGCCGTCCTTGAGCGCCTGCTTCTGCTCCTCGGTCAGGCCCTCGTCGAGATCGCCCGCCTTCTTGCCGGGCTTCTTCGTCCACGGGGCCTGCTGAGACGGGGCCGTCAGGCCGGGGCCGCCGGGGGCCGAGATCCCGCTGCCGGGAGGCCCGCCTAGGCCCGACGTGGGCGGCGTGGCGGTCGGCGCGGTCGCCGGCGGCGGCGACGACGGCAGGCTCGGGGCGGCCGGGCCGGCGCCCGGCGCGCCGCCGCTGAAGGCGCTCGTCGGGATGCCCGGGGCGGAGATCGGCGGGAGCCCGCCCTTGTCGCGGCTCAGGTCGATGACCGTCGTCGAGGTCGGCGGCGTCGCCGTGGGCGCCGTGAACGTCGGCGCCGTGGCCGTGGGGGCGGTCGCCGTCGGAGCCGTGGCCGTGGGCGCCGTCGAGGTGGGGGCCGTGTGCGTCGGGGCCGTGGTCGTCGGCGCCGTGTGCGTCGGGGCCGTGGTCGTCGGCGCCGTGTGCGTCGGCGCCGTTGCGGTCGGGGCCGTGTGCGTCGGCGGCGTCGTCGTCGGCGCCGTGTGCGTCGGCGGCGTGGTCGTCGGCGCGGTATGCGTGGGCGGCGTCGTCGTCGGCGCGGTGTGCGTCGGCGGCGTCGTCGTCGGCGCGGTGTGCGTCGGCGGCGTCGTCGTCGGCGCCGTGTGCGTCGGCGGCGTCGTCGTCGGCGCGGTATGCGTCGGCGGGGTCGTGGTGGGCGCCGTGTGCGTCGGCGGGGTCGTGGTCGGCGCCGTGTGCGTCGGCGGCGTCGTCGTCGGCGCCGTGTGCGTCGGCGGGGTCGTGGTCGGCGCGGTGTGCGTCGGCGGCGTGGTCGTCGGCGCGGTATGCGTCGGCGGCGTGGTGGTCGGCGGCGTCTCCGTCGGCGGCGTGTGCGTGGGAGGCGTCGTCGTCGGCGGCGTGTGCGTGGGAGGCGTCGTCGTCGGCGCCGTGTGCGTCGGCGGCGTCGTGGTCGG